>Ga0222714_10000521_pt1 | contig 43785 bp, 51 predicted proteins | sample C33_3DmetaG_FD_165048 | JGI IMG/M metagenome (GOLD analysis project Ga0222714, IMG submission 165048) | Estuarine water microbial communities from San Francisco Bay, California, United States - C33_3D | ecosystem: Environmental > Aquatic > Marine > Unclassified | place: USA: California...
AACTCTTTCCCTACCGCCGTGGGAATCCCGACCTTCTTCGCAAACGCCGGGTTGTTTGCGACAGCCGTCATAAGGCGGTGCTGTGCGGGAGACTTGGAAGGCATTAGATCAGCCTGCCTTTGGTTTTTCCGCGCATGGCGATACCATCCGCACGGCGAGAGGCGGAGGATTTTACAGCGCCGCCGCGAGCCATTTTTTTGATAGCTCCGCCTTTTTTATGCCCCGATTGATCATACGCAGCTTCATCACGCACTTCTTGGGGTATTTTTTTAAAATCTTTTACTGCTTGGCTAAAATCTTTATTTGCATTAGCTTTATAAGTTGGCGATATTTTACTTAAAAAACCCCTACTTTCATCGGCGGCTTCCACAGCGCGTTTTCGTATGCTGTCCATTTCTTTAGCGTCGGCTTTTTTTAGCGCGCTTTCAATCTGATCGGATGTGTAGCCTTTTGTCCCTTTCATAAATCCGGGGGCTGTATCTTCAATTTTAAGAAAATCAGAACTGCGATGGTTTTTTCCAGCACCTTCCATAACCAGTTTGTTAGCACGTTCGTTATACTGACGGGTTCCCATGTTTTTCTCCTATTTCTGTTGGCGTTGGATGATGCGGTCAAGCTTCTCATCCATCTTGTCGAGTCGTGAGTCAATGCGGTTCTGGAACGCTGTCGTGGTGACTTTCTCGGTAGTTCTTTCGGCTTCAACAATCGCCAACCGTTTATCTAGCGTAGTGTACGCGTAGACCACAGCAAAAGCCGCCATTCCAAAGCTAAGGATATCCGCTAGGCTGATTTCCTTCTTAAACTTCCAAGGTTCTTTTTGGTATTCCAATCGCAGCTCCTTTAGCATTTCCATGCCCGCAGGCTTTTGTTAATACGAGAGTTGGGATCGGAAGCTGTTTTCTTCGAGGTCAGTTTCTTCTTCATACCCTTCATACGCGCGCAGAAGCTGTCTCTCCGAGGGCCGCCTTCTGGCTGCGGCGCTTTCAAGCCGGGCTTTCCGGGATTGGCCGCGTTGTACGAGGCCCTCCCCTTCGCGTTCAAGCCACCTTTCGGATTCTTTCCTTCTTTCCTTTGCCATGCTGGACTCTTAGCCATATGCCACCCTCAAAGGTTGTTCCTCTTCCAATTCTTGGGCAGCTTGAATCATTGGATAGAGGTAGTCTTCACCAAACGCGCCTTCGTATTCCATGACGCCCATGTGACCCAGTTTGATCGTGGGATCAACCCAGACCTGAAAGCCTTCGGCACGAGCCCGATCGCAGAAGTTGTAGTCCTCTCCGATATAACCTTCGGGGGTTGATTTGAAGTCGAACAGGGAGTAGATCGTGCGGCCTGATGCCACATCATGGAAACGCCACTCGGGGTGGCGGTCGATCAGAACCTCGAATACTTGACGCTGCACCATCATGAACCCAGTGCCCATCTGCTTCGCACGGGCGAGACCCATGGCGTCCATCAGCAGGTTGCCGTCTTCATCTTTATCAAGGTTCAAGTGGAACGTCTTTTCCTTCTTGCGGGCAACCCCCGTGCCGCCAACGATGTTCTTCGTACCAGCACCAGAGAATGCCAGCAGTCGAATAATGTCGTTGGGGTCAAACGTCATGTCGGCGTCGATGAACATCAACGTGTCGCACTCAGTCTGAAGGAAGTCATCTACCAGAAGGTTTCTGGCTCGGGAAACAACAGAACAGCCGCTGATTGTGCCCATGGCAAATTGAATGCCATACTGCGGGGCTAGTCGAGCGAACTCGACCAGCGACCCCATCAGCTTAACACCGACCTTAAAGTCGTACGCCGGTATTGCGAAGAATAATTTTCTTCCGCTTACATCGAACTGCTGTTGATTTTGCACGCATCACCCGTAGTAGGCAGTTACACCAGCCGCGCCGTTGATGTCGAGATACAGACCGTTTTCCGCAAGGATGCCTTGTCCCGGAATCAGGACATTGAACGTACCAACGGCAGCCGTGCTGATCTCGACGACCTTGGTTCCAGAAGCTGCAGAAGCATTGTCATAAACGATCAACGCCGCCCCAGCCGAGGAAACCGAAACCGTAAGCCCCTTGAGGCGGGCGCGACCCGCAAAGATCACGCCATCCACCGCAAGGTATTTCGATTTAACGTCAGTTTGCATCGCCATGTTATGGCCCTCCTAAGTTGGATTAGGAGTCAGCAAACGGAGTAGCAACGGTGCCAGAACCCAGAAGAACGCCAGTGACGTAGTACTTGTTGGCAGCCAGAACCGTGCAGGTGATCCACGAACCCGCGATACCGCCGGTGGTCGTGCCGTTCAGCTTGATGAAATCGTTAGCAGCGCCGGGGGCATAACCGGTCGTAGCACCAGCAGCATCCGTAGCAACCATCAGCAGCGAACCAACAAACTTGTCGGTGCCGTCGGTGACGATATTCAGGGTGGTGGCAGCGGTCTCAATGAAGAACGTGTAGCTCGTACCGATGTTGTTCAGGGTGTTCGGGTCAGTGCCGGGGCCAGCAGACGTGGCGCTCGCGGTGGTAACAATCGTCGGCAGGGTGATGACCAGAGTGGCGTCGTTGGTGCGGATGACTTTGCCAGCGTAGGTCGGGACATCCAGCGTGATGGTGTTGGTGCCGTTCGCCAGATTGATAACGGTGTTCGGGCCTTGCGAGTAGAAGCCGCCAAGCGACTTTACCGGGCCTTCAAAAGTAGACAGTGCCATGGCAAATCCTTTCGTGTGTTAGCACATCCCCGCATCGTCTCTAACAAGTCTGCTGGGTCAGTCGATACGGGTAAAATCCCAGTGCATGAAGTTTAAACGATTTCCACAAAAATAGGGGGCCGAAGCCCCCTATTTTTTTGCTGCTTACGCGCCCGGACTGCCGAACGCGCCCAGCGGATCAGACCAACCAAAGCTGTAGCGCTCGCGAGACTTGTAACGGACGTTGCCGGTGTCGAAGTCTCCATCCATGCTGTTTGCCAGCGGGGTGCGGACGAAGTGCTTCAGACCATTCGGGACATCAGTGCAGAGGAACCAAGCGTTGGTATCCGTCAGGTAGTGATTGACGGTGTAACCACCCGGAATCGAGCCGTTGTTCTTCAGAGCGTTGATGTCGTTGTTGTTGGTACCAACACGCAGCTCGGTTTCGAGCAGACGAGTTGCAACGAACATCAGGTTCGGCGGAACAATCAGCTTGCGGGGCTTGGCGGCAATCAGCAGACCACGCTCGTCCGTCCAGCCAGCGATCTGAATAACAGCGGCCTCAAGCGAGGTCTCATTCAGGTCGGCAGCGGTAGCCGGTTCGTTGCTGTTGGTGCCACCAGATACCAACGGGTGTGCAGTCGAGAACAACTCAACGCCGTCACCGCCCTTGTAGCTGGACGAGAAACCGTTATTGAGAATGTTCGCAGCCTTAACCTGCTTGGTGTATGCCATCGCCCGAGCCAGAGCTTTGGTATACCGGGCAGACAGGGAATCGTACAGGTTATCTTCAACCGCCTCTTCGGTGATCGAGAAGCCCAGTGCGATGGTTTCGTGGTTGTAACGGGCAGTCCAAGCTTCCTGCGCATTGTCATACGCAATCGCGTTGCCCTCGTTTTTCACGGGGGCGGCGCTGAAGCCAGACAGCTTCTGCTCTTCCTCGAAGGAACGCTCGGAGGTTTCGGTCTCGAAAATCTCCTTGTGCTCTTCGCCATAAGTCTCATAGTTCATGCCAAACAAGGCATTGAGACCGGGGAGCAGCTCTTTAAGTAGCTGGGAACGTGAAATAGCCATGGTTCAGTCTCCTTACGCGCCAACGGCGTTTTGATACTGGTGCATACCGAAGTTCCACTTCACAATCACTTCAGTATACGAACCCAGCGAATTAGCCGTATCCGGCACGACATCGACGATACGAACCGGCAGAGCACCGTTCGTGGCGGTAGTGGCCGAAATTGCAACAGCCGAGTCGCCGGTGATCGTCGAACCAGTATTGTCCACCAGAGCCGCGTTCAGGCCAACAGCAGCTTGCGTCACACCGCTGATAACGGTAGTGCCGGAAACCACAGCGACTTTGAACAGCGCATCGTAGTCATCGACCACGTAGGCTTTGATGTCAGCAGCCACGGTGCCAGCAGGGAAATACTGCTTGAACACTTTCTGGTTGCTGTTGGGGTCGGTGTAGGTGCAGCCCATGAAAACACCAACGGGCGTCATTGCCGAATCAGCCGGATCACGGGTGATGTAGCCACCAGACAGTTTCACAGCGTCCCCGAAGAAAATCGAGGTGCCTTCACCGCTGGCAATTGCCATCAGACGGGTAGACCCAGCATAAACCTGACCACCGATCAGGTTAACCGGCTTCAGCCCGTATGGGGCTGAGATAGTCGGATATGCCATTGTTTATACTCCTAAATTAACCACGGCTCCCTCGCGTCGTCGTTGAAGACTTTTCGCTGAAAATGGGCATCCGTGGATCGTTTTCTCTCATAAGGTTTGCGTCTACTGCTTGAGCCTGCTTCCGGGTGACATCGGAGTAATACGCATTCCGTTGCTCAACCAGTTCAGTCGGCGTCTTGCAGAGCATCAAACCACCAATTTCCAAATTTCCAGACTTTGTGCCAAAAGTCTGAAGTTCCGGATGGTCTTCGATTTTCACCGGCTCCCATCCTTCTGAATGCTTTGCGGCGACATTCTTGTTATCAGCCTGACCTGCTACGGCAGTTCTGATGTATCGGAATGAATAACCGTCTTGGGGTGCTGGCGACGGAAGCAGTGAGGGCGGAGCCCAAACACGTTTCCGACCGTTGTTTTCGCGTGTTTCTTGATCACGGGGGGTTCTGTCAGACATTTTATTGCTCCTTTTGAACTTGTGCTGCGTATTTGGCATAACGCTCCAACGGGATTCCAAGTCTCTTGGCAATCGATACTTGGCTTGTCGTCAGCCTAATCTTCCCTGACGGTTGTTCCGTTCGCGCTGCCGCCGCAACTACAGTCGCAGGCCGCCTTGTCTGGCCGAACTTCTGCGGGAATGCTTCCCGAATGCGAGCATCAATTTGCTCGAAGTAGGCCTCAGAACCAGCCTGATATCCTTTGGAAACAAGCTCGTCATGAAGCCCAAGTGCAGCACCGCGCATCACAGGGTCTGTGTCGAACCACTTATTGCTCTCCACCCACCGACTAGTGCGTTCGTCGGGGACGACCTGTGGAATTGTTTCTACATCTGACTGATTATTTTGTAAAGCTTTCTGGATTTGCTGAAACTGGGGTTGGTAGTTATCAACCTCACGCTTCTCCGATACAAAGGAAGCGAGGCGTTTCTGCGCATCGAGCATTTTCTCCACGTCACCGGATTCATGTGCCGACTTGTAATCCTGCTCTGCGGTCTGAATCTGCGCTTCGACGCCGGTTTTTCGGGCCTCAACATAGACCTTTTCACCGTTTTGCAGCCGTTCTTGCAGCAATCTGTTCTGTTCTGCCACGTTTTTTGCAAAACGAATGGCTTCCTGCTGCTCCCTGAAAGCTTTTTCCTTCTCACGTCGCTCATCATGGTATGCGCGTCGTAAGTCCTTGATTCTTTTCTGAACATTTTCGCCATACTGCGCAATTTCGTCATCCGGAACCTCTACGGGGCCACCTTTTTTGCGCCCCCGATCAGCTTCTGGAGTGTCATCGACGACCTCCAAGTCAGATTGGGTCTCTAAAACCTCATCTGTAGGGTTTTCATCGACAATTTCGTAGTTCAGTTCTTCTTTTGCTGCAGTGTTTTCACTCATTTCTTCTCCTTACGCACGAGTAATACCTCTCGGATCGGCAACAACAGCCTCAACGGTGTCGTCGTTAATGAGACGGAATTCCTGCTCTCCGTCCTTAGTTGCAATTTTGAATCGCGTACCGGAATACGAACGCATCATGATGAAGTCGCCCTCCTTGCACCACGGGCCATTGGGGAATTTCTCCGTGTCCTTATAGGCAAGAGGGCCAAGTTTTTGAACAAGACCAACTATCGAGGCCATTTCTTCCCGCTTTGTATAATTTTCTGGCCTGACAAGCACGCTATTTTCAAAATTGTCTTTTAGCTTCGGTATCGCAATAAGAATGTGATACCCAGTCGGTTCAGGCATCTTCAGCTCTTTTTCTTCACTCACGCGGGGTTTCCTCTATCAGTCTAAGTGCTCGATTTATGCCCTTGATCTCACCCACCATTTCACGGTAATGCGGAAAATCTTTCGCCGTACCGTGAGCCAATGAATCAGCTAGGGCGTCCTTTTGTGCCTTGAGTTCCTTGTGAAGGTACTCTGCTAAATCCAAGTTCAACTCCTTTCAACAACTGCTGGTTTGCCAACTTTGCTGCGTTGTCTGCCTTTTTAGCGCCGATGGTTACACCGGCAACACCTGCTTGGGTATCGATGCGCTTGTTCTCTCGCGCATCCTTCAGTGATTGCTCCTGCTGTTTCAGGGAGAGTTCAGCCTGATCCATCGCCGCCTTATGCTGGAACTCCTGCTCTTTAAGTGCCAGCTCTCGCATCTGAATCTGGATTAGCGGGTCTTGCATCTGTTGCTGATTCTTCATCTGCTGGGCCTCAGCAGAATCCTTCTGCAGCAACTTGTCTGCAGCATCGGCCATGGCGCGGGACAAGGTAACCTCGACCTCCGGCGGTAGCTGCTCATCTTCCGGCGGCAGGGACGCACCGAGCATCCTCTCGATCTCAATCCGGTACTGGAATGAGATATGCTCGTTGATGTGAGCCATCATGGCCGCCTGCATATTCTGTGCTTGAGGGCTTTGGCCAATCAGCATCTGGATTTTCGGGTCTTGCATTGCCGCCATGTGAACCCGGATATGCGCTTCATGATCTTGGAAGCTGAATGCCTTAACCGGCTTCATGGTGATGACATCCATGTTTTCGCCAACCGGGTCTTTGGGCTTGAAATCCTCCTTCAGGGGAAGGATTTTTTGAATGTTACGGATTCCCAAAACCTCCAACATCTGCCGATGTAGGTGGGGCAGGTCATACAGCTCAGGAGCACCCTGAGCCAATTGCAGTGCGGCCTGATACTGAACAACCTTCTGCGCCATGGTGGTGGCATTTGGATCAGAGACTGGTATGACTTCAACCATGTCGTAGTCGGACTGCTTTGCCCGACGCGGGCCATCGGCCTCGTAGTCATACTCTGGCGGGGTGTAGTCCCGGATGATGGCGGCAAGCAGTTTAAACTCTTGACGCATTGCAGCATGCATCCGGGCCTGAACCGCAGACATCACCTTCAGGTTTCGCTCAAGGATGGCGAGGGTGGTTCCAACCGGAGAGTTGGCCGACATATCGGCAACCTTCAGGTCTGCCACTGAGGCGAAGCGACGGCCCTCCTCAACGATGGTATTCATCAGGTTGTAGAGGGTTGGCGACGGCTCTTTGTAAGGCAGCGGAACGATCGAGTCTTTGATGGTTGCACCAACAACGTCAACATCACGGAACTCACCCGGGGCAATCGGCGTGTCATCATTCTTGACCCGCATATCCTTCGATTTGAAGCCACCCGGTAGATTGGACAGGGTTCCTGCATCCACCAGTTGACGCATCAGGGATGTGGCGGAATCAGCAAAACCACCAACCAAGTGGATCAGGCCGAAGCCATAAAAACCAAAACCCGGAATGTAGGGGTAATGCACGAAGTGCTGGCGACGCGCCCTCAGGGGGTCATCTTCAAGGTAATTCCTGCGGATAGCCAAAAGCTCTCCAGTGGAGAACATGGTGATCACATACGGAATCTTGATGCCGGTTTCATTGCCGTCTTCATCGACATCCTCGAAGCCCGGAAGATCAAGTTCGCAGTGGCACTCAAGGATGGTGTAACGATCGTCGTTGATCGATACCACACCGGTTTCCCTGTCCCGCTTCTCCTGAATGTCGCTCTTGAAATGGTCTGGACGCGGCAGGACATCCATGTCCGCGTAAAAGCCAGCCGCCATCAGCTTCAGAATCTCGTTCTCGGTCTTGCGCATCCTGTGCGTGACTCGGGGGGCGGTATTCAGGTCGGAAGCGCCGTAGGGCACAATAATGTCTTCGGGCGGCACATACATAGAAACCTGCCTGCCCAAGTTCGGATCAAAATAAACCTTCTTGAAGGCAGAGCCGGCAAACGGAACAGTCCACAGAAGGCGCTCATGCTCTGGTCGGTATTCCGGCATCTCGTTGGTGAGCTGATAATTCATGTCCTCCGAGACGCGATTTGCAGCTTCTTCCTTCTCCCGGGTCATCTTCCCAAGAATCTGGGTTTTCACAGGGCCGGAGGCTGGGAAGGTAGAGAGGATCATCTCCGACTGGAACTTGACTACAGCCTCAGAGAGTAGCGGATGGAATACACCACAAGCGCCATCCCAAGGCTCAGTCCTTTGTTCTATCTTTAAGCCAAGCAGCTTGACACCATCGGCGTAGGTCTTTTCCCAGTCTCTGCGGGAATCCAGATCGTTCTTGATGACGCCAAGAACATCCTGAGACAGGGTCGGGATGATGGAGGGGTCGATCGAATCAAGGAGATTTTCCTCGAACGTCACTTCCTTGATCTCAACCTCAACGGTCGCTTCACCCTCTTCCGGATCAACTTCAATTTCAATTTCAAGTTCCGTCGGGATTTCGGGGTTGATAGGCTCTAGCGGTTTAACGATATCCATCAGTAATACCTAACCTTTCTGCGCGGATAGATGGTTTCATTTTCATCTGTCGGCGCAACAATAAATCCGCCTTGGCGGAATCTCAGGAGGGCCTGACTACTGGAGTCAACGAGGTCGTCATGGTCGCCATTGGGGAAAGCTGCCAACTCTTCCATAACTTCCTCGGCCCACCGCCTGTCGGGACACCATACAAGACCTGATGCGAACATGTCCGATATGGCGTTCACGCGGGCAATCTTATCTGAACCCCGTGTCGGGGTATATTCCGATATAGGGATGCCCATCTTCCTCATCTCATAGACCAGAGGGGCACCAGCAGCCTTTTTCTCGATGAGCAGAGTGTCAGGGTTCCATTCCTTCCACATCTCGTAGACAGTCTTCTTCAGGGTAGGAAACTCCATCCTGTCCTTGAAGGCATCCAGCAACATGATGTTGGCAATGTCCTTCCCGTCTTCATTGACGGTATCAAAGACACCCCAAGTGGTGCAGGCAGAGTAGTCGGCCCTGTTGTGCTTCTCAAAGGCCGTATCCCATGACTGGATCAGATACTTGCATTGCGGTGCCCTGTCTTCCCGCCAGATGCGCCACATGTCCCGCTTGATGATTGCCCCCTCTTCTGAGGTGGGGTTCTGCATGTACTGGGCGTTCCATTTGGAAACCGCCAACTCTTCCTTAACGGCTTCCAGCTCTTCCCTCTTCCAGAACTCCGGCCACAGCGGCTTCCCGGAGGGCATGATGGCAGGGAACTCAATCACTTCCCATTCATCGGAATCCCGCGCTGCAGCACGATTCAGTATCTGCCCGGTCAGGTCTCTCTTCGACCAACGGGTCATCACAATCACAATGGCCCCGCCGGGCTGTAAACGCTGCCGGGGGCCCGAGGTATACCATTCGTATACCTTGTCATATACCCCGGGGTCTGTAGCGCCTTGGGTGGCTTCCTGCTCAGAATGTGGGTCATCGATGATCAGAAGGTCAGCACCCTTACCGGTCACCGCACCGCCAACACCGATAGCGAAGTAATCACCGCCCTTGCTGGTATTCCACCTGCCTGCCGCCTTGGAATCCGATGAAAGCTTGGTGTTGAAGATTTCCTGATAATCCTCGGAATCCACCAAGTTCCTGACCTTCCGGCCAAAGCCCACCGCAAGCTCTGCAGTGTGGGCGGTCTGGATGATCTTCTTCTCCGGATACTTACCCAAGAACCAGCTCGGCAGCAGGTAGGAGGCAAACTCCGACTTGGTATGACGGGGAGCCATGTTGATGATCAACCGTTTCAGATCACCCTTCGCAACCCGCTCAAAGGCTTCTGCCATGATCTTGTGATGTCGGCCAGCAATAAACCCCGGCCACATGGACTTCACAAAGGGCAGGAACCTCTCCCTACATAGCTCCTGCTTGTGCAGTTTAAACAGCTGAAGAATCTTCCCCCGCTCAGGTGCGCGTTCCGGCAGCCTCTCCAAGAGCTGCCCATACTTCTCAATCTCCTCCGATGAGAGGATTGCGCCCATTACAGACCGTTTACCTGATCAACCGTCTTGTCTGCCAACTGAATGCTGCGGAACTTCTTCGCCTTCAGGTTCAGATGTCCATCCTTTTTCAGGCGGTGAACCAGACGATGGATATTGCTCCTGCTTCGCAGTTGCAGACCCTTCGCAATATCATCATACGAAGGAGGGAAACCATGAACGATGATGTATTGCCTGATGAACTCCAGAACCACTGCGCTCTTTTTGGTCATGACCCTTCAACCATTTTTTTAAAATATACCCCCCGGGGGGGGGATGGGACTCCTACGAACAAGTGATCGCATTCTCTGTGAGAACATTTAAACAGGCAAGCGTCTGGAAAAACAAAGGGGGGGGTGCGAACAATTGATGGGAGTGTGTAATGGAATGTGGGGAATAATGCGTATAGGGCGCAGGGGTGCCATGCGCGCATTCGTGGGGGTGCCGGGTGGGTGGGGTCTGGCCGCAGAGCGGTGGTAAGTTCCGTCACCCCTGCGCTGCGAGGTGAACTCGGTGCCTAATCTAGGCACATGACGCACACACGAGAGCCATGCCCTGCAGCCACGGTCTAGTGATCTGACTGCTGCTGATGCTGCGTCTTCTTCGCCTTGCGTATGGGGGTCACGTTATCCAGCAGGGACAGGCTAGACTGTAGCTCTGCTCTGAGGCGCTCAGGGGATACCTCTTCAACCTTCTGTTCCACCTTATCGGTGAACATACTGAAGGCTCTGCCCATTAGCTCTAGTGCCTTGATGCGCACTGCTGGTGGCACCTTGTCATTGGCAGCATGTCCCTGCAGTTCCTTCATGATGAACCGTCTGCCTGCCACGATGTCATCGATCAGGTTATCTGCGGCAGACTCCCAGACCGACTGGGTTAATGCTATCACCCTCGCATCCTTCATCAGTCTGCTGGCATTCGCACTTAACGTGTGTTCGCGTTCTGTTGTGACGTTATATGCCTGACGATACGCTTCCCTCGGACTTTCCCCTTTCGCCACGAGTGCAGCGAAGCATCTCATCTTCGCAGTGATCCTCTTACTCGGGGAACCGTTAGTTCCCCTTGGTTTCCTTGTGTATGGATGTGTCTTTGGTATTACTGAGAGGGCGGCAGACCGCATCGCTTCGCTGAGATCACCCGCCGTTGCATTGTTCGTATCGGCGGTGCTGCTGTGAACGTCATCTGACGGGCTCGAACGCATATCATCCATCGCAGGCCATCCTTTTGTTTAAACGCACACCTGTCGGAGTGCATGCATCGTTTCTCGCATATGCAACCGTGAACGTCAACCGTTCGCTGTTACAGGGCAGGACAGGGGTCTGCACTAGGCCGACATCAGCAACGCTCTGACGGCCTTCCTGTGAGCTTTGGCATGTATTGCTGGTGGTCTACTGATCCTTCCCTGATCATTGATCTGCGCGTATACGTGAGGCGGGAAGCTGTCCGCCTTCGGCACAACACCGGCGCTGTCGGTGCGAACAAATACACAGTCCTCCCCTCAGCCCTCACTCAGCCAGCGCTCGGCATCCAGCACTCGTAAGCCACCCTAATTTTTGCCCCATTTTTTGGTGTTTAAACCGGCAAGGTTGACCAACCGGGGACATGCAATTATGCGAACAAAATCAAACAGTTGCATAAGGGGTTGCATGTTTAAATTGACTCATGCTATTGTTTGGCCTGTTGTTGATGTTTTGTTGTAGTAGTAGTAGCAGGGGTTTCGGGGTCTGGGTGAACCAGACGGAAGGTCAGGCCGGTAGGCCGCACCAGCAGTATCCCGAACACTGAACGGGCAGTCGCAAGACTGAACCCATGGTCTACCGGTTAAGCGGCCCACCTCCACCATGCATAGTGATCCTCTGGTTAGTCTGGGACAGACTGAAGCACCACGATCATCCCGATCAGCCTCTGGTGGTTGAGTATCTCAAGGTCATCGAAACCCGATGATGATGATGCCTGATGCTGTTGAACAGCCACCGCACAGTATTGCTCCTTGCGAAATGAATGAGTGCTGCCGCTCACGTGATGTGAACCGGCCAGACGCAACGCACCGGAGTCCTCCCTGCCTGCTGGCCAGTAGACGCGAGGCACCCTCTCTCACCGCACACCGTAGATGACTGATACGCCCCACTCGAAGGGGCAGAGATGCGAAGAAGCAAGCACAGCAGCGCAACGCCCACCACCTACCATATCGGGGGCACTGCGCTGTGACGCTATCACTGAACAGAGTTTCAGTCCCTGCCCTTCGGGGCAGTGGCGGACGCTTTGTCCGATCACAACAACGGAGGCAACAATGGAAAACATTCTTACGAGAGAACAATGGCTGTCTAGTCTGGTCGCTGAACTGCGGCCGGTGTTTCAATCAATCGGGCACCCGCTGCCTGACCGCATTCGTGTCACATGCGGCTTCCCCAGCAAGGCCGCTCGCTCTGACAAGGCGCGCCGCATCGGTGAGCACTGGTCACCCAAGGCCAGCGATGACCAGACCCACGAGATTCTCATCTCGCCGGTCATCGATGACCCCATCGAGGCGTCTGCAGTTCTTGTGCATGAGCTTGCTCATGCAGCAACGGACGGTGACGGGCACAAGGGGCGGTTCCCTCGTGTGGTCACTGCCCTGCACCTTGAGGGCAAGCCGTCCGCCACCACGGCGGGTGACAAGTTCAGGGCGGAATTCGGTGCCCTGATCGACTCACTGGGGGCATATCCGCATGCCCGTTTAAACGTCTCGGGCAGGAAGGTGCAGAGCACCCGACTGCTCAAGGCATGCTGCCCAGCCTGTGGTTACACGGTGCGGGTGACTCAGAAGTGGGCGCAGCAAGGCTTGCCGGTATGCCCAACCGATGGCAGCACCTTTGTAATCTAATCACTCTCAAAAACGGAGGCTCTAAAATGAACAACGCTCAATTTGAAAGACAGTTATCCATCACGCCCCTGTCCGTGCTGAACACTGTGGCAGAGCAGCATGGTCTTCCCCGCTCCGCCGTAAAGGCAGAGCAGATCGACAGGGTTCGCACCCTGATCAATCAGGGGCGCATCACGCTTGATCAGGTCAAGCAGACGATCCCCACGGCGGCAGGGGTCACCGTCACCGCGCCTGCCATCAACCCTCCCGCCAACAACGCGGCGGTGAAGGAGTTGGCGGATCTCGCCATCAAGCAGAACGAGGAGATCATCAGACTGCAGGGTCAGCTTGTTACCTTGCAGCACGAGGCGGGAACGATCACCGCTGATGTTGCGAACATCAGCACCAAGGTGGCCGATACCGCCAACGAGGTGCAGCAGAAGGTTGCTGCCGCCGAAGCTCGTCTTGAGCGCAAGCTCAAGGCTGTTGGCGTAAGCGATGAGGCAGTAGATAAGGCGGTGTCTGCCGCCGTGTCGGATGCCTTTGCCAAGTTTCGCAAGGCGGTTCCCGCCAAGCGGCTGGCTGAGGTGGCTGCAGCCCTACCCCCCGCAGTGCAGGTTAAGACTGCCGCCGAGGTATTCGGTGAGGATGCATGCCGCTACGAGGCGGTGGACTTCGGCAGTTTAAACGTGCATGTCTGGGGTCACCCCGATGCACCGGCTCTGGTGCCTGACTACGTGTTCGCACCTGAACACCTGCATCAGGCGCTGCTGGCGTTATCCGACAAGCTGCCCGATAACGTCTGGCTTGCCGGTGAGCGTGGCACTGGCAAGACCGAGTTCGTCACCCAGTTGGCGGCTCGGTTGCAGCGTCCGCTGTTCAGAGTGAACTTCGATGAGGCGCTCGAACGCGCCGACTTCATTGGTGCGAACACCATCGAAGGCGGCAACGTGGTCTGGAAGGGCGGGATAATCGCCCAAGCCATTCAGGTTCACGGTGCCATCATCCTGCTCGATGAGATCGGCTTCGCTCGGGCGCAGTCGGTGGCGGTGTTGCACTCACTCTGTGAGCGCAGCCCTCATCGTGCGTTGACGGTGAGCGAGACGGGTGCCCGTATCCCTGTTGCCGATGACGTGGCGTTCTTCTGCTGCGACAACAGCAACGGGCACGGGGACAGCAAAGGGAACTTTGCCGGTGTGCGCGAGCAGAACAGCGCGTTCATCGATCGCTTCAGCTACACGCTGGAGTTCGATTACCTGCCTCCCGCCAAGGAAGCGGCGCTGATCGTGGCACGTACTGACCTGCCTCTGGCGGCGGCGAACCTCATCGTTCGCTTCGCCAACGTGGCGCGTCAGAAGGCGGCGGCTGGTGTCATCAGTCAGCCTCCTTCGCTCAGGCAGTTGTTCGCTTGGGCTCGTGCTGTAGGTAAGGGGTTGCCGAATGCGATTGCGTTCCGCAACGCAGTAATCAACAAGTTTCCCGAGGACTGCTCGGGTGAATTGCAAGGTATCTTCCTTGCCGAAATCAACGAAGCGGACTTCATCGCCGCACTGGAGGGTTAATCATGCAAGGTTTAAACGCTAAACGTGGCATCGAAGCCACATTCGAGAAGGTCATCCTCGCTGCTGGTCTCCCCGCCCGATTCATTCAGGTGCGGTGGGGCGGCAACGGGGCGGCTGTTATCAATGATGTTTCCCGTGGCACCATCCTGATTTTGCCGAACGTCAGCGACACGGCGGAGATCAGCAAGGTGCAGTTCTCCAACCTTGTCGGCTATGCGATTCATGAGTATGGTCATGTCCGCTATACGCAATCACCCGACTGGAAGGCGGCTGTCGATGCGGCAGGCAAGGATGGGCACCTGCTGCATCGGCTCATTAACGGGCTGGAAGACCCGCGCATCGAACAGTGCGTCATCAAGTCTGGCCACTGCGCGAATGCACGTGTGCTGTTTGAGGCCTTGCTGTCTAGCATCCTGCTGAAAGACTACAAGGGCGGCGACTACGTTGATCCCAATGACGTAGGCAACATCGCCTTCCAGCTTGCGGTTGAGGGGCGCAGACTGAACGGGTATTCGATCCCGTGCGCTCCGGTCTATCAGCGCAGCAAGTATGGCCGTGCGATAGAGCAGGCGCTCCGCAAGGGTCAGTCATGCACCAGCACCGCCGAGATAATTGATGTGGCCAAAGAGTTGCTGGCCGCAATCAAGGATCAACAGCAGCAGGATCAGCAGCAGGATCAGCAGCAGGATCAGCAGCAGGATCAACCCCAAGATCATGACGATGATCAGCGGGGCGATCAGCAGGGGGATGACGCCGATGCCGGTGATGATGCTGGCGATGGTGCCGGTGATGATGCTGGCGATGGTGATGGTGATGGTGATGCAGACGGCGATGGTGCCGGTAACGATGCCGGTAATGATGCCGGTAATGGTGACGCAGACGGCGGTGGCGGTGGTGGTGGCGGCAGTGGCAAGGGTGAAGTGAGCATTGAGCCAAGCGATTCAATCGGTTCAGTGTTCGCAGATGCCGGTGTCATCGACGGTTTTACTGCGCCGCGCATTACTTCAACACGCAAAACTCTTACATTCGCGGAGGCTTAAATGGAACAGCACAAAATTTATGGGTCAAAGTCATTCGCAGAGAGCGCCTTCTGGGCTGCAACCAAGCAGCAGTTCGCCGGTATCGGCGCAACGAAGGCCGCTCTTCGCAAGCTGCTCATCAGCGTAGACAATGTCGGCTGGTCTCGGCGCGAAGAGACGGGCAGGGTTGATCGCCGCGCATTCTCCCGCTTCGCTGCGGGTGAACGCGCTGTGTTCTCCCGCCGCGAATACAAGGAAGCCAACCGCTCTGCGGTCAGTATCCTTGTTGACGTTAGCGGCAGCACGTTTCAGGACGTTGCTGGTTCCACTGGGGTTAAGCGCATCGATGTATTTTCGGTGGTAACCGCCAACCTCGCCAAGCTGCTCGACGAGTGCAACGCATCCGTATCGGTTACTGCCTTCACTGGTGACCGGTATCAAGATGCAAGCGGCGATGCCGAGCGGGTTACCTTCATTGACCTGAAGGGGTTCAACCAGTCGTTGCGCAGTGCTGCCTGCAATATCGGCGCATTGCCAACGCTCTCTCGTGGATGCACACCTGACTACGCGTCAGTGTACGAAACGCTGGTTCAGCTGTCTCAGCGCAGCGAGGAACGTAAGGTTCTGATCCTGATCACTGATGCCGATGCATTCATCACCGGCAACCATCGACAGATCGAGAAGCTTGCCGACAAGCTGGGTGTGGTCATCATTGCCTTGTGCATCGGCGGTGATATCAGAAAGTGCTATACACATCATGCGAACGTGAAGAGCGCAGCGGAGTTATTCAGCGGCGCATTCAACAAGCTGCTTAACGCAATACGAAAGGACAAGCTATGAACAATCTCGTGGAACGTATCAAGGCGCAATACAAGCTGGATTGGCATGGCACCCACGGCTGGCCGCACTGGGTGAACGTGAACAGGGCAGGGCAGCAGATTGCCCTGTATCACGGTTTAAACGCCAACGTCATCCAGTTGTTCTCAATTTTCCATGACGCATGTCGGGAGAATGAATGCGATGACGAGGGGCACGGGCGGCGGGGTGCGGAGTTGGCGTTTAAACTACGCAACGATTACCCAATACTGCGGGAGTTGAGTCAAGAGGATTTTGATTCACTCTATGTAGCGTGTGCCGAACACACTGACGGCAAGACTACAAGCGACCTGCTGATCGGTGCCTGCTGGGATGCAGATCGCTTGGACTTGGGTAGGGTGGGTATCAAGCCCAATGTTCGGTATCTATCCACTGACGCTGGCAAGTCTATTGCCAGAGGCCTTTGACACTAGTTGATGGGAGGTAAAGATGAAAAACGAAAACGAAGATTTTTTCAAAACGGTCAGAAAGATTAAACTATCAATGATCAAAAATTTGAGGGAAGACAAATCAATTCAATGGGAGAAAAAATCACTTGATCAAGTTGAAATGGATTCATTGTCGGGCGCAATTGTTTTTGCGCTTGCGGATTTGACCGGAAATCTTGCGGCCAGCGCAGACCTACCGCCGTCAGCAATTTTTCAGGTCATGCTGGATGGTTACGAAACGCAGAGAAACAGGGGAGACGAGGTCATTCACTGATTGGGAGGTAGTGATGAAAAATCTGATACAAATCGTTGGCTCAGCGCTGCTTGCGGTGGCGCTGTCTTGGCTCTTCTTTGTGATAGTTCTCTCGCTGGAAGTGCCGAGATAATTTAATAATATCGGGGGGGCTTCGGCCCCCCTTCTTTTTTTCAGAAGAAGTCTTTGATCTCTTGGTACGTGCCCGTGTTCTTGTCGTACTTGAGCAGGGCTTCCCCCGTCTGACCTACCCAGCGGTATCTGCACTTCCACACCGCGATCTGGGTATCCTTCCCCACACGATGCACAGTAATGCCGCAGTCGGTCTTCGCCCACCACGCCATTGACCCGCTGATCGCCATGCCGTCCGGCCTTGGCAAGTCCATTCCCTGCCGATTGATCTTCGCAGGATGAGCGACAAACCAAACGTGAACCCCGCTGCTCTTCGCAAACTGCTGCACCCGCGTCAGCATGTTGCTGATCGCCGCTGTCTCGCTGTCACCACGATCCAGTTCGATGTAGTTGTATGGATCGATCAGCAGACCGCGCACACCCATCCGCGCCACTGCTGCCTTCGCTCTCTCGATGATCGATCCGATGTTCGCAGGCTCACTGCTCTCGTTGGTCAGGAAGACAAAGTGTTCGTTGACCCATTGATAGGCCGTCTGGAATTCCTCTTCGCTGATCCGGTTCTCGCCGTCGAAGAATCTTTTCTTGCTGTAAATCTCGATTAGTCGGCTGATGTGAACTTCGGGCGCGTTCTCGAACGAACACAGGGCGAACTTCCAGTCATGCTCCCTCGCCAGATTCACCATTAGCTGATCCACGAAGTTGCTCTTGCCCATCGACGGGTAGCCGGTGACCACGGTCATCTGGCTGGGCACCACCGTGTAAAGCTGGTCGATGGCGTCATATCCGGTGCCGAATCCCTTCCCTGTCCCCTTGCTATATAGGTCGTTTAAACGGTCTTTGAACTCCATCGCAGAGCTGACCCCTTGCACTGGGTATGGCTCGGCCTTGTCGATGGCCTCGCGCAGGGCATCTGCGCCGTGCTTCAGCAGCACATCGTTCGCATCCTTGGCCGGCAGCTTGGCCAGCCTGCATTTATCCTTCCCAATCCTTCGCGCCAGTTCCTCGGCCAGCGCATGACCTGCCGGATCGTTGTCCGTTGCCAGCACCACCCAAGGTGCCTTGCCGATAGCCTCAAAAGCGTCCCAAACGAACGCAAAGCGCTTGTCCTCCTTGGCTGATACCTTCCCATCAACCACCCGCATCGGTGCGCCTGAGGGCACGGATAGCGCGTTTGGCACCCCTATTTCCATGAGAGTGAGGGCGTCCATCTCCCCTTCCACAATCACCACCGGCTTCGATACATCAAGATCATCAATCAGCCAGTATGTCTGCGCCCCGCCGTTGTCTTGGGTAAAGTCCTTCGCGGCGAGCGATCGATACTTGCAGGCCGTCATCTTTCCGTCCTTGAAGTACGGGAAAGCGATGCAGTCTGCCTCGGCGTTAGATCGGTTGAACCACTTGCGTGATGCGAACAGTCTTGCCTTTGCTGCGGTCTCTGCACTGATGCCGCGCTGCTTCAGGTATTCAAGATGCGCTTCTGTCAGGTCGAGTCTGATCGCTGGCTTCTGAACGGCAGTCATTTTTCTCTCCGAGTTTATTACGTGAACACCCGTCTCACCACAGTGATGGCAGGTGTACTTGAGTGCGTCTTCGCTGCGAGTGACAGCAAGGTCGCGCATGTTTTGCTTGCGCCTTGCTGGTGTGCATGCTGGGCAGATATAGCGATGGGTTCCCCCATCGTAGGGAACAATCCCTACCAGATCGGACAAGTCCATAGAGCCTCTTTGGTGCTACTTCTTTTTGTTGTCGGAGCGGTTCTTGCTGCGATCCCTCAAGCGGAGGTTACCGCCTTTCGAGAGACCACCTTTGCTGATCGGTGTCTTGTGATCGATGTCTTTACCGGCGCGGTCAATGCCTTTCTTGTCATACTGCCTACGGGCACGTTGCCGCTCGATCTGCCCTTTGTCATCGCCGCGTTTGAGTTGCAGTTGATATTCTTTTTTCCAATCGCGTGGCATGGAGCCTCCGTTCAGTTCATATCTTTGATGTTAGGTGTGCCTTGGTTGATGTATTGCGCCACAAGAGTCGGGATGTCTTTGTACCAATACCAGACATACTTACCTTTGACGCACCATTTTTGCTTAGACACTGCCACGATAAATTTTTTGTTGACCAATAGCCCATGAGCATCTTGCTCAACATGACATCCGTGCTTTATCAGGCTTATCTCAAGCCTGAGTCTTTGCTCTGGATTAAATTTCGGATAATCACTATCCCAGCGAGCACTAGCGTCTCGCATCAATGCAATACGATCCTCAAGTTCTTTTATCTTTTCGTCCATAATTTTTCGAGAAGAACAACCTTGATTGATGTGATGGCGTAAGCCTTGCGGCTGCTGCCTTGGTTGCAGCGTTAACACTCTACCAATCCCTTCGATATGAGTCTACAAAGATGTGCGAACACTTCTACTTTTTTGATGCCAACCACTTCAGCAATAGCATCTGAGTAGCGGTATCCCCTAGATACCGCCCTGAGAACAGATTCTTGCACTTCACGTCTTCGCATAGAGAGCTCGCTCTACTTATGAAAGCATTGCGCAGAACAATACGACGGATACTTTCTGAGCTCCGTTGGCTGGAATAGAAGTCCACATTTAATGCAACGAACGTATTTGAAAAATTTAATCATAATTTTTCCTGTTCTTTTATTACCAGCCGAGGGAGCGAGGGAGCGAGAGAACCAAAATATCCCCAACCCATAATTAAATGGATCGGGGAAGTCTTGGTGTCACCAGCGTCGGTCGTTCGGTCGCTTGTATCACCAGAAGAGAGAGCATCATCTCTTCATGAATCGGGGCTTTTGACGTTGATGCGTCAAGTCTGTCTGCCCCCGATTGACTGTCGGTTTTCTTCCTGTGATGTTATCTAAGGAACCTTCAGCCAACATCCGCAGATTGCCGTTCAGCAGTCTTCTTGTCGGCACTTCCGATACGAATAAGAACGTAACAGGGATGCGATCTGGACAGTTTGCACTGGAGCCATCTTCTCTTACTCCCTTCCACCGATAAAACTTCGTATCGGCCCGTTCAAAAGAAAAACCCATACTGCTCGGGTCTAGGTCGTGGCGTGATCGGAGCGAAACCGCGACTTTTCGCACTTCTCAGACCAAAACCCGATGAGTATGGGTTCTTCGCGGTAACACACTCCGCCACGGAGCGACCTGTCTTTTTCACAGGCGAGGGAATCCTAAAGCAGGAACAAACATCCAGTCAATAGCTGGATTCAAAAATAATTTGGTGAGCCTGAACTCTGCGGTGTGACTGGGGCAGATTTTTTCATATACAGCGGATTCATTTCCAGATCGAGATATGAGAACGCACTTGTTCTCGTTTCACCCTCGTTCCAGAAAACGAGAACATGATTGTCTGAGGTGATCCAGCAGCCCCATGCCATCAGTCCCGATGCAGTTGATCCATAGACTGCATGCCCCTGCTTGCATGATCCGGTGACAGTGAGGAAGACAATGGTGCCGCCAGCTTTGTTCGGCATCCGAGCAACCCATTCCCTTGATTGCGCATGAGCCACCGTTGATACGAACATCAATGTTGCGATCAGTGCTTTCATGTTCCCTCCGTAGGTTGTCCCTACTCGCTACACCGGCAGGCGTCCACCAATAACCAGCATCCGCTTTCGGGTAAGAAAAATTATACACAGAGCTTTTATTACAATCCGCCCCCGAGGGCGGATTGTAATAAAAACCTTGAACAATATAAACACCACCGTTTAAACGAGCAGCATCACTCCTCCCCCTACATGGTTGTAGCGCTTGTAGCGCTTGTAGCGCTTATGCCGGATCTCCCCCTACTCCCCCAATTTGGGGTATACCCCTATCCCCCAATTTGGGGTATACCCCTATCCCCCTTCATGGGGTATACCCCTTCACGGGGGACATGGTATGATTCGCTCGTCGCATGGAACCTTAGAGCCTCCGTTGCGATTGGCTGGTTCTCCCTCCGTTACCCAGCCTACCCCTTAGACCGCCTTCGGGCGGTCTTTTTTTGCTCGGGTGATACCAACCCCCTCCCTTGCAGCAGCGACGCAATAGCGGCCTTCTGGTCAAGCCTGACGATGGTTATTTCAGTGCGGGGAGACTCCCTGTCCAGCGCCCAGTATGTATGCCGCTCCTTTACCTGCCGGTCGTTGGTGTAAATCAGGTCTTGCATGAGGTCGAGGATCAGGGTCTCGTCCAGATCAGGTCTGCGGGAGGCGTAGTGGATGGTCATGATGATTGCCACATCGCCATCAATCACCGGGTCAAGCTTGGGGCACTGCTGTTTAAACGACTCACCGTAGTCCCTCGCCTTCTGAGACTTAATAAACGCTGGCCTTCCTCGAATGGTGACCAGCTTCCGGCTATTGGATTTGGACGCAGGCTCACCATGAATGGTGAAGGTAATTGGTAATATCTGTTGTATTGTTCGCATAGTTGCGCTATTGTCCCATTTCATTAAACGGAGGTCACAGATGGAAGTAACCAATAATTTCGGTGTTCCCGAAACACTGATGTCTCTAGCACGCAGAGACTACTACAGTAAGGGCAACGCTGACTACTCTGTCACGGAGTTACTTGCCCCGTCCCGAGTGCAGCGTCTGCGAAAGTTGTTCCATGGGCATATGAAGCAGGACGTGTCGCAGATGCTCTGGCAGTTGATGGGCTCTGCCCTGCATGTGGTGGCGGAGCGCGGTCAGGCGGAAGGGCACATCACGGAAGAACGCTTGTTCTCTACCTTCGAGGGCGTTGTGGTGTCCGGTGCGATTGATGTGCAGCAGGAAGAAGACGATGGCGTGACCATCATGGATTACAAGTTCACTTCCGCTTGGGCAGTCATGAATGAGAAGCCCGACTGGGAGCAGCAACAGAACGTATACGGCTGGCTGGTTCGGCGCGAGAAGAAGAAGAACGTCAAGGGCGTGAAGATCATCGCCCTGATCCGCGACTGGAATCGCAGGGAGGCCGAGCGGCGGGAGGATTACCCCAAGGCACCAATTCAGGTGATCGACTTGCGCCTGTGGTCGCACGAAGAAGCTGAGGAATTTGTTCGCAGTCGTATCTCTGCCCACAACACTGGGAAGGTGGCGATTGCGTTCGATGAGGAACTCCCGCTCTGCACCGATGAAGACCGGTGGGTGCGGGAGACGAAGTTCGCGGTCATGAAGGAAGGCCGCAAGAGAGCGGTCAAGTTGTTCGACAGCGAAGCTGACGCGAAGCAATTCGCAGAGCAGGAAAAAGGTTTCGTTGAAACAAGGAAGGGGGAGGCCATCCGTTGCACCGGTGACTACTGTGGTGTGTCGCAATGGTGCAGCCAATATCAAGCAACGAAAGGAGTAGAAGAATGAACGTGTATCAAAAGTTGAATCTGGCGCGGGAGAAGTTCCATGCCGCAGAGATCAAAAAGTCAGGTCACAACAAGTTCGCTGGCTATTACTATTTTGAACTTGGCGATTTTGTTGTGCCTGCACTGCAAATATTCAAGGAAGTGGGACTGACATCGGTTATCCGTTTTGAGCAGAACATCGCCACAATGGATATCGTCAACAACGAAAAACCTGAGGACAGGATCAGCATTACCAGTCCGATGTCTGAGGCTGCGCTGAAGGGATGTCACCCAGTGCAGAACTTGGGTGCGGTCGAGACCTACATACGCAGATACCTGTGGGTCGCTGCCCTTGAAATCGTTGAGCATGACGCGCTTGATTCGGCGGAGCCGGTGAAAGATGCGCCGAAGAAAGACGAGCCGAAGGCGGCCCCCAAAACAGAACATAAGGCAGCCCCGAAGGCAGTCGGTTTAAACGATGATCAGAAGCTGATGATCAAAGTTCTGAAAGAATTTGCTGGCAACATGAGCGATGAAAAAGAGCTGAAAGAACTCTGGGGAGAGAACCTTCCCAAGATCGAGGCCATCGAGGCGGCAGACCCTGCCGCTCACGAAGACCTGAAGGAGCATTTCCGTCAAACCCGCACTAAACTCAAGGAGAAGAAATAATGAAGACGTTTGATAAACCATTTGAAGTTCGCCCGAATACCGGCACTTTGTTCAGCGTCACCGCAAAGAACCTTCCAACCTCGCCCGACTATTTTGGCGAGATCGCAATCGCAGCAAGCACCATCAAGGTTGTAGACGGTGTTGCAACGATCAAGATCAGCGGATGGAAAAAGAAGGCAAAAAACGGCAAAACTTATCTGTCGATTGCGGTCAACGATCCGTCAATGATGCCGTCCAAAAAAGTGACTGTGGAGGTCGAAGATGAGCCGTTCTAAGACCAGCCAAAAACAAGCGATGCGTGACGATGCTGTCAGGCTTCTCGGTCAGACGGTCAGCAAGCAGGAGGCCGAGATCGATGAGCTTCGCCGCATCATCAATGAGAGGGACAACGCCATTGTTGGATACAAGGCCGTCATCAGCTACCTCGAATTTCAATCGGGGATGAGAGGATCACAATGACCGCACTCCAGTTCGAGGCTGTCAAGGTTGCCCTGAAGCAGGATGCCACCGGCTTTGTTCTGACCGTGAAGATTCACCCTGACGAAATCCCCGAGGAACTTATGCGGGATTTTGTCGGGGCTCGCTATGGTGTGGCTATGGTCAGGGTCAATGAGGACGAGACCCCCCGTAACTACGAGAGCAGAGTCAAGAAGGCTGGGATGCTTTGCCGTGATGTTCGTTTTCGCCAGTGGATTGAAAGGCTGGAAGGTCAATCCTGCGAAGACGAAGATCGGGCGGTGGCATGGTTGCACCATACCTGCATGATCAAGTCACGCACTGAGCTTAACGGTAACCAGATGGCGCAGAAAGCGTTTGATCAGATCGTGGAGAAATACGAAAGGGAAAAAGATGAGCCGTTTTAAAACTTTCCATCCGCTGATGATCTACATCACGCTCAAACAAAGAGCGGCGGCAAAAATTTTTGCGAAGAAGGAACGCATCAATGTGTCGCAACTTGTGCGCGAAGGTCTTACTATGCGGATGAACACCAGCGATCGGTTCAACGCTGGATTTAATGAAGCGATCAAGCAGGCAATGGATGTAACGAAGAACTCAAAGGGTGGGCAAATGCGATTCCCATCCGGCAAGTCTTTCGCGGACATAGTGTGTGATGATTTAAACAACCTGATCAGAAAGGAAGAAGATGGATCTATCAAATTTCCAGCAGATGGCGATGAGGACAGCGAAGCGAGTGGACTTCCATCTTGACCTTACTCACGCAGCATACGGCCTTGCCGGAGAGGCTGGAGAGTTTGTCGATTCTGTGAAGAAGCATCAAATCTACAACAAGGAACTAGACAAGGAAAACTTGCTGGAAGAAATAGGTGACATCCTCTGGTATACGGCATTGGCCGCAGAAGTTCTTGGGGCTAATCTTGGTGACATAGCCAAAAGCAATGTGGCAAAACTGCAAAAAAGATATCCAGAGAAATACACCGACCTGCTGGCGAACGAGCGTTTAGATAAACTGTAGTTTAAACATGGAGGCTCTATGGGTAAACCTTACGTAATTGATGGCAGCATCCTGATCAAGCGCATGGCCGTGACGCTGGTCGCTGGGTTGTTTGTTGGCGCGGCTGCAGCGGCTGTTGGGTATCGTGTCAAAGAAGTCGAGCCTGCAGCGCAGAAGGTGGCGCTGTCTGTGTGCCCGATGCCCAAAACCGAGGGTGAGATGACGATCTACGTTGTTGAGAACGGCGCAATCAAATGCTGGAGGTGGAAATGAGACACAGACACGCAGACCTGATCCACGGCTGGTCTGAATGGATAGACGTTCCTACTGTGACGGAGGGATGATGAGTCAAGACGACATAATCAGCATGGCGCAGGAAGCTGGATTTATGCAACACCTTGGGGTAATCGCCGTACCCGGCATTCACTGCCTTGAACGCTTCGCCGAACTTGTTGTTGCTGCCGAGCGAGAGGCGTGTGCGAAGTTGTTCTACGGCCCGGTGTGGAGTTACGACTACCGCGAGATCGCCGCCGCCATTCGCGCAAGGAGTTGAAATGAAAGCGATAAAAATCAGCAACCACCACAAAGAACAATCCGCAGCTATCCTAAACGAAGCGCTGGAAGAAGAGCCTGACACCGTCATCGTGCTGTGCTTCTGGAAAGACAGCAGCCAATTTAAGATAAAGGTTTCCACCACCCCCGATAGGCTCACGCTCATTGGTGCGCTGGAGGAAGCTAAAAACAAAGTCATAACGGATGGGTATGTATCATGAAGCCATTAAGCAAGCTACACGCGGAAGCCGTTGCCAAGGCAAAGACAGACGATGAGAAAGTCAAAGCCGCAGCGGTTGCCATGATTGAAAAGCCGATGGATATGATCCGAGCCATTTTGCTTAAACACGAGCAAGCCGTTATTGAGGTGATGCGAGAGTTACATGAAGCCAAAGAAGTCGCCGTCAGAGAGGAGCGTGAGGCGTGCATTGATGTGCTGATGCGTTTGCATGAAATGCAGGGCGAGCAATCTCATAACTATTACCATTACGCGGCTAATCAAATACGCGAAATGGGCAAGGAGAACACATGAGCATCGAAGCCATGAAGCAGGCGCTGGAGGCGCTGGATGCCTATTCGTGGGAGCAAGTGGACGCAGCGAGAGCCGCCCTCCGCACCGCCATCGAGCAGGCTGAGAAGCAGGAGCCGGTGGCGCATCAAGGTTGGTGTGCATCGCTCACTCAAATGTTACTTTCTAACCCGCCACAACCTGCCGCGTGTAACTGCAATCAACCCGCGGCACAGCGTGAATGGGTTGGGTTGACGAAAGAGGAGATTAAGGAAATCAGCTTTGCAAACCGCCCGTATGTAGTTGATATGGTTGTTGCGCTTGAAGCAAAACTGAAGGAGAAGAACGGATGAAACTATTTATGAAGTCGTACTACGAAAAAACTGCTAGGGAAGTAAAACCACCGCTGGAGAATGAGTTCGTCTGTATCTCTTGTGCCGGCAAGCTGGGTGGCAAGGTGGATCGCTGGTTGAAGATGAAGTGGTCGCACAATGTCTGCGATGTCTGCGGGCATAAGACTGAAGTAACTTCCCCGAAAGAGTATGTGTGGCGCTAGAAGTTTTTAAACAACAAAGGAGAATGACATGGAACTGATCGGAAAAGTACTGATGTTGGTGGGTGTGGCTATTGGTGCATGGGTAGCTTACAAAGTGTTACACGATTATCTTGCTGAACGACGCAAAGGAACCAACAATGAACCCGAAGCCCCCTACAAGATCGAGTTTGAAAATCCTACCGTTGACGTGGCCATTCCCGACAACCCTGCCCACGAAGCAATCAAGTGGACATTCGCCAATGCCCCCAAGCCCAAGCGCAAATACACCAAGCGCAGCAAGTACTGGACAACCAATAAGCCAGCCAAACGGATGCAGAAGGCCCGCAAAGCCCGCAAAGCGAAGCGTAAATCTAAATGACATCGAGGAGGCACCGCTATGAGACAGGACAAGCTGGACGAAGCCATCGCATACCTGCGCAGCCGCAAAAAGTATGTAGCCGATGTTGGCTGTAAGTTCGTCCCAACAAAGCCAGTGCAGACCGATGTTGCTGAAACAATCCGCAAGTATCGACTGGAGGTGGAGCAAATATCTCCGGTGCAGTTGGTAAAGAAGAAGCGGTGAATTTAAACAAGCATGGCCATGAGCTTGCACAGTTCGCAATCAAGACAAGCGAGGAATACACTGGCCGTTGCATTGACGCATGGGAGGCTGTGACAAGCGATGATCCTTGTTACGGCCTATATCAAGAGGCTCTGAAGGAATTACGAAACCATGAATACGGAAAAAGACACCTTGAACGCCGTGCTAGATTGCTACGCATTGCACTTGAGAGGAACTCGAACTCTCAAGCGTGGCTTGATAGCGATTAAACACCTGCGTAAGCTTGGCAAACTGAAGATCAACGATGTTGCTGCAAGCATCCCGCAATACATGACCGACCGGGGTGTGCTGCCGGGAACCCTAAACCGGGAGCTGGGCGTCCTCCAAGCGGCCCTTCGATATGCGTTTAAACAGGGCAAGATCAGCTTCCTCCCGTCCATCCAGAAGCTGCCGTCCCCGCCGCCACGGGCTCAGTTCCTGAACGAAGAGGAGGTAGCCATCCTTCTGTCGGAGACTAAGGCGTATCCGGAACTGGATACATTTGTTCGTATTGCCCTGATGACCGGTCAGCGCAAGGAAGCGATCCTGACCCTCCGCTGGGATCAGGTGGACTTCAAGTCAAACCTGATCGATTTTAACGACCGTACAGCCCCGCTTTACCACCGGATGAAGGGTAGAGGTGTCGTGCCCATGTCCAGCTCGCTACGGGCGTTCCTGAAGGGTTTGGCGAGGGATTCTGACTGGGTGATTAGCAGGGCTGGGAGGCAGGTTCTGTCAATCGACACTAGTTGGCGGAAGGTTATGAAGGAAACCCGCTTCAAAATAACCCCCCATGTCCTTCGTCACACGGTTGCGACACAGCTGGCTCAGAAGAATGTTCCCATGACCCAGATCGCCCGCATCCTCGGGCATTCAAACACCCAGATCACCGAACGGGTATATGCCAAGTTCTCCCCGTCCTTTTGCAAGGACGCGGTAGAGCATCTGGCCGTTTAAACACAAACCATTGGGATATTTGAGTGATTAAGTTCGTCAGGAACCTACAGCCGGGGCAGGAATTTATCCTGCTTCGGACGGGGCAGCGGTTCAAATTCCTCCGTTGGGATCGGACTACCCCCAGCGGAACAATCTACGTCTGCCAAGAAGTAAACGCCACACGGGAGTCGAGGCTGCATCACTCCTGCCATGTGAAGATCGTTTAAACATGCATGACCCGAACGACAAGGCTCATTGGGTGAGCCACCCCGAGGACGAGTTGGAATTTGTTCTCAGGTTTGGATTGCAGTTGAGGTTGATCATGAATCCGGCGAAGGAGGTTGATCGATATGCCCCAGACCTGTTCAGCATCAAGATGTGGACTGTGGCAGACCTGAAGGTGCAGAAGGAGCCATACCGGACTTCCGAGCGCTACGGGGTGCCAACAGAACGCTGCGTCACACTTAACGTCTATGATTTAACGAGGTATTCCGTTTACTATGGCGGTGAGTTCCCGATCTATTTCTGGCTTGACCACCCAGAAAATGCGAACAACGGCGTTTATGTGGCGACCTGCCGGGAGATCATGGATAGCATCACGTTTAAACGCAGGAAGGTTCATGGATACATAACGAGGGATGGCAGCGACGGGAATAAGACCCACTCATGGGTTCTTGATGTTTCAGATTTCAGGAGACTGATTTGAGATTCAAAAGCAAAACCAAGACGCTGGAAGAGATGGTTACGATTGCATCCCAATACAATTCAGCATACGAGTTCAGGATGGCTGATCCAAAGCTGTATGACAGCATGCGGAAGAGGGTAGACATCCATGACATATTTGATGAGGGGCCGTGCCAAAGGTATGTCACAGGCAAGGCCATACCTCCGGACTGGCGCCCCAACCCAAAACGAGAGGCGTTTGCTTTGCAGTTTTATTGGCAGACCGCATTCCCGTGGGCATCAGATTTTGCAGAAAACTGATCAGTGGTTTGGCTTACTGGAGTCGATGGGGTGTATCGTCTGTTTAAACGAGCGCGGGGTTAAGTCCCCTGCGGACATTCATCATATTCACAAGAACGGTCGGAGGGTTGATGATCTTCACACCATACCCCTCTGCTACTGGCACCATAGGGCTGGTGTAAACGGGGATGAATATGTATCCCGCCACCCATGGAAGAAGGCTTTTGAGAAACGATACGGCTCCGAATGGGAGCTATACGAACAGGTAAAACAAAATGCGGAAATTCTGCTTCAAATGCAACAGGGAACACAACGAGGAAGACATGGTTCCGAAGTACAACAAGTGGGGGAAGAGAGCGGGGACTGAATGCCGCTGGTGCGCAAAGCGGCAGTCCCACTCATTTATTCAGTCTAAAGCTTCTTCCGTACCTCACGAATCTTTGCCGTCAGATTGTTCCGTGCTTCCCGAATAGCATTCAGTGCTGCTTGCTTTTCATCGGCAGAGATATCCTTCTCACCAAGACCTCTTATCTGGTTTTCTCTCTCACGCAATGAAGTCAAGTCTTTGTCGAGGTGTTGCACCAAAGGCTTGATTTCAAACAGCTTGCCATTCTCTTTCATGTAGGCGGCATACTGGTCGTAACGTCCGGCATTCAGCAGGAAATTGCTGGTGCGGGTTACTTCATCAACAGCGTCCTTCAGGTCGTAGAAAGCGCCCACAGTTCCCTGAGATTCAGTTGCAGTAAGGAACCTGCGGATCACGGGCATCTGATCCAATCGCATGGTCGGCTTTACCGGATCGCTTGTGGTGCGGAGCATGGAATCGATGGCAAGGGCACTATAAGACCCGAGTGCGCCAAAGTAACCGTTGATCAAATTGTCGATCTTGATTGGCGATGTTCCGGTGGCTTGCCCAATTTTTTGAGCGACAAGGCTGGTAGTGGATGTTGCTTGGAACTGCGGAGCCACATCCTCCATACCCTTCGGGATTACCGGCCTTGCGGTGAAGAAGGAGTAATCCACCGCATTCTCCAGCACAGGAAGAAAAGCCTGCGGCACAATGTTGATGCCAAGAGTTGACGTTGCTTGCCGACGAGCGGAATCAATCACATCCTTGCCGGTATCGGTGCCGAAGAAGTAACCCATAATCCGCTCAGGAATGACCTTGAACAGAACGCCGATCTCATACGGGATCGGCAGCTTGACTGGGCCGATGATCCAGTTGTTGTCTCGGGTCTCTTCGTTTTCCTTCTTGTAGTCATCCGTATCAGATGCAAGCATCCAGTAGACCGCAGACAGGGCGATCAATGTCGTTGCTCTGATCATGAATGCCTTGTGGGCAGCTTTACGATTGGCCTGAGCAAGCTCACCCATTCCCGCTCGATACAGAAGATCAAGGCCCTGAACACGCGCATTGAAGAACGGAGTGATAGCGGCCATAACCTGAACCAAAAGGCTGGAACCCATGCGGTCGAAGTTCATGACCTCAATTGCGCGAAACACTGCCTCAGCCTCATTACCGGTTTCGGCAAGAGTCCTTCTTGCCACCTCGGCTCGGGTTGCGATATCCGAAAGGTTTGATCCCTTTTCCAGCAGATTCCATGCCGCATCTAGCGGCAGCATAACCTTCTCTGCCGTGGTTCTTTTGCCTGTAAGTGCCCTCAACTCTTTGGAAAACTCTTTGGCAGATGCCTTCACATCTCCAGCGAACTCGTAGCCAGTCGCAACGCCTGCGGCACGAAGCAGTCGGGCCTCTGGTGATCCGCCGGCAAGCTCTTTACCTGCCTGTTTAAACGTATCAATGATCGGCTTGAAGTCGCTACCAGACGTAACCCATGCGCTCATCGAATCCCGCAGCAAGTTGGCCACCATAAAATCAGGCATCTTGGTGACGATGTTCCGCAGCATGCGGGTCGGGAAGCCGACGATCTTCAGGAGGTCTTCATAGGGGTTCTGTGCGTAGAGACCCTTCATAGCCTCAACCCACATCGGGTCTGCCACCTTGTATTTCACATCAACGCCCTTCTCGCGGACATTGACGATATCTGGGCCACCCGCAGAACCGGCAGGCAGCTTCTTGGCGTAGTCAAATTGACCCGGGGTATTGAGCATCATGGCCTCATTGACAGCCCGTTGAGCCGCAATGTTTTTCATGCCCTGCTCGACAGCAGATTTCGTGTTCCTGACGACCGTCTCAAGGAAGTCGTCCAGTTTAAACTCGCCACCCTTGAGCTTTTTGGTCGGCTGGACTCCAGACAAGTTGTGGAAAAGCTTCGGCCCGAGGGTCTCTTCGCCGTCAGCCTGCCGATAAAACGGGATGTAGTCCGCATACATCGTCCATTTGCGGCCCATCTCCTCGGTCAATACTCCGGTGTCCACAAGAAACTTTACTAAACCACGATTATATTTCTGGTATTCATCAAATACCTGTTTAAACTCCGGATACTCTTTTTCCAGCAGTTTGCCAAAGCGAATGTCCTGCGGAGTCAGCAGCTTCTCGCGGCCTTCCTTGAAGAGCCTTGCACCACGGCGGGTAGCGCCATAAAACTGGAATGCCTGAAACACAAACGGATCGTTGTATTTCATCAACGGCTGAAAGATCGGAATCAACCCCTTGACCTTGCCGCCGAGATCATCAACACGGGTATAGCCCTTCTCGTAGACCGGAACACCATTAAGGTAAGACTGGCCGGCAATGCCTGCAGCCCTATGGCTCATCAACGCCGCCGCAATCGCAGACTGATCTGCAAGCAGGCGGGACTCACCGAAGCGATCGGCAACAGCCTTGGTATTGCGTTCCAGAGCCTGATACCTCTGGATGTATAAAGCCCTAAACTTTTCAATGCCCTCAGGGGAGATCGAAGATATAAACCGACTGAAGAATCCTTCCTCTTCCCGTTTGGCGGTAGTGCGCTTGATCTCGTCTACCGCAGCCTGACCAAGGCCAGCCTTGCCTTTGATGTCTTTCTCTAGGCTGTAACGGATGTCACTTTTATCTGGCGTTTGATAGTCTTTATCAGCGTCTTCTCTTTTTACGGGAAAAGCTGCTGTATTACCATTATAGCCAATGATCTTCTTGGGCCAATCTTCGATGTAGTCAAATTTTTCTGGGTCTTGCTGCTCGGAAAAACGAATGTTTGTGGTCAGCATTACCGGCATCGTGGTGTATCCGCGTTTCTTCAATGCTCTGGCACGGTGCCTGCCTTCGTGATTATTTATTCCTTCGCGGCGCGGATCATTGTTTCCATCAACAATAAGATCACCTTTACCATCATCTTGATAAGCAACGATGCTAGGTAACTCTCGCAGCTTTTCTCCTGAGTTAAGGGCTTTTTCTACGTCAGCCTCTTTGCTTTTTACATGACCGGGAGTAGCTAAGCGAAGAAAGTCATCGATGTCCATATCGATTAACTTGGTGCGCCCTTTATTTGGTGTGTGACTATGCTTTTCTATTTCTTTAGGGTCGAAAAGCTCTCTTGAGGAGCTGATGCTGTAGCGGATGTCCTTGCCTTTGAAGGTTCCACGGTTACCGACAGCGGACTTTACTTGAGTTTTATCAAAGGCATTTACTTCAACGAAGTTGCCGTCAGCATCCCTGACAACAATGCCGTCATACCCAGCCTTCTGCAGCGTTCTGCGGATGGAGGCTCCAGACATATCCATCAGACGCTTGCCGGTAAGCTCCCTGATCTCCATGTTTAAACGATCGCTGATTTCTTTTGCGCCGCTGCTATCCAGTCTGAGGTAGTCAACCTCCCCAGTCCGCTCCCTGCCATCCATCTTGGCCCGCAGGATATCCCTCGGGCTCCTGCCCTTCTCAATAGAGGTGGATAGGTCGATATAGAGGGGGTTCTCGATAGAGACCCAGAGCGGCATAACAGCGCCCTCTGGCGCGAAGCTCTCGGCATACCTTTCGACAGCAGTCGTGTAGATGCCCTGCCCCAGCTTTCCATCGTCCGACCTGCGGAAGACACTGAATATGTCCTCCTCATCCGGGGATGGGGTGGCGTGATACATCATCAGCGGATTGCCGTTCCTATCGACAATCTTGCTCTCACCAAAGAACCGTTTAAACGGCTCGGTCTTGGTTTGAGCAATGCTGTATCGAATACTTTTCTTTTCCGGAGAAAACTTGCCGGAGTTACCAACCGAAGATTTAACCTGAGTGGAATCGTATACGGCATAGTTCTTGGTCATGGATTCCTGCACAGAGAACCCATCAAACCCGAGCCCGCGAATTGCTTCCTGCGTCTCATCCTGCTCGATCAATGGCCAGTATCCCTTGGAGAGCATCTTGTAGACTTCATCCTCGGAATACTGCTTGTCCGCGATCGATCCATTTTTATCTTCAAAACGGATCAGACCGTTGGGGTCTGTCTCAAGATCAACACCGGAATCCAAGAACAGGCGAGCAACAACCTGACGAACATGATTCGGGTTGTCGTAATTGAACGGGTTCTCGGCCTTCACAAACAGCGGAATGACATTTGCCCTAGATGGCATCTCATCCAGCAATGCTTGATTAAACTCTGCGGTTTCCACAAAAGCCGAGTGATGGCTCTTGGGGGTTAGCTTGTAATCTTTCTTGGTCTCGGCGTCGATTTCGGACAGGGCCTTGAGCTTCGCCCTTTCGATCTGCTCCGGAGTAAGGATGTCCTCATAGTTCTCGACCATCCAACCTTCAGACCAAGTAGCAACTCCGCCGAGCACCCCCTTCTTGAAGTCGGCAGCGAACTCAACATTCGGGGTGATGAAGATGGCGTTGGCTTGCTTCGGGATGAACTCCTCAATATCGGCGGCAGTGCCGTGATACATGACCAGAGGACGGCCATCCTCGTCCACAAATACGGAATTACCGAACCAGCGCCAGAAGTTTCTGACACCTTCTTCGGTCGGGAATATCAAAGTGCCCTTGGAAGTCCTTGTCGGACGATCCTCACCATCAACCTCGATGGTATCTGTGGTTACTCTTTTGCCTGATACCGGTTTTCCTGCTGCACGTTGCTCTTTGGCGAGGGAGAATTTTGCCCAGCCGTACTCTTTGCCATATTGCTCTGCAATCCTGTCGTAATCCTTGCCCCAACCTTCAATGTCCCGTCGTATATTGGCGAGTTCGGCGGGGCTAAATCTTTCAAGGTAACCTTGCCCATTTGTGTTCTCCGTCCAGTCGTTAGAAATCCATCCTGATTTTGCTCGGAATGGTTCAACGTCAAATTTAACATCCTTGTCGAAAGACTCCAGAGCACCTTGCAGTTTATCAAGATACTGCTTGTCTGACATCATATACGGCTTGCCCGTATCAGTGTCTCGGAAGTTGATGAAGTCAAACGAGTTACCAACGCGAGTGAAACCAATACCCGGAATATTCTCGTTAAGGTGTTTAAACAGTCTATCTTCAAACTCTGGGTTGGCTTCCGCGTTGGTTGCGGTAACTCGGTAACCTTGGCTTGCATCCTTACCGCCAGCGGTAGGGTCAGCGCGATACCACGGCACTGCATCCTGCTTGGTGACGTAGCCAATAATGGCCGCATACTTGTTGGCAACATCGGTCAGGTAATCGCCATCGTCCTTTTGCAGAACAAGTTTGGTGATCACGTTAGGCGCGATCAGGTTCTCATATGCACCGATTGAGAGCTGCGAGGAGTACAACTGTTGATTGCCCAGCAGCTCAAAAATCTTGTCAGTGCCGGTTTTGGGGTCGATGAAGATTTCTCTGACGGAGCGGTTGAAATCTTCCTGCTCCGCCCTTGATGCCTTGTGGATGCCCGGGATGAGCGGCAACTTGGTAGAGGGACGACTTTCCCATGTGATATTGGCGGTGGCGCGGGTGATGTAGTCGCTGAAATCAACGGTGCTCGGCTCAAACTTGGCTTTCTTCTCGGGAGCGAGACTGTTGTAGTCAGTGGTGTTTTTGACGTAAGTCCACATAACCGCTTGAACCTGACGAGGCTTCAGTTCTTCGCCGTTGCGTTTTTTATTAGCATCGGAGATGCGCCGAATCAGGTCTTTGGCGTATATGTATTGAGTGCTGGACACACCAGTAGCGCCGCCAGCATCTTGATCCTCTGCGTGGGGATAACCAAACAAACGCATCATCCATCTATCAATGGTAGAGGCATCTTGGAACGTATCAACACCGTAAGTTGCATCATGCAAGTTGCGATAGAAATTCATCAACTTGTCATCAACGCCGGGAAGCGACACATCCATGGTCGGCGCAGCTAGTAGGGCAGGAATCCTTTCTGCCGTAGTATTTGGGAACCTTCCAGCAAAAGCCGTTTTATCACCCGAAGCAAGCTGGGCAATGGACTTTATCGTCGCCGTAGTGTTTGCGCCCAAACTGTTGGCTTGGGAATACAAAGCCATTAAGCGAACGGTTCGTTCTGTTAACTCGGGGTTGCCTCGGGTTATTTCTCTAATGGTCGCACCGCTGCGCTCATACCATTCCTTGGAATCATCGTAAAGAGAATACGGATGAGACAGTAGATTTGTCATGCGCTTGACAAGTTTATTCCTAGCCTCGACCGTCCTTGCGCCCGGAGGAGCGCCAACAATGTTGCCGTTGCTCAGAATCCTAGGCTCAAGACTAAACTTCGGCGTCTTCTTAGCTCGGGCCCGAGGGGCGCCAAACCTCCGCTCCATCTCTCTTTTAAAAGATTCTGTATCCAGAGACGCAAGCTCATCGCCCATATAATTACGAATCTCATCAAACAGCTCTTCCGGCGTAGACACAACGGTTTCAATGATCCGCCGGTCTTTAAATGGGTCGGCAAGTCTCGCAAACGAATAGACAAACGCCTCCTCATTGTCCGGATCATCTGGGTCTTCTTGCTTTGTAACGCCGAATAGTTCTCCATCAACATTGGCTATGTAGCCTTGATCTTCCCAAAGCACATTTGAATTGTTCTCGGTAACTTTCTTTAATTTTGTTGAAGGCTTTGGTTGCAGTTTAAGAGCCTCATAATATTCGTATGCGTAATAACCGCCCGGCATATCGGCTGGAGATGTATTTCCACGGGTATCTTCATCCATGGCTGCAATCTCGTCAGCACCACGAGTAAGCTCTGTTTCTCGTCTTTTGAGACTAAACTTCGGCTCTTCAGCGCCCCTATCCTCGGCCTCTTTCTCTCGACGACTAGATTCTTGGTTCATTCTGACCATGAGCGCGAGAGATTTGCTTCCGCGCTCATCGTCGTTCTCGATAAATTTCGTAACAGCGTTATTCAAACGACGGAACGCCATCGTCTGGTTACGCTTGAGCGCACCCGGTGCTTTTCCTCTGACGGATGTTATTTCACCAGAGGCTTCCGCATCTGCACGCTGTAGCTTCTCATGCAAATCCCATATTTCCTGCGGAACCCAGTCAGGAGCCTTGCTCATGGACTTGATGCTGTAACGTGGCTCCGCAGCGGTGGCTTCAGCCCTCGTAGGCGTGACCTTCCCTTCCTCGATCCTTCCCAGCACTTCCTCTGCGGTCTGGAATCCAGCACCTTGCAGAGCATTGCGCAGGGATACGAAGAAGTTACGGATACGACCGAAGAGATTCCCAACCAGTCCGGGAGGCGGCTTGGTGGCATCAAAGTATTTAAACGCCTCGGCAATCGCTTCCTCAGCGATGTATTCATCGAAGCCTTCAAGGCTGCCGTTACCCTGCCGGTAGGCATCCTGATACCGCTCGTAGGTGCCAGCACCACGGATAAACCGGTCAATCCATTCCGACTTGGCCTTACCCTCCAGAACACGCCATTCCTTGGCGGTGAAGGCACCCAGTTCTTTCAGGGCATGGATGACCTCATGCCGCATAACCCCCATGGGGTTCTCTGCGGACAGGGCAATCTGTATAAGGCGGTTGACATAAGCGCCATCAGCGCCGGCACCACCATCCTCGATATTCTTGACCACCCGCAGACCAATGCCCTCTAGCCCGAAACGCTTCAAAGTAGGAAGAAGCTTCTTGCGAAGCGCATCAATGTTGGCGATATCCTGATCCGTTACAGGGCCGGTGGTGGGCTTGGGAAGGGCACCAAGGCTCGACAGATACTCAACTGGGCGACCGCCCTCAAATCGGGTGAAGCCTTTCTTGCCAACAGGCTTGGGTGCGGCAGCGCCGACATGCAGGGGTCGGGAAAAATCAGCAACCTGTTTAAACAGGTTATCGCGCTTCTTGGTCAAATCCCGAATGGTCTTGTTGGTCTGCTTCTTCAGCTTGGCATACTGCGGAGTATCAGCAAGACCTTGAGCCTCTAGAACCTCCAGAGGCTGATTACTGTTCGCAAGCTGCTCCCTAATCCCCTCAACTTGAGTGTTAAGGTTGGATGCCAATCGACTACGAATCTGCTGCAAACGCTCGGCAGCGGCCTCGGCATCCTCGGCAGTATCTGCCCTCCTGAGAACAGTGTCGCCGGCCCTGATCTCAAATCCGGTAGGTTCATCCCGGTAAGAGCCCGGACGGATATCCCCGCCCGCCAGCTCCGGACTGACAAATTTTGTCATCGAAGATTCTTGAACCTGACCGTTTAAACGACCAGCAAGCTGTTCTGCCTGCTCTCTGGAGTCGTATGAGCGGACAGGTTTGCCAAAGTCATCAATGACTGTGAACGTCGGGGTGGAGACTGCACTAACCTCTCCGCCCTTGATGGCGTTCTGGAAGATGGACTGGGCGTCCCTGATATCTGGAACACCAGCCTTCTGAATGGCGGAAATAACATTGTCCCGCGAAGCCCCACCGGAGACCGCACCCCTGATGGCTTTCAGGCCGGCCTTGTATTGAGGCTCAGTGAAGCGCTGTGCGTTTGTTCCAATCGGGAGGCTATCTACACCCTCCGGAAGGCTTTGGATCGCTCCAAAGGCCGCTACACGCTGCACAGGGGTCATCTGCTCGGGGTTTTCTACCCCGGATGAACGGCGCAGGAAATCCCGGAACCCGGGCTGCTCGGTATCAAGGCCGCGCTCTGCGGCGGCATCTATGATGTCCTGCGGTTCTACGGCCTGAGCGGGGTCAAACCCGGACTTGGTAAGGGCTGCGGAAAGGAGCTGATCAGTCTGCTCGGCAGGGAGACCGGACTCAACGATGTCTTCCACTGAAAACGATTGCAGGGGAGCCTGCTTCCGCTTGCTACGGGCTTCGTTTATTTGCGCTGCAACATCGCCAATGTCTGCGGCTGGAATGTTCCCATAGGGGTTTTCCAGTGGGCTGGCCTCGTCGAACGGAGTTGGGGCGGGAGCTCCGCCCTCAATCTCTGCGCGGCGGCGATCGAAATCGGATTGCTGGGGTTCTGCCTGACGAGCATATCTGCCCGCTGCGCCACCCACTGCGCCGAAGCCGGCACCAACCACTGCACCCAATGCCGCAGCTTCTGGAACCCCTTCTAGCAAGGGCTTATCGGCAGACCAGTTCTTCCACATCTGCTCCTGAGCGGATTGCGGCATCTCTTCCAAAAAGCCCTCGGTGAGACCTGATCCAGCTATGGCCTTCAGGTATCCGGACTTTGCTGCCGCAGCCTCTGCTGCGCCGGTTCCGCCGCGAGCAATCAAGGTATCAATATCATCCAGACCAAGCGCCCTTGCTGCTTTACCGCCAGCCACTCCAAGTGCGCCGGTCATGACGCCGGAGCCTAAAGCTGCAAGCGCCTGTTTGGCTGAAAGTTGACCTTCAGGGCTGGCTTCACGCATCTCTGCTGCCGCAGCTCCAGCACCAATTGCGCCCTCGCCTGCCGCAGCGCCAATCAGCGGGCTGATGCCGCGAGCTACAAGTTGACGGGCAATGCCAGCCCCACCCAGCATCTGCGGGATAGATTGACCGGCGATAGCCAGAGGAACGCTTGGGTTTTGAATTGCCGCCAATGCGGTTGGGATAAACCCCTCTGCCTTTTGAACGCGCTCTAATGCTGCCTTTTGGGCGGGGGAATACATGCCTTCAAGGGCTTTCTGCGCTTCACCAAAACGAATGCCGACGCTCTCAAGCCCACGGCTTACAGCGCCGCCGGTTGGGATGTCAGCAAGACCGGCAAAAGCTTGAGGGAGACCTACGGCACCTTTGAGGGCGGTAACCCCAATGTCTTTAGCAACATCTCCTGCTGTTCTTTCCGGGGCTTTCGCCGACCGAATCTCATCGGTCATACGCTTGGCGGTGGAATTGATTACATCAGGCGAAGTGCCATCCGGGAACTCAAGAAAGGTTCCATCAAAAAGCTGCGCTCTGATCGGCATGTTTACTTAACCTGTCTTCCAGATTCATCAAATCGAATGACGCCGGGAGCTGCGGTCTGAGGTGCTGATTGACCCGGTATTGGCATAAACATTTGCTTTCCTTTATTCTGGAAAACGATCACCGGAAGAAGTCTTTGGTAGGCGGCATTATATTCTTTTGATCCCGGGATCAAGGGCGCTTCACTTTTCAATCCGGGAATTGGTTGCGGCGACATAAGAAGTTCTTTTGTTGCTTCTTGCGCTGACTTCAACTCGGCGCCACTTGCAAAGCCTGTCCCACCTTGGCCACCCTTACCGCCAGCCCTATAGTATTCAGCTTGGGCGTTATGAAGATTGATCTGGGCGCGAATATCATTAGGCTTAAGGCGAGCCGCTTCAACGGCGGCATCGTAGGTATCACGGGCAAGCTGAAGGTCTCTCTGTTTTTGCTCAAGCTCGATAGGAGTGAGAATGTCTTCCTTAGCCATGCCCCTTGCTACACCCATAGCACGAAGGCCGGCCTCATTAGCAGCAAGCGCTTGGCGACGACGCTCATCAGCCCTAGTAATTTCCTTGTCTCCAGCTGCATACTTCTTCTCATCATAGAGTTCTTGAGCGCGAGCGTAACGATCCTTGGCATCATCAAGATAGGCTTCGCTTTTCTTGATTTCTTGCTTACCGGCGCGGAGGGCTGACAGGCCCTTTAAACCGCCTTCCGCAATGCCTTGAATGCCGCGAGCAGCTTTTGACCCCATCATGCCAAGACCAGCCTCCATCAAGGCCATATTGACATTGGATTCTCTTTCTCCAGCAAGGGCTTGCTCTTTTGCGGTAATGCGACGGGATTCCTCTTCTCTGCGGAATGGATTTCTTTCAGCAAACCTACGTTCACCTGCGACGCGGGTCTCCTCTTCTTGCTCCGGCGTAGGTGGGGCGCTGCTTAGGATGTTTCCTATGAGTGCGCGAGACTCCTCCCCATACGGGAGTAGCCCTTTAGGGCGCATCGCGCCGGGAACACTCATCTGGTATCCGGCCTGATCGATGTATCGATCCTCCTTAAGCTGATCGAGCATTGGCCTGCCATTAACCAGCTCACCTTCTTGGAAGGCCACAAGACCGCCACCTGCCATCTCTGGCATTTCCTGCTCTTCGTAGTCACCCTGACCATTGACGTCCATGCCAGCGGTGCTCTGCATGGCCTGTGGTGTGGCTGCGAGGCCACCAGCCTGACCAGCCAAGTCTTCAGCAACGGTGGTCTGCGGCTCAGGCTTGGCAACACCCTCACGCATCCGCTTACGGCGTGATAGTTCCGAGATGATCAGGTATGCGGGATAGGCTCCCTGAGGAGCCCTGACTTCCTGCAGGAGGTAGTTGTCAGGAACTTCTTTAAGTTGCTCGGAGAGCTTGATTAGGTTCATTTCAGGAACTCCCTATACGCACCGAGACCGAGTAGACCCGGGCCAACCATCTGCTGCATCTGGCTTGGCGGCTGCTGATACATCGCGTATCCACCGGTACCAGCAAGGTTGCCTGATCCGCGCAGAATGTCAGACATAAAGCCCATCTGCGTATACGGATAGCGTTGCTGGTTGAGGAAATCCTGATATGCCAAGTCCATCCTTGCCTGCCGCTCTTGACCGCCAAGAGCACCAAATGCTTCCTGAGCCTTCGCAAGATCAAGGGCTGATTGTTGCTGCGCACCACCAAGCTGGCCAAGCGTTGCTGCCGCTTGGGTGGCACCCTGAACTCCTGATGTCAAACCACGCAATCCAAGTTCTGCGCCAAACTGGCGGGATTGTTCTCCGGCCTGAGCACCTGATAGCCCATATTGAGCGGCAAGCTGGGCATTTTGCTGGGCAAATCGATTGGCCAGTTCTCTCTGCCCGAGTTCCTGCTGCTGGGCTTGAAGCTGCGCTGCTTGGTTGAGCTGTTGAGCCTGCATCCCGGTCTGAGCGCCAACCTGTTGGACGCCAAGAGCAGCCGAAAGGTTTTGCCCACCAACCGTGAGTCCTGCCTGCTGGTTGGCAAGAGCAGCCTGAAGCCGACGCGCGGCGTCGGTCTGATATCCCTGTTGAGCCTGCTGGAACGCAGACTGGAGCCCTTGCGCTTGGATGTCACCCTTTTGGGTAGCTAAATTTCGAGCGGCTTCGGCTTCCATAATCGCCTGACGGGAACCGCCAAAGGCACCAGCACCGACGGCCTGCGCACCACGTTGAGTCCGGGCGATATCTGCCTGCCGCTGCGCTTCCCTCTGCTGCACATCAACCACATTCTGCATGTAGGGAGACATGTAGGCTTCCGCCGTTCCGGGCTGTGCAAAAGACCCAGTACGCACACGTTCAGCAGGCCCCATACCAAATTGCTGCAGCTGCGGCGCTTGCGTTGTTGTGTAACCAACATTCATGCCTTGAAACTGCGGGCTTTGATAGAACTGCGTGGGGGACATGGCCTGATAACCGGTTCCCATACCGGAAAGCGCTGCCGCCCCAGCCATACCGGCCAAGCCTGATGCTGCGCCGTATTGCTCGACTGGCCCCATGCCAGCCACATCCTGACGAGCAGCCTGCTGCTCTGCGGTTGGGCCAGCGATTCGCTCGCCGCCATAGGTCTGATACGGAGTATCTGCCGCTGCCTCGGCTTTGCCGAGCAGCTTCTCCATGTAAGGGCGGGCATACTCAGGGATAGTGACCTGAGAGGTCTGGGTAGGTTGCGGGGGCGGCCCGCCACCGCCGCCCTCAAGGGTCATCTTCTTGCCAACAGGTTTAAACGCCTGTTCTGGCAGCATGTCTAAAAGGTTGTATCTCATATCTTCGCCTCTACAAGAGAGTATTTTTCATGGAAGCCATAGCGTGACCACAGTCTAGCTATTGACTCGCGGGCGACACCCTGAATACGGTTCGCTCCGAATTGCCTGAAGATCGCGCACATCTGTGCGAAGGTGTCCTGACTGGACACTAGTTTGCCGCCGATAGAGATAATAAATGCAGTTCTGTAGTTTGGCATGTTGTAAATATGCACAGCAGCCGCACCACGAACAGCACCTTCCTCTATCGCCACCAGAAGCATCCACTCGCCACGCGAGATAAATGCCTTGGCCTGATCAATTGTATAGTCATCCCCACCCCATTCAAGCCCACTTTTAATGAACTCCTCCGCATAGGGCCATACATCATGAACCGCAGCAAGGGGGATGAATTCTACTTTCACGCCGGCATCAGACCTCTAACCTTGATCTGCGGTGCCTGACGGGTCTTGCCAGTCCGGCTCTTCCTGACCCTAGCCATCATCTCCTTCAGTTGCTTGGAGCCTGCCTCGGTCGATCCATTGCCCAGACCTGATACGACATCCGCAGGGATCACAAACTCCCCGTCGGACAGTCGGGCTTCCTGAACGCCATCAATGTTCGCTTTTACCTCATCACTCATGCCGTCGCCCGGGCCACGGATGGTGCTTCCTGCGGCATACTGATACATACCCATGGTCTTTTTCTGCATGACCTGAGGATCACGAAAATCTACCATGTCGTAAAGCCGCTCCATAGGATCAGGCTTCTTGGCCTTACCGCCCCGAGCGAAGGTAGCCAGACCACCCTTGGCAAGCTGATAAGGCTCCTTGGCGGTGAACTGATCACTGAAGTAACGACGCTCACGGCTGTCGGTCAGGTCATCAAACGCCCCGGGAGTAACGTCGCGTTTAAACTCATAGGGACGGATGGTGGAGATAGGCTTGGTAATCGGAGACTGTTCCATCTCCATGGCGCTTGCGGCAACCGGCGCAATAGCTGCGGGGCCGATCTTGGAAAGACCGCCGTATTCCCCGGCTTTACTCATGAATGCACTGCGGGCATCAGTCCCTGCTTGGCCGGTATCCATTATCCCGGATATACCTTTGCCCATGGAGCTTAAAGATGGGTCAAAATCTGGTCTCGGCGCGAATGGCGTTGATGGAAGAACTTTTGCACTAAGAACCTGCTCCCGAGACATTTCATTAAGCATTCCGGGATCAATATTGCTTTGGGCTTGAGCAAAGTACGGTGATTGCACTCCGGCAGATGTTAATTCGGAGGGAGGCATCGCATTAAGAAGCCCCGGCTCTATATTTGACGCAGCAAGATCACCGGCGGAAGTTAGCGCTGGAGAGGCTGCCTGCGCACCACCAGCGGCTGCGAGGGAGCCACCCAAACCAGCGCCGCCGTAGGCACCAAGACCAGCTGTAACGCTCTGGAGGGGGTTTTCAAAGCCAGTTGCTAGACCATGACCCATGCCAACCAAAAGTCCAGCGGCAAGAGGTTGCATCCCGGGAACCATCATTAGTCCGGCTCCAGCAATAGTTGGGAGCAGAGACTTGAGGCTGAAAGCCTCTGGAAGTCCGGTATGTGGATTGATCGTAAGGGAGGTGCCGTTTGCCTTGGCCAATGCCTGAAGGCCGGCAACTTCCCCCGGGGTCATGTGAACAAGGGTAGAGTCGCCATTGCGACCGTATGCGGCAAGTCCTGCTGCGGTTGGAGACATAGGTTTAAACCCCCAAGATTTTCAACATAATATCACGCATAAACAACCTCCGGAACATCTGATACCCGGGCTACAGTCAGAATAACCGACGGGGTGGATGGACGGGTTGGGCTGGACTGAGTAGGTAAGTGCTGGATGCTGACATCGGAATTTTCAGTTGACCACATTAGCTCGAAAAAATCCCCTGCCGCCGCCGTAACAAAATAGTTCCAAGCCGCGATTAACCGCCCATCCGTAGACCCGTGCTTGCCGGGTACAGAAACATCACCGTTGGACGCCGGGATATCTACCCCATTTTGACGCGCCC
>Ga0222714_10000522_pt1 | contig 43767 bp, 37 predicted proteins | sample C33_3DmetaG_FD_165048 | JGI IMG/M metagenome (GOLD analysis project Ga0222714, IMG submission 165048) | Estuarine water microbial communities from San Francisco Bay, California, United States - C33_3D | ecosystem: Environmental > Aquatic > Marine > Unclassified | place: USA: California...
ACGCACAGGGATCAAAGTCAGCCCGCTCACCCTTGGGTGCATGATGTTTGGCGGCAAAACCAACCTCGAGGATACCAGCACGATCATTGATCGGGCAGTGGATGCCGGGATCAACTGCATCGACACTGCGAACATCTACTCACGCGGCAAAAGTGAGGAATTCACCGGCGAAGCGCTCAAGCGCAACGGCAAGCGGTCCGAGGTGGTGCTCTGCACCAAAGTTCACGGTGCAATGCATGACACCGATCCCAACATGCGGGGCAACACCCGCCGTAATATCATCGAGCAATGCGACGCCAGTCTGAAGCGGCTCCAGACCGACTACATTGATCTCTACCAAATCCACCGCCCGCAGTCAGACGTGCCGATCGATGAAACCTTGCGCGCGATGGACGACCTCGTCCGCGCCGGCAAGGTGCGCTACACCGGCACCTCCACCTTCGCCGCCTGGCAGTTCCTCGAATCCCTTTGGTGCGCCAAGGAGCTTCATCTCACGCCCTTCTCCTCCGAGCAGCCGCCCTACAACCTCCTCGATCGCCGAATCGAACGCGAATTGCTGCCCATGTGCCGCACCTATGGCATCGCCACGCTGCCTTGGAGTCCCCTCGCGAGTGGCATCCTCAGCGGGAAATACCGCGCCGGCCAAAAAGCCCCGGCGGATTCCCGTTTTGCAAATGCCGGGGACAATGCCTTTCTCAAGCAACGCTGGTCGGATGGGTCCCTCAACGTAGTGGAGAAACTCATTCCCCTCGCCGAGGCGAAGGGCCTTACCTTATCGCAATTCGCGCTCGCCTGGACCATGCAGCAACCCGGCATCACCAGTCCGATCATCGGCCCGCGCACACTGGAACAGTTGGAAGATAATCTGAAGGCGATCGGGGTAACCCTAACCGACGCCGAACTTAAGGATGTAGATGAAATCGTGCCCCCGGGCACCTATACCTCGGTTTACTACGAGGCAGATTTCGGCCCGCATCTCCACCGCTGGTAAATTTAAATCATGCAATTTCGCAACTTCGGTAAGCATCCATTCCAGTGTTCGGAAATCGGATTCGGAGCCTGGGCCATTGGCGGAGCCTGGGGCGACCAAGCGGATTCGGACTCCCTCGCGGCCCTGAACCGTGCGCTCGACCTCGGCTGCAACTTCATCGATACCGCCGCCGGTTACGGCAACGGCCGGAGTGAACGGCTGATCGCCAAGGTGCTCAAGGAGCGCACCGCGGCTGGTAAAAAGGAAACGGTCTTCGTCGCCACCAAGACTCCGCCAGACACCGGCAACTGGCCACCCTCCCCCTATGATCTGGCCGATGCTCGTTATGCCGAAACTTACCTGCGCGCTAATATCGCCGAGCGGCTGGCGTGCCTCGGCACTGCTAAACTTGATTTGTTGCAACTACACACGTGGACCCGGGCTTGGAACCGCAATCCGACGCCGTTTAAAATTCTGCGCAAATTGCAAAGCGAAGGCCTGGTCGGATTGATCGGCGTATCCACGCCGGAGCATGATCAAAACTGTGTCATCGATCTGATGCGCGGGGGTTGGATCGATAGCGTGCAGGTTATCTACAATATCTTTGAACAGGAACCCGCCGCGGAATTGCTCGATGTCGCGCAGGAATGCGGGGTCGGTATCATCGTGCGGGTCGCCTTTGACGAAGGCTCTCTTACCGGCAAGTTCACGGCGCAAACCCAGTTTGCCAAGGATGATTTCCGCACGGGTTACTTTGCGGGTGATCGACTGGTCCGCACCGTCAACCGGGTGGAAGCAATCCGGACCGATTTGACTGACAGTGGCTACACGATGGCGCAGGCCGCCTTGAAATTCGTGCTGGCTCATCCGGCCGTATCGGTGGTGATCCCCGGCATTCGCAATCTGAGCCAAGCCGAGGCCAATTGCGGGGTGAGTGATCTGCCGGCGATGCCTGTTACGGTGGTGCAGAGATTACAAAAACATGCCTGGCGGCGGGCCTTTTGGTATGGCGGTAAATAGTCCAAACGGGTCGCCGGCAGATTGGTGCCAAGTCTAACCCAAGCTATACTTTCCCATGCCGACGGCACTACTGCTGGCTCCTCTGTTTCTGCTCTTTGAGCTATGGCAGTTGGTGATTTGCGAACGCTATGTGGGCATCAGACAAATAGAACGCAATGGGGACCCGCGCTCGTTAGGACCCAACGAAGGGGTAGCTTTCGGATGGACGGCCAGTTTGGTCTTCTACTGGACCTGGATGCTGGTGCTCCTACTGCAGTCCCAAGGGCGGGTGCATGGAGTCTGTCTGCTGGCAGTCAGTTTACTTGGCTATGGATTAAGGCGAAGCTGCGGCCTCAAATGGCTGCTTGTGGTTCTGACCTTTGAGGGGGCGGTGCGCATCGGTTTGTTGTTTTCTCTCTGTGTCTACGTATGGCGACGGCTCTAGTAGGTGGGGTAACTACGTAGCCTGAATTCACGTAATACTACCGATGCGGCGGGGCGGAGACGTTTGGTATGCTGGGTGGGTTGATTACCACCATGCGCACAAAATTGATTGCCTTCACGTTACTGGTCGCGGGCCTCGGTCTCACCGGTTGCCAAACCAAAACCGCCCGGGTTCCTGCGCTCGCAGTATATAGCGCCGAGGACCTGAATCCCCGAAAGCTCTTCGGTGGCAGCATTGGTTCTCAAATCACGGCGACAACCAAGCCAGCCAACGTCCCCGCCACCAACGAATCCGACAGTCTGGCCCACTCACTCGAGCGCGAATACTTGATGTGGAAGCTGGCCAACCGCTCCTAAGCCATCATGCGCGTTTTCTACGGCCTCACTCTCCTGCTAATCGCGTTCAGCACCACGGGGAGGGCTCTCCCCGATGCGACGGCGCTGCAGCAGTCGTTTGACCGCTTGGACCAGAACCACAATGGCAGCATCAGTTTGGTGGAGTGGGACCAGCATGCCTTCGCTTTTTTCAAGGCGACGGACCGCAACAATGACAATGAGATTGATCCCACGGAGATCACCGATGACACCGAAACGGTAAATAGTTTTTCCCGTTCGGACGCGAAACGGGATGGACGACTCGGCATAGAAGAATTCATGCAGTTGCGTCGTCAGCTTTTCAAGGTGGCCGACATTCACGCCAACGACTCAATTGATCGGACGGAGTTCGAGCTATACAACCTGATCAGTGAGACCGGTTGGGATGATGCAAATACCAATGGTCGACTCGATTTGGCGGAAATCCGCGGCAGCCTGCAGGAATTGGTCAAACTGGCCGACCAGGACCAAGACGGTATACTTTCCCCGGAAGAGGCTAATTTCCTCTCATCGGAAGCCTTCACCCAATTGACGGCTGACGGCCCGTTGAGTCCAGCGCGACTTTACACCCATTACCGTGATATGCTTATGGGCAAACAGTAGCGTTCACCCAGCCTGCGAACCTACCCTGCTGAAAAATATACCCCGCCAGTCTGCAGCTGACTGGCAATTTTGGGGGATATCTTCAAGTTGTATCACCGTGAAGCTACTCTCTTTCATTCTGGTCACTGGCGCACTCATGCTGGGTGGTTGCGCAACCACCTATCAGGTTCAGGTCAGTGCTCTCGCCGACCCTGAACTCGCCACAGGAAACCGCCTCTTTCAATTCACCCAAGCCGAAGAGAGCAAAGCCGAACCCGGTGACCTCCAATATCGGGAGGTGCTGCGTAATCTCAGTGGCATGCTCTCCGCTCATGGCTACGTGCCGGCAGCGAGATCCGAAGTGCCTGGCTATACCCTGCTGGTGGACTATGGAGTCGGTGAACCCGTAACCAAGACGTATACCTTTGCGACCCCAGTCTACGCCGAATTGGGCGGCGGCTACACCACCCTGACCAAAGAAACCAAGGACGCCGCGGGCAAAGTAACCAAAACCTCGGAAACGGTGCGTGTCCCCGGTCGCTACGAACGCGTGGGCACCGACGTCAGCATCAACTCCGTAACCACCTACCGGAAATACCTGCAGGTTTCAGCGCGACTGCGCCAAACCGGACAATCGGAAACCCGTGGCCCGGAAGCCTGGACGGTCACCGCCGTGGTCGATGACGAACGCACGGATCTACGGGCTGCCCTGCCCTTGTTGGTTGAAGCGATGGCCCCTTACGTGGGCAAAGATACGCATCAGGCAATTGTCGTGGAGTTCACCGAAAAAGACGGTCAGTTCGAACGAGTCGAACGACGTTAGGCGATTCAGCGCAAGAAGCGCGGACGGATCACCTTGGTTTCGGCGGTCGCAAAGGTTTGCGCAAAAAACTCTTGGGCCGATCCGATCAAATTTGCGCATTTGCCGTAATTCCCCGACCAGGAGTTCGGCAGGCAAATGCGCTTGATCACGCCTTTGCCCACCTTGTCCGGGGCATCCCGATCCGGGACCAGCTCCATTGAAAAACGCGGATCAACCGTATGCACGATATAGTGCTTCGTTCCGGCCTGCTCGTCGCGCTGGATACGCAAAAAATGGCTGAAGCTCATTGACGAAACTACGGTGTGGCGGATGCCGTTGGGTGACAATCCCATTTACCAGCTGCTTTGTCCTTGAGAATACAGCGCTCCCGGCACAGATAATCCGCGCGTCCGTTGCCATCCCATGAGCATGTTACCCTCTGATACCCCGCGTTTGCCCAAATGGCCTTTTCTCGTTGGTGATGCCGCGTTGTTGGGCGGAGCCATCCTGCTGGCCACCCGCAGTCCCCAGCCCTACTCCAATCCAGTCATAGTGACGATCGCCGTGTGCGTCGCGCTCGCCTCGATTTTGGGCGTCATCCCTTTTCTGGCCGACTACGCACATCGACAAGATGAAGCTCTGGACGAACGCCAGCGCGGACTCGAAGCCCTCACCCGCACCATCGCGAACTCGGCCGAGCAAATCAGTGTGGCCGCCACCAGTCTGCACGAGTTCAGCGAATCTTCCCGGCTACCATCCACCCCGGCGGTCACGCTGCCGACTGCGCAAATTGAGGAGCAACTTGCCAACATGGCGGAGCAACAGATCAAAGGTCAGGCTGAAACCAGCGAGTTGTTGCGTCAGGAACTCAAAACCCTGCGCAATTCTCTGCGCGAACAGATTGCCGCTTTAAAATCCACGCTGGTGGTCACTCCGGTCCTCGCTGCGGTGCCGGCAGCACAGTCGGTGGAGACGAAATCCAGCGAATCCCCGGCGGTCCCGATCGAACCGGAGCTCAAAGCCAAACCAGCTCCGACAGAAATCACCTCCCCGACACCGTCACCTGAGCCGACCAGTGCAACGCCAGTCGAACCAGTTATCGAACCTCCGGCACAAACCCCGGTCGAGAGTGAGCCCAAATCCGCCAAAAAAGCTCCGGCCGTGAAAAAGGCCAAGGTCAACGAACCAGAAGTGACGAAAGAAACGGCATCCGCAAAAGCAGCGTCATCATCTGATGAGTTGCCCCTTTCCGGCGATGACGCCGAACCTGATTTTTCTGCGAAAAGCAACCAGCGGATGGCGGCGGATGGAGCCACCCGCCTCTTGGTCACGGCCTATATCGGGATCGGGAACCGGCTATTCATTCGCGGTGATGGCGCCGGCCTGAGCCCGGACAAGGGCGTGCCACTCCAGTTTGTTTCCATTGGCAAATGGCAGTGGGAAACCAAGGAAGCCACCGGAGCGATCCGGGTAAAACTTTACAAGAACGATGAGATCGAATGCGTCTCGCTCGGCGAGCTCACCCTCGACTCCGGCCACCAGGCGGAAGTTTCCGCCTCGTTCTAATCAAGCTTCCCTCAAGGCATCACGGTCAGTGGCGGATTCACCTTCGGCGGGGGAAATGCCTGCCGATCCAAGTCAGCCTGCGCCACTTCATTGGCCAAGGAAACCAATTCATCGATGAGCAAAGTCGGGTCTTCCTCGTAACGTAATTGCAGGAATTTCTCCCGGTCAGATTGAAAGGATGCAGGATCACGCATCCACTCACCGATGATGCCGGCGAAGTCCGCCGCTGACTCGATTTTTTTGGAATCGGCCCCGTTGCGGAAGAATTTCCAGGTCAACTCCTCCTGAGGCATAATCCCGCCAAACGCGTTGAAAATGATGGGACAACGGAAATTCAGGGCCTTGGCACAAGTGGTCGTGCCGCCCCGGGTGACAATCACATCGCTCACCTGCAATAACAGATGAACAATTTCCGAGTAGCCCTCGATGTAGCAGTTGAACTCGGGATGATTCGCCCGCCAATGAATGAGGTCATTGTAAGCCTGTTTGTTGTGGCCGCAGATCACGACCGCCTGACACCGGTCGGCATAACGCAAGAGCGTCGGCAACAAGGCGAAATGGTTGTTGGCGCCGTTACCACCGGTGGCGAGGAACACCGTAAAGCGGTCGGACCGGAGGCCGAGTCGCTTTTCCAGATAGGCGCCACGTTGCTGGGCGGAAATGCGCTCGAGATGGGCCACCGGCCGCATGAGATAACCCCGCACCAAGGCACGTTCGGCCGGGATGCCCTTTTTAACTGCATAATCGCGAGCGGTGGGCGTCCGCGAGAAATACAAGTCCACTGAAGGTTCAATCCAATTGCGCGAATAGCCCCAGCCACCGGAAAACTCACCGCAATAGGTCGCCGTGCGCACTTGCGCCTCCCCCAGGACATCCCGCGCCAGTTGGAAATAGCCGCGATTGAGGCAATCATGCACACTCAAGACCAGATAGGGCCGGTATTCCTGCAAGACCTGCAAATAAAAATGCCGGCCAAAGGTGACCGAGCTGCGGTTCAGAAAACTCAGGGCCTCGACCACGGTATAAAATATCTTATGCATCCAGGGCGACCGGCGCTGAATCCAGTTGTAGATATTTACGCCCGTGCGGTTGATGACGGAGGAATTCTCCAACATCTGCTCAATGCGCACATCCACATCATGGCGGTAGAGTTGGAAGCACCACTCCGCAAAGGCCTCGGCCCGGGCGTCGTGTCCGCCGCCGGTGCTGGATGTCAGAACAAGAATGCGGACTTTGGACATGGTTAGAGATTAAAATAGCGGGCCTGAATCCGGCGCTTCAACCGCAGGGAACCAAAACGGGCGATGAAGGGTGCCACTACCGCTTGAAAAAAACGTCCGCACCGCACGGTCCCACTGCGTTGCCGGCGCAAGGCACGCTGCAATGCCGCCGCCGCATGTGCGGGCGTCGGCCCCGATGCCATCATCTGCTCGAAAGCGGACCACGTGCGTTGCATGGCCGGAGTTTCGTTTTGATTGGGTCGGAGCACCGAAGCTTCGAAATCGGTGCGGTAGTCTCCCGGACGCACATCGAGCACGATCACCTTGGAACCGGCCGTCTCGATCAGCAGGCTTTCGTTCAGGGCCGTGAGTCCGGCCTTGGCCATGTTGTAGGCGCTTTGGTATGGCAGGGGAAACTCGGCGGCCAGGGAGGAAATGTTGACCAATGCAGCTGAGGTAGCCCGATCCCGCAGCACCCGCATGGCGGCATGGGTCAACCGCGCAGTATTGACCAGCATGACTTCAAGTTGATCCTGCCACACGGAAAACTCTGTGGCGGCAAAATCGCCAAAGGCACCGTAACCGGCGTTGTTGATCACGATGTCAAATCCTCCCGCAGCCTGATTGGCGGCCAAGAATATCCGTTCCGCCGCAGCTCCATCGCGCAGGTCCAGGGCGACCGCGGTAAATCCGGCAGTTTTCTCCAAGTCGGATAAGCGTTCAATCCGCCGTGAAGTGCCCCAAACTTGCACTCCCTCCTGCAGCAACATGTCGGCAAACGCCCGGCCCAAGCCCGTGCTCACCCCGGTGACAAAGGCTGTGCGGTATAAAGAGGATAACGGAAGTGCGTTGGGCACGTTAGGTGGCGCGTTTCAGCACCAAGCTGACATTGGCCCCACCAAATCCACTGCTGTTATTCAGCACGACATTCGGTTGGGCCGGCAAGGTTGAGCGGATGATGTTCAAGCCCTCGCATTCAGGATCCAAGTTGGTGATGTGAGCCGAGCCAGGCATAAAGCCATCCCGAATGGCGATGGCACAAAAGGCACTTTCCATTGCGCCAGCCAAAGACAAGCCGTGCCCAGTCAACGCCTTGGTGCTGCTGATAGCCGGGCGCGCGGCCGGGGTTTTGAAGAAGGCCTTCAAGGCCCGGGCTTCAGAAATATCCCCGATCGGCGTGGAAGTTGCGTGGGCATTGATGTAATCAATCGATTCCGACGACGTGTTCGTAGCCTTGAGCGCATTTGCCATGGCCACGCGCAAACCTTCACCATCGGGATGAGAGATCGCCACATTGTGACCATCAGAGGCCTGGCCCCAACCCGCAAATTCACCGTAGACCTTGGCTCCGCGTCGCATTACCTCGTCCTCGGTTTCCAACACCAATACTGCGGCGCCGCCGGTGCCGACAAATCCGTCCCGTGCCGCATCAAACGGGCGCGAGGCCATGACCGGATCTTTCTGAATGGACAAGGCTCGCATCCCGGCAAACGGGAGAATGCTGTCCACATTGCCATCCTCGGCGCCGACCACAAACATCCGTTTCTGACGTCCGAGCACGAGATCGTCATAGGCATAGCCCATCGCATGAGAGGAGGAAGCGCAGGCAGAGGAAAATCCGCAGGAAGCCCCCTTGATCTTGAAATGGGCTACCAAGTTAAAATTCAGCGTGCCGGATATCGCCGCCACAATACCCAAAGGGGAACACCGCATCGGACCCAAAGTATGCATGCGATTCAGCATGTAGCCCATCAACTGGGGTGAACCGCCTGATGCTGCATAAAGTCCGGTCTGCTCATTGGAAACCTCAGCCTCCGTCAAACCCGCATCTGCCACCGCCTGCTGCATGGCACACCATGCGTAGACCCCATTCGGCGCCATGCCGCGGAGGATTTCGCGTTTGATGGTGTAGGCTGACGGAAAGGTCCAGTCTTCCGGATCATTGGAATCCGTCACGAAATCCTTCACCGGCGCGGCCACTTTGACCGGAATACTTGCATCCGCAAAGGGAGGATACGTCACAACCCCATGCCGGAGTTCACGCAAGCTGGTCGTTACAGTTTCGACATCATTGCCTATGCTGGTGATCAGTCCGAGTCCGGTGATAAATACTCTGGGCATTATTTTAAACAGTCTGAAACGAGGAAGACACCGCCGGCCGGTTGAGGTCCAAAAAACAGCGGTCCAGCATGGAAGGCATATAACCCGCCGTGGTCAACGCGAGAGGTGGGGCAAATTCAGTCCCCGCTTCAAAGCTCCGATTAGATTTTAATCAGGAGTTTACGGCCTTGCGCACCGGAGCAGCCTCAGGCGTGGCCTTGACAGCCGCAACGTTAACCGCCGATTCAGCCGGCTGCGCGGGGATTTCCGCAAACCCGAAAGTCAGGGTGATTTCCTCGACAATTGCAGCTTTCTCCTGGCCGACCCGGATCGCACCTTCAAACGTTGCCAAGGGCATCTTGGCGCGCTTGGGCTTGATCGACATGGTCAGGATATCACCGGGACGGCAGACCCGATGGGCGCGCACGCCTTCGCATCCGGTGAAGAAAATGGTGGATGGATTGACCATCTTGCCGGGTTCGGGGGTCATACCTTCGAGCAAATATAGCACCGCCAGTTGACCCAGAGCTTCCAACATAATGGAAGCCGGCATCACGGGATTATCCTTAAAATGACCCTGCAGGAAGAACTCCTGGCCAGTAATCTTGTATTTGGCGTTGGCTCCGCTGGAACTGACTGAACCCTCATTGAGGAACAGAAACGGAGGCTGTATCGGCATTACTGTCGCGATATGCTCAATCGGAAGAAACTTGGTGGGCTCTGGCAGAGGCAGGCCGCGCACCTTGCAGTCAATGAAAGTCTTTACGTCACCCACGGTCCGCAGGTTGCGCAACTCCTCATTATTAATAGCCATATGGAGCACCTCTTCGACGAGGATAACGATCTCCATCATCGTCAACGAATCGACCCCCAGATCCTCAATCAGACGCAGATCATCGTCCGCATCCTTGAGCTTCATGCGCAAATCCGGTTCTACAAAACGCTCGATTACGCCGATCACCACGGCAGGCAAATGCTCGGGATTACCCGTCCTGCGATATTGCACTGCGGCCTCGAAGGTCGAGGGTGAGCACCGTTTGAGTGATTCACGCAGAGCGGCTTCGTCCTCCGGAGTGAACGATTTGGCCTCTTGCGCGAACGGTTTATTGGTGCCCGTGCTGGGTTGAACTGCTTCTGGCATTGTGTGTCACTTGTATGTTATGCGGCCTCGTAATGTAAACCCCTTTCTTAGGGCCCACTATAGCCAATATGGTCTTCTCCAAAATCGTATTGCTCCGTAATTTGCATCGAAAAATGTGGCCGTAGCAGACGCTTGCTAGCAGGGCTCATTCCGACTCAATTGCCTCCCTGTCGCCCGGCTTACCGCAAGGTCAATCCACATGCAGAATCTTCCGCATATCTTCATAACCCACGAATTTTATCCGCGGCGCGGGGGCATCGCGACCTTCGTGGAGGAGATGGCGGTTGCGGCCACCGGGATGGGGCTAAGCGTGGAGGTCTGGGCCCCGGCGGCTCCGGCTCACATCAAGGAAAAATCCTGGCCGTTTAGTTTGCGGCGCCTCCCCCTCAGCGGATCCCACGACCTGATCTGCCAGCTCAGACTGGCGCGGGACATCATCCGCCATCGGCGCCGGTTACGTCATGCGGTAGTCTATCTCGTGGAACCCGGGCCGATGCTGACCCTGATGTGGTTGCAGTTCTTTCACGCCTTCAGACCCAATCGCCTCCTACTGACTTTTCACGGCTCCGAGATCCTGAAGTTTCAGCAAAATCCACTCATCCGTTCCATGGCCAGTAAACTGATAGCGCATGCGGAACGCATCAGCACCCTGACCACATACACCCGAAATCTGCTCGGTGAATCGTTTCCCGATGCACTGGCCAAGACCGTGCTGACGCCGGGCGCGTTGCGGTCAGATTTAACGGAATCAAGTTCCATCACCGACAAGTCGACCGATCGGCTCGTGATTTTGACGGTAGGCCGACTGCATCCGCGCAAAGGCCAGAGGGAAACGCTCGCAGCACTGGCTACATTGCCGGCGGCCGTGCGAGTGAAGTTGGAATACTGGATCGTCGGCACGGCCAGCAAGGGCCACTACGAGACCAAGCTCAAGAAACTCGCTGATCAATCTGGTCTGGTGGTGAAATTTCTGGGTGACCTGCCGGATGAAGAACTGAGCGGCATTTATGCTCAGGCTAACTTGTTTGCCCTAACCAGTATCGCCTACAAATCCAGCATTGAGGGATTCGGTTTGGTCTATCTTGAAGCATCAGCACATGGTTTACCCATCGTGGCCCATGATATCGGAGGAGTGCGTGAGGCAGTGATCGACGGTGAGACCGGCCTCTTGGTCCCGCCAGACCAGCCCGAACAATTGACCCGGGCTTTTCAGCGATTGATCGGCGATGCGGAGCTCCGGCGGCGATTGGGTGAATCGGGCCGGACTTGGGCCCGGCAAACCAACTGGAAAAAATCGGCTGAATTGCTTTTTGCGCCAATCACGACTGAGTTAGCCCCATGATCACTTCGCGCAGCCAAGTCACAGTTCGCTACGCCGAAACCGATATGATGGGCATCGTCTATCACGCCAACTTCCTGCCGTGGTTTGAAATCGGCCGGACCACACTTTTGAAGGAGCAGGGACTCCCCTACCGCGAATTGGAGGCCCAAGGCTATCGGCTGCCAGTCTTGGAAATTTCCGCCAAATATCTTCGGCCGGCACTGTATGATGACACGTTGACGATCATCACCACGATCAAGGAAAAGCCCCTGCTGCGCATCCGCATCAGTTATGAAGTTCGCCGGGGGCATGAATTGCTCGCGACCGGCGAAAGCAGTCACGCCTTTGTCGACCGGGAAGGTAAACCCGTGCGCCCGCCACCGATGTTCGTTACCAAGATGAACAGTCTTTTTGCCCGCTAGCTCACGGACTGGTGGTCCCACCAAGCGTATTCTGCCAACACGTCCTCGTCAGACTCCCGCGTTCGCTGTTCAGCCAAACCCGTCCCGCCCAGCAATCGGTGCACGGCCCACACCGCATGCACCCGGACCATGGCCAGATCATGCGCGGCGAGGGCAATTAACTCCGGCAGTAGATCCGCATCGTCCCCGTTACCAGCCACCACACAGGCATTGCGCAAGAGACCGGCCAATTTGAGCCGCTTGATCGGCGTGCGGCGGAAAATCTCGGTAAAACGTTCGGGTGTCAGGGCAAGTAATCCACGCAATGGAATTGCCGGCAGATCATCCCGCACACTTAACAGCAGTTGCCGGCCAACTTGGGCGAACCGGTTCCACGGGCAAACCTCGAGACAAATGTCACAGCCGTAAATATGGCGGCCGATCCCGGGCCGGAGTTCCCGTGGGATGATGCCCTTGTTCTCGATCGTCTGATAGGAAATGCATCGACGGGCATCCACCACTCCGGGCGCCGCAAACGCATCCGTCGGACAAGCATCCAAACAACGCGTGCATTTGCCGCAGAGCAAACCGACATCGGCAAATCCAGTCTGCTGTTGGCGAACCGGCGGATCGGGTTCGAGCTCAACCGTGGTCAGGATCGAAGCCAAAAAGAGCCAGTTGCCGTGCCGACGGGAAATCAGCATCGCATTCTTCCCCACAAAACCCAGGCCAGCCTTGGCCGCCCACCCGCGTTCAATCACCGGACCGGTATCCACGTAATAGCGGTAATCGGTTGAACTCACGCCAAAGACCTCCTCGATCACCCGCCCCGCCGCCGCCAGTGCGGGTTTGATCGTGTCGTGGTAGTCTTCATACAACGCATAGCGGGCCCACTGCGCGCCGGGCTGAGCTACTTCGCCCGGCCAGTAATTGACTCCCAACATGATAATCGAGCGTGCACCGGCCAAAACCAAATCGGGCTGCAAGCGCTTGGTGACCGAACGCTCCAACCAGTTCATGTCGGCATGCATTCCAGCGTCCAACCAAGCTGACAATTTGTCCCCGGCCAAGGCATGCAACGAGGCCATGCGCACCTCGTCGAAACCCAGTTCCGCCAAACGGGTCCGTAGAATTTGCTGACGTGAATCCATCCGTTCAAACGGACGACCGGTGCACCCGGGCAAAATCCGCCGCTTCCCGCCGCCATGTCCGCAACACGTGTGCGACGATGTCGTTCAACGGCCTTGCATCGGTCAGGATTAAACTGCCCGCCCGTCGGTAAACGGGTTCGCGTTCCGCATACAGTTCGCGGATGCGCGCCATCGGATCGTCCACTTCAAGCAGGGGCCGATTGCGATGCCGTTGGGTGCGCTCCAACACCGTTTCCAAGGAGGCATGCAGACAGATCACCACCCCCTTGCTGCGCAACTGCTCAAGCATGCCGGGTTGGACCACGAGTCCACCGCCGCAAGCGATGACCGTGCGCTCAGCCGGGTGGCCGTTTTCAATAAACGCCCGTTCCATCCCGCGGAAAGCGGCTTCACCCTCCGCCGCAAATATCTCCGCGATACTCCGGCCCTGCAGGTGTTCGATTTCATGATCACTATCGATTTGTTTAAATCCAATCCGCCGTGCCACGAGCCGCCCCACGGTGCTTTTACCGGTGCCCATGAATCCCACCAAATAAAGGTTAACGTCCGCTGCGTTCATCTGTGCGCCAAGGCAACGGGCAAGGCCGCCGCTTGCCAAACACGAAAACACCTTGGCCTCCGCCAAGGATTAGGACTGGATGCCATTCGCGCATGAATTACACCTTCGCCAGCGATAATACGGCCGGCATCTGCCCCGAGGCATTTGCCGCCCTTGCCGAAGCAAACCCCGGCCATGTTCCCAGCTACGGCGACGACAATTGGACCACCCGCGCCCGGGCTGCGATCCAAGAGCTTTTTGACCATGAGTGCAGCGTGCATTTCGCCTTCAACGGCACCATGGCCAATGCCCTCGCACTGAGCGCTACGTGCCGCAGTTTCCAGAGTGTGTTTTGCCATGAACACGCGCACATCCATGTCGACGAATGCGGCGCACCGGAGCACTTCACCGGCGGCTCGAAGCTCATCGGCCTGCCCGGCAATGACGCCAAACTAACCCCCGACTCCTTGGAAGAAGCCACGCACCGTGGGCATGGCGTGCATTTCCATCAACCCGGCGCAGTCTCACTCACGCAGGCCACCGAGCTCGGCACGGTTTACTCCGCGGCCGAGGTGGCCGCGATCGCAGAGGTCGCGCGGCGCCACGGTATGGCAGTGCACATGGACGGCGCCCGGTTTGCCAATGCCGCAGCCACGCTGGCCACCCGCAATGGCGCGACCCCAGCGGACTTTACCTGGCGGGCCGGCGTGGATGTGCTGTCCTTCGGCGGCACGAAAAACGGCATGCTCACCACTGAGGCCGTCGTCATCTTTAACCCCGAGATCGCCACGAATTTCGCCTACCGGGTGAAGCAGTTCGGCCAGCTCGCCTCGAAGCAACGTTTCGCCACCGCCCAATGGGTTGCCATGCTTCAAGACGGTGTTTGGTTGCGTCATGCCCGGCATGCCAACGCCATGGCGCAGAAGCTCGGTCAGGGATTGGCCGCCCTGCAGGGCTGTGCGTTGGCCCACCCAACCGAAGCCAATGGGGTCTTCGCGCGCCTGCCCATAGATCTCGTCACCGGACTGGAGGCACGCGGCTGGCAATTTTACCCGTTCGGCGACACTGGCACTTACCGATTCATGTGTGGCTGGGACACCCCGGCCTCGGCCGTCGATGCTTTGATTGCCGACGCCCAAGCCATCGCGGTCTGACAATAAAAAACCTCCGGGCGAAAAGCCCGGAGGTTTTGCAATGGGTTACGGCCGATTACTTGGCGCCAGTCGGCGATGGGGTTGGCGCAATATTCAGCACCTCGATCTCGAAGATCAAGGAAGACGCCGGTGGGATGCCACCCGAGCCTTCGTCGCCATAGGCCAACTGCGGCGGGATGTAGAGTTTGATTTTACCGCCCTTGTTGATCTTTTGCATGCCCTCAGCCCAGCCGGGGATGGCTTCGTCCACCGCAATCACGAGTGGCTCACCGTGTTGCTCGGAGCTGTCGAAGACCTGACCGTTGAGCAGCATGCCGGTGTAGTTGATCGTCACGGTATCATCCGTGGTCACATTCGGACCGGTGCCGGGGCTAACGATCTCGTAACACAGACCGGAAGGAAGCGAAATGATGCCAGGACGTTTCTTCAGTGAACTGAAGAAGGTAACGGCAGCCTCTAGATTGCGCGCCTTGGCGCGTTCCATGGCGGCTGCCTGCCGCTCACCAATGAACTCATCCATCGCAGGACCGACCTTGCTCAAATCGTGCGGGGGCTCCTTGCCGGCGGCGGCCAGCGAAACGCCACGCGCAAAGGCCTCGATCTGCTGTGGCGTAAATTGCAATTCGGCCACGCCAAGGCGGGCCATCATGAACCAGCCGAAAGTCTCCAGCATTTCGGTATCGGTATACGTGGGTGCGGTCGGGGTCGGGGCCGGCGCAGTTGTCGCTGCCGGAGTTTGGGCCGCGGCTTCCGCCGGGACGTTCAATTTGACTTCCTGCGCGAGCAGGACGGTCGAAACGGCCAAGCAAAGAATGCCGGCCTTGAGGGGAATCATGGGTTTCATACGTGGAGTTGGAAGGGGATTTGGAAACGTAGCGGCAGGATTTGTGCCGCAAAGTTTTTGGATGTGCCACCGCGGACGTTCAAATGCAATCCATTAGTCCCCACTTGTATCAGCTGGGGTTTGCGGCATCGTGTCACCAAGTATGAACCCCGACCAATTTTGGACCAGTCAGGACGGTCAGATCCTCAAGATTAAAAACAAGGACAAGCAGACCTTGGCGCTCGCCTTGGCTTTCTGGCCGCGCAACCCGACTGAATTTGAGTTTCTAAAGTCCAATCTGGCGGACTTGAAATTTACCGAACGCAGCTCCCTCGCCCGGATTGGCATAGAGATGCTGCGGAAAGGCCGCCCCAAACTGGACGGCAACCGGGTGGTAATGGAGGTAGAGGCTTCGATCTACGATCAAAGCTTTCCCAACACCCCCTACTGGAAGAAGTTGTTACGGTTGGGCACCCCGGTTGGTCGCCTGTTCTTCGCCCCCGCTGAGGCCAAGCTCTCGAGCACGGAAATCTGGGACGCGATCAAGGCCAACGCCATCAAGCTGCCCAATACCATTTCCATCGATTCGAGCGGCCGGGTCTTTTTCACTCCGCACGCCGTCAGCTACACCCTTAACCCACGCCTGCAAGAGCTCAACTTCGAGCACATTGTCAGCGGATATGCGGGTCGGTCGTTCCTGGACAAGGTGCAGGTTCGCCACGATGCAGCCCCGCTGACTATTCCAGCCAAGTCGGGCATCCTCACCAGTTGCTCCATGTATCTCAGGGAACACTATGTGGTGCTTAATCCCGGTGAAGGAAATTTCGGCCTGCATACCAGCGCCGTCCTGCTGGATCCGGTGAAAACTTTTGGCACCAATATCATGCTGGAAATCTATAACACCGGCGAACATCCGGTGGTGAACCCGATGGTTTCCGTCGAGGTTTTCCGGGCCCCACCCTACACCGACCCCGAGGCCAAGACCCTCACTAAAAAACGGCAACGGCTCCTCGGCACAGCGGCCAATCTATTCAAATGCCTCGATGAGTTCCCAGCGGCAAAAACCGGCGCCCCATCACCCAAGACTAAAATTGTGGTGCGTGGTCAGAGCGCCACGATGGAAAATCGCACGGTATTTGTCCGCGCCAATGATGAGGAATTGCGCAAGTTGCTGAAAGGCGACGCCTGCCCGGTCGGGAGTCATACGATGATCCAAGCCCTCGATGCCGGTCCGGCCGACGCGGACGCTCTGGTCGTCGATTTTTTTCCGGATCTGCTCGAACACATGGAGCTGATTACGCGGCTGGGTGACATGAAGCTCAAGCGGATCATCTTTCGCCGGGCCTCGCGCACCCATGGCTACTTTCTCTCCAGCAATGCCCATGCGCGGCTCGACACCTTTTACTCCATTGGGGTGAAGGTTTATTGGTATGACGAACTGACCAAGGATCTCTATCTCCACTCCTACAAACGCGATCATGGGTTCTTTGTCCGAGAAGAAATGGCGCGCAAATTCCAAGAGAGCACCATCCTCGCCTTCTATGGATCGGCGGTCGGGCTCAACCAAGCCGACACGGACCGCATCTCTTCACTCGTGGACAAGCTCACCGGTTTTCTGGGCGGCAATCTCGGCGTGCTCACCGGCGGCGGGGGCGGCGTCATGCGTCTCGCCACCGATCAGGCCCGGGACAAGGGCGCCCTTACCGGCGCATGCTTTTTAGAACTCGAAGCGCAACCGCCGGAACTCGGCGTGGATTTCTTCAACACCTTTCAGGAAAACTCCCGGCACTTCCGGCAAAAATGGTTCGAGGCGGCCGACTTTTGCATATTCAACGTCGGTGGGGTTGGCACGTTGGAGGAAATCGGCATCGAGCTCTGCAACCTCAAGCTCGGCATTCGCCCACGCGTGCCCTACGTGTTTTTCAACGCCAAGTTCTGGGGCCCGTTGCGCCGGCAAGTCGAAGCCATGATCGCCGACAAACGCGCCCCGGCCTGGATGGCGGACTATATCCTCTTCACTGACGATCCCGATGAAGTCGTCAGCTTTTACCGCAGCAAGCTGCAGGTGTTATAAACACCGCCCATTCTCAGGATCACTATTTATCATCGAGGAAGATACACTGGGGGGGGTAAGGTGAATTTTTTGACCAGCCGCTGACATGGATTAACCAATGGCGACTTTACGCGGCGCATATCTGTCTTCATCAGTTCACTGTGGCCAAGATTCTTCCAACTTCCGTTCTCGTAGTCGGTGCAGGTGGGCGTGAGCACGCTCTCGTCCGCGCATTGCTCGCGTCTCCCGCCAAGCCGCGCATAATTTGTGCTCCGGGCAACGCCGGCATCGCGGACGATGCCAAATGCTTTCCCGTGGCCGCGGACGATATCACCGGACTCGTCGCCCTCGCCAAATCTGAACAGGTTGAATTCGTTGTCGTGGGTCCCGAAGTGCCGCTGGCATTGGGCCTGTCCGACCAACTCATCGCCGCGGGTTTTCCGGTCTACGGCCCCACGGCCGACGGAGCGCGACTTGAGGCCTCGAAGATTTTCACGAAGCAAATCCTGCTCAAATATAAAATTCCCACCGCCCCTGCCGGTATTTTTTCCGCCGTCGAACCCGCGCTTGAATACCTGCGCCGTCGTGGCGCGCCGATTGTCATCAAGGCTGATGGCCTTGCGGCGGGCAAAGGCGTGACGGTAGCCCAAACGATCGCCGAAGCTGAAGCTGCAGTGCGCGACATGCTGGGCGGCAAATTCGGCGCCAGCAGCAGTGAAATCCTGGTGGAAGACTGCCTCATCGGTGAGGAAACCTCCATCCTCGTGGTGGTCTCCGGCCGCGACTACGTCATCCTCCCCACCTCGCAGGATCACAAGCGGATCGGTGATGGTGACACCGGCCCCAACACCGGAGGCATGGGCACCTACTCTCCCGCCGAAGTGGTGACACCGGAAATTTACCGCCGGATCGAAAACGAAATCGTCAAACCGTCCGTCGAAGCGATCGCGGCCGAGGGCATCGAATTTTGCGGCACCCTGTTCATCGGCATCATGCTCACCCCCACCGGACCGAGCGTGATCGAATACAACACACGTTTCGGTGATCCAGAAACCCAAGTGGTGCTGCCCCGCCTGAAAACAGATTTGCTTACCCTGCTATGGGCGGCCGCGCAGAAGGACCTAAGTGGTTTCAAACTCGAGGTATCATCTGATTATGCACTCTGCGTGGTTATGGCGGCAAAAGGTTACCCGGAAGCCTACCCCAAGGGCGATCTCATCACCCTGCCCACCCTACCGGTGAATGTCGCCGTGATCCACGCCGGCACTTCCCGCAATCAAGCGGGGGACCTCGTGACCAACGGTGGCCGGGTGCTGGGCGTAACCGCCCTCGGCAGCACGTTGGCCCAATCCGCCCATGACGCATATGCCGTATGTGATGCGATTGAGTGCGCTTCAAAATACTTTCGGCGCGATATCGGGGCCCGGCAGCTCAACCGCCCATGAGACTTTTGTCGGTTTGTCTCCTGTGTTTAGTGGGGTTCGCCTGGTCGGCCCATGCCGCACCGTTGGTCCGGGATTTGGGCGATGACCTTACCTATCTGCGTATCGCAAAACTTCCGGAAGATCTGCCGACCACGAATCTAATGCGTCCGTGCGTGCTCGATCTGCGGTATGCCAAAGGCGGTGAATCAGCCGCTCTTGGACTGCGAATGAAACTTAAGGCAAGCGTCGGCCGCAACGGGCCAATCCTGGTGCTGTGCAATGCCGAAACGGACCTTGCCCTGCGACACGAGTTCGCCGGGTGGCGAGGCCTAACGGGAGTGTTAACCCTGGGAAGCGTAAGCAAGGAATATGCTCCGGATATCAGTATTCGCACCGATCCAGATGTGGAAAGGCACGCGTATGATGCCCTGCCGGTCACATCCGACATCGCCACTTTGCTTTCAATTGTTTCCGCAAAAGTTCGCTACGATGAAGCCGCCATTACCGAGGCCAGAAGTCATGGACAAGAGCTCGAAGATGAACCGCCCCCGGAATTAACCGATTCTGCAGATGCAGAAAAAAATCCCGGCCCTCTCATTGATCAGGCTTTGCTCCGCGCCACTCAGATCTATCACGCATGGCGGATTTTGAAAACTCCACCGCGCTGAGGAGTCCGTCTTTGCATTTTACGCCAAAACGTATCCCATAGGAATTCAGCGATGTCTGCACCTGGTTCCATATTGATTGTCTGCACGGCCAATATCTGCCGCAGCCCGATGGGCGAAGGGCTGTTGCGCCATGCCTTGGCGGCAGAGCCGGAACCCCTGCGCTCCCTGAAAGTATTATCCGCCGGGGTGGCTGCCCGTGACGGGGAGCCGGTTTCGGAAAATTCGTTGATCGCCCTGAAAAAGGTCGGGATCAATATCGCCGATCATGCCAGCCAGGTCATTACGCAGGAAATGCTCGATGACGCCGTGCTCGTGCTTTGCATGACCGAGACCCATCGCGCCATGATCCAGATGCAGGCCGCCCCCGCCCCCAAGGAACTGCGGCTATTTCGCGAATTTATGCCCGTGTCCGCCGACAAAGAGGTCCCCGACCCCTTCGGCGGCCCGCTCAAGCTATACGAATTGTGCCGGGACGTATTGGTCGAAGCCATTCCCTCCATCATCGCCCACCTTAAGACACTGGTGCGGGTGAAAAGCTGAGGAAAAACTTTGCCTCTTCGGGGGCTTTCCGCGTGATTGCACGGCATCACCATGCTCACCGCCACGCCCCTCCAAACCCTCGATCCGGAAATCTACGCCGCCATCACGGCTGAGCTCGCCCGCCAGCAAAGCCATATCGAGTTGATCGCCTCGGAAAACTTCACCTACCCGGCCGTCATGGAGGCCCAGGGCAGTGTGCTGACCAACAAATACGCCGAGGGTTATCCGGGCAAACGCTGGTATGGTGGCTGTGAACAGGTGGACAAGGTCGAGCAGTTGGCCATCGATCGCGCCAAGCAACTATTTGGCGCCGATCACGCCAACGTGCAACCGCACTCCGGATCCCAAGCCAATTTCGCAGTTTACACGGCAGTGCTCCAACCTGGGGATAAAATCCTCGGCATGAACCTGAGTCACGGCGGTCACCTCACGCACGGCAACCCGGCTAATTTTTCCGGCAAGTTATACGAATTCGTGCAATACGGGGTGCGCGAGGATAGCGGCTTGATTGATTACGATGAACTGGCCGCGGTGGCCGAACGTGAGAAACCAAAAATGATCACGGTCGGCGCCAGTGCCTATTCCCGGATCATTGATTTCGCCCGCATGGGTGAAATTGCCAAGAGTGTCGGGGCCTATCTGTTTGCAGACATCGCGCACATTGCCGGCTTGGTCGCCTCGGGTCATCACCCAACCCCGGTGCCCCACGCCGGCTTCGTGACCACCACCACGCACAAGACCCTGCGTGGACCCCGCGGTGGATTGATTCTTTGCAAGGCCGAGCATGCCAAGGCCATCGATTCGGCGGTATTCCCCGGAGCCCAAGGCGGTCCGCTTGAACACGTCATCGCGGCCAAGGCCGTGTGTTTCGGCGAGTGCCTCAAGCCCGATTTCAAAACGTATTCCGGCCAGATCGTGAAGAATTCCCAAGCTCTCGCCGCCGCCATGATCGCGAAGGGCTACAAAATCATTTCCAACGGCACAGAGAACCATCTGATGCTGATCGACCTGCGGGCGAAATTCCCCGAGCTCACCGGCAAGGTCGCCCAAGCCACCCTCGATCTGGCCAATATCACCTGCAATAAAAACACGGTGCCATTCGAAACCCGATCACCCTTCCAAGCTTCCGGTATCCGTCTGGGCACCCCGGCGGTAACCACCCGCGGAATGCTCGAAAGCGACATGGCGGAAATCGCCTCTTGCATCGATGATGTGTTGAGTGCGGTCGGCACGCCGGAACAGGACAGCACCATCGCCCGCGTCAAAGCCCGGGTATTGACTCTGACCGGTCGTTTTCCCCTTCCATACAATCGTTGATTTAAAATCAACGACCAAGCGGGTTTAAGGGTCTTGCGATCAGACTGGTAGCAGCCAGCATCTGCACGCATGGCACCAATCGTGCGAACTCCCCGCAGTTTCAGACGAGCACTGGTCGCGGTGGTGATTGCGGTGGGCATAGGGCTGTCGCTTTTAGCCCACCACCTTGCCCGCCAGGATGAGGAAGCGCACCTCTTCGCCGATTTTAACCGCCGGGCGGAAAATTATAACAAGCTCGTGCGGGAGGTGGTGGGAAACTTCGAGAATGGACTATTTGGTCTGCACAATCTGTTTGTCGGCTCGAACATCGTTTCCCGCGAGGAATTCGCCATCGCGTCTCACGAAGTGCGCCAGCGTTACAGCGGCATCACCGCTTTGGAGTGGGTGCCCATCGTGCCGGACCCCAAACGATCGGCGATTGAAAGCGCCGCGAGTCGGGAGATCGGCCGGGCCTTTCAATTCAAGACGGACCAAGGGGAACCGGCGCCAACCGCGGTCGAATACCTGCCGATCCTCTACGTGGAACCCGTGACCGGCAATGAGCGGGCCCTGGGCTATGATCTGAAATATGGCCCTACTACCACGGAATTAAACGTGGCGCGTGATACCGGCCAATTCGCCGTGAGCCAACGTATCCGACTGATCCAAGAATTGGAGCAGGATCGATACAGTATCATCCTGATATGGCCGGTGCTCAAAGTCATTGAAGGACAAACGACCTGCATAGGCTTTGTGCAGGGCATCTTTCGGATCGCGGACCTGCTCGGGCGCCATACCAGTCAAACCCTCGATGTCATGTATCTGGACCCGGCGGCCGACGCGGCCAACCGGATCATTTTCATGGATTCACCCAGCATGGGTTCCACCGAGAAACCCACCATGAGTGAGGCAGACTTCCAACAAGGGATGCACAAGGAAATCAATTTGCCCATCGGCAATCGGCAATGGCGGGTCAGCTATCGACCAAATAGCGAATGGCTGCAGCAGAACACCTCTCAAAACCCGACTTGGCTGCTACTGGCCGGATTATCCATCACCGGATTACTGGGAGGACTCATGCATGTGTTGGACCGTCGCACTGACACCATTGAGGCCGAAGTGGAAAAACAAACGCAGGAGCTCAAGGAAAGCCGCCGGCAGTTGGAAAATCTGATGCAAAGTCTGCCGGGAATGGCCTTTCGTTCCAGCTACGAGCCCCACAGCCAAATCTTGTTTATGAGCGAGGGCGCACAGGCCCTCACCGGTTACACCGCCGCGGAATTCATGTCCAATAAGTCGCACCCCAGTAAAATCATCCATCCCGATGACTTGGACAGCGTGCGAGAAAAAACCAAGGCGGCGATTGCCGCCAAAACGCCCTTCGAGATGGAATACCGTCTTCGCACCCGCAACGGTGAGGTTAAGTGGGCTTTGTCGCGGGGCCGAGGAGTCTATGAGGAATCGGGCGCGCTGCGGTTTATCGAGGGTTTGGTGATCGATATCACCGCGCAGAAAACCGCCGAGGCCGAGAAGCTGGCCATCGAGCGTCTCATGCAGGAGGGACAGAAGCTCGAAAGCCTAGGCATCTTGGCCGGTGGCGTCGCCCATGATTTCAACAACCTCCTGACCACGATCCTCGGCAATACCGGACTGGCACGCCAAGAAATCGGGAGTCATTCAACCGCGTTGGAAAATCTCCATCAAGTCGAGCTGGCCAGCCAACACGCGGCCATGCTCTGCCGGCAAATGCTGGCCTATGCCGGCAAGGGTCAATTGATCAAGGAGCCGCTCGATTTGGAGGAGCTGGTCACCCAACTGCAACCCCTCCTGAAAAGTTCGGTCGGCAAGCATATCGACCTCCAATTTCACCACGATGAATCGGTGCCCAAGGTTTATGGTGATCGCACGCAATTGAACCAGATAATCGTTAATCTGGTGATCAATGCGGCGGAAGCCATGGAGCATGAATCCGGGCAGATCATTCTACGCACCCAAGTGCGGGTGGTGAATGAAATCACCCTTGGCCAGACCGTGGCCGGTCAAGACCTGCCACCCGGCGAATACGTCATCCTTGAAGTTCAGGATCAGGGATCCGGGATGGACGACTCCACCCTGCAACGCATTTTCGAACCCTTTTTCAGCACCAAGTTTGAAGGTCGGGGCCTGGGACTCGCAGCGGTGCTGGGCATTGTGCGCGGCCATCACGGTGCGATGTCGGTCAGCAGCGAGCCCGGTGCAGGCACCTGTTTTACCCTCATGTTACAGCCTCATCGGATCGAAAGTCATGAACTCATTCCAGCGGAAACCACCCAGCCCATCGCGATGGTGGTAGATGACGATGAACCCGTCCGATTGGTCACCGGCCAGCTGCTTGAATCCATGAACTATTTCCCGGTAACCGCCGCCAGTGGGATCGCGGCCATTGAACTGCTGCGACAGAATCCGCATCGCTTTGCGGTGGTTTTATTGGATTGCGTGATGCCAGACATGAGCGGGGAAAAGACCTTGCTGAAGCTGCGAACAATCCGCCCCGGTCTGCCAGTGCTGATGATGAGCGGACTTACTGAGCGCAGCCACAATTTCCCACCTACCGACGACCCGTCCTTTGGTTTCATCACCAAACCATTCACCCGCGCCACCCTGCAGGTGAAGCTCGAGGCATTGCTCGCTAAAAAAAGAGCTACCTGAGCAGAAGCCTTGAGCAATCCCGCCATTAGGGACGCTGGAATTTCAGTTTGCGCCTTGGCGTGAGGTGCCGAACTGCTTTGCTCAGTATTCCGCCGTGTCCCATCCCACCACCCATACGTCATCGAATGGTCAATCGCTCTCCCTGGGCGTCATCTTCCTGACTATCTTCATCGATCTGTTGGGATTCACGATCATCTTCCCGTTGTTCCCGGCGATTCTGGACCATTACCTGACGGTGGAAGGCACGGGCGGAATACTGGGATGGATTCTGGCCCGCATTGATCAGTTCGCCGAACTCGCGGGATCCCACGCCAATTATCGGGCCGTGCTTTTCGGAGGAGTGCTCGGTTCGCTCTATGCCTTCCTGCAGTTCATTTTTGCCCCCATCTGGGGTGGATTATCCGACCGGATTGGTCGACGCCGGGTGCTGCTGATCACTGTCACTGGCACCACCCTCAGCTATGTGCTCTGGTTTTTCAGTGGTTCATTCCTGTTGTTCATCGTCGCCCGTTTGGTTGGGGGAGCTTTTGCCGGAAACCTGTCCGTGGCCACGGCCGCAGTCGCGGATGTAACATCCCGGGAAAACCGCGCCAAGGGCATGGGCATCGTGGGCGTGGCCTTCGGGCTCGGATTTCTTTTCGGCCCCGCCATCGGCAGCATCGCTTCATTCCATGATCTCAGTAAATCCCACCCCAGCCTCACGCAATTTGGCGTGAATCCGTTTTCGCTGCCGGCCCTGCTTTCATTCGGATTCAGCCTCGTAAATCTCATTTGGATTTGGCGGCGGTTTCGGGAATCGCTGAATCCGGCCGATCGGAGCAGCGAAACCGTGCGCATCCGGCATCCCCTCCATGAACTGATTCATGCCGAAGCCGGCCCGGCCCGACGGACCAACTGGCTCTATTTCATTTTCACCCTGGCCTTCAGTGGAATGGAATTTTCCCTGCCATTTCTGGCGGCCGAGCGCTTCGGTTATCAGCCGACCGATATGTTCAAGATCTTCGTTTTTCTCGGGCTGGTGTTGATCCTCACCCAAGGAGGGATTGTGCGTCGCGCCGTCCCACGCTTTGGGGAAAAGCCCGTGCTGCTGAACGGCTTGTTTATGGTCTGTTTGGGCATCGCCCTGATCGGATTGGCCGGTTCCAACCCGTGGTTTTATGCCGGACTGGCGGCCATTGGCATCGGCGCCGGTTTAACCAACCCCACCGTATCATCTTTGGTTTCCCTCTATAGCCCGCCCACCCACCAAGGGCGGATGTTGGGAATATTTCGCTCCCTGGGTTCGCTGGCCCGGGGGATCGGACCCTTGATTGCCTGTCTCGCCTATTGGTGGCTGGGCGGCACCATCACATACTTGGCCGTGGCCGCCGTGGTCATTGCCCCTTGGTTAATGACCCTGCCCCTGCCCAAACCCGAAAAATAATGCGGCAGTCCGCCCTCATCTTCTGCCTCGCCGGAGCCTTTCTGCTGTTGGCCGGGGGGTGCAAATCCCTGCAGCGCGAGGCACCGCGGCCGGGCCGCACCAGCATTTCCAGTCCGTTGGTCGTCCTGCCGGCGGAAACCATTGGCAATTATCTGATCGTCGAAGGGAAATGGGATCGGCACGGGCCCTACCATTTTCTCGTCGATACCGGTTCATCGGTCACCCACGTATCGCCCGAACTTGCGGAGCGTTATCGATCGAAGAACATTCCCCCGGCGGGTATTCGACCGGTGATGGTGAAATCGGCTGCGGGTGATATCATCAAGTTACCCGAGATCACCCTGAGCCTGATCAAGCTGGGTGATGCGCGCTTCGAAGACGTGCCGGTGCTGATCTACGATTGCACCCCGTTGTCGGACCATCTCGGCATCAAAATTGACGGCATCCTCGGTTTCCCTCTTTTCCGCGACACCCTGATGACTTTGGATTATCCCCAGTCGCGCATCATAATTTCTCCTTACAATCCCGCGGCACTCGTGCCGGGCCGGACCATTGCATTTAATAATGACCATCGCACCCCGCAGATCCCCCTTGATCTGGGCCAAGTGCAAATTGATGCGCTGATCGACAGTGGAAGCGATGCGGCGCTCAACTTGAATCCTCAAGGCCTCACGTTGGATTACGCCGTGAAACCCCGACCGGCGGTAATAATGGGCACATTGTCGGGGGATCACCTGCAATATGCTGCGCGGCTGCAGGACAGTCTAAGCATTGGCGATTACGTCGTGCGCCAACCCTTGGTCTACTTGACGGACGGGTTCACCTCACTTGGCGGGGATGTGCTGAGACATTTCAGTCTCACCTTTGATCAGGAACGCAACCGGGTGACCATCTATCGCGAATCGCGCGACCCAATCTACATCCCGGCCAAACGCAGCACGGGGCTGACCTTCAGCAAGACCCCCGCCTACTGGCGTGTGGCCGGCGTGGTGCCGGATACCCCTGCGAGTGTCAGTGGAGTGCAAGCCGGTGATCTGGTCAGCCGGATCAACGGCGAACCGATCACCCAGTGGAATCTGGGCCGTTACGAACAACTCATCCGCGAGGCATCGGAAATCACTTATACTTTCCTGAGTGGCACCACGGAATCATCCCGCACGCTGCAAGTGATCGCCTTGGTGCCGTAACTAATCAGGTAACACGACGCAGGCGAAATACCCCCGCCCCATCGTGCCCGGATTGCCACGGGAAACTTAATTCGGTGTGCTCCAATTTGAAAGGACCACCTGCTCGGCTGTCGAAGAAGGCTTTGATGACTTTCTCGTTTTCCTCCGCATCGATACTGCAGGTGGAATAGACCAGCCGCCCTCCGGGCGCCACGAAACGCGCCGCGGCATGCAGCAAGGCAAGTTGCTGTTTGGGGTGCTTGCGGAAATCGCCTTCCTGCAAACGCCACTTCACGTCGACCCGGTGCCGCATCACGCCCGTGTTGCTGCAGGGTGCGTCAATCAGCACGGCGGCATAGGTCGTCGGCAGATTGTGCTCGAGCAGAATTTTGCCCAATCCTTCCAGGAGATCCGCCTGCACCAAGGCCACTTCCGGACCGGTGATTTTCGCGAGATTCTCTTTCAAGCGGTCAATCCGGGCACCAGGCAAATCCAGCGCGACGATCTGTCCGCCCGGCCCTTGGGCTGTCATGGTATCGGCGATCAAAAGACTCTTGCCGCCGGGGGCCGCGCAAAGATCCAACACCGATTCGCCGGCGGATAGTTCCAAGGCCGACACCGCCAGTCGCGTGGCCGGATCCTGCAAATATACCTTGCCCGACTTAAGCAGCGGTTCGACCTCCGTCCAACGCCCAGGCCCGATCTCGAAATAGCCGGGCCACTCCGTGGGAGTCAGAAAATCTGGCGGGGGCGTTCCGGCGTCGCGCCAACGCAGACAGGCCCGGGCCGGGGTTTGATTCCACTCCAATAGTTTGCGCGTGGTTTCCGCTCCATATTGCACCAGCCAACGGCGCACCATCCACTCGGGGTGGGAAAAATACTGTGCCAACACTTCCGCCGTCGCGAGTTTCGATGGAGCGGGTTGAGCCAACAAAGGGGCCAATTTGCGGACTACCGCATTGACCAAACGTGCCTCGGCTGGACTGGCCAACTGCTTGGTTTGCTCAACCGCATGGTGCACAATCTTGGCCACCATGCCGTCCTCGGGTGCACTATTGGCCGCCTCAATCAGTTCAAATCCCGCGATAAATAAAACGGCCCGAGTCGCAAAGCGCGGCGGATGGGCAATCAAACCGTCCAGTGCGGACTCTATCCGGCCGGAATGGCGCACCACGCCATACACAAGATGTTGGCAGCGAGCACGATCCGACACCGACATCCGTGCCGGCATGGTTTCAAGCAGGGTATCGACCCGTTCACGCAAATCGAGCCAGCGAGCGATGAATCGCGCTGCCTGCGGCCAAGCCGCGACGCTATCCGCTGCAGAGGCACTCATAGGTTAAATCCGACACACTGTTTGACAACGCTAGTCATTGTAAGCTGAACTTAATCCTTTCAGGCCTTTAAACACGCAATCATGAATTCAGAAGCAGTCTCCGCGCTCATCGCTAAAAATCCGTCTCTCAAGGCATCCAAAGCCAAGATCGAGGCCATGGAACCCGGGGCCTACTGTGTGCACCGCAGCTGGGGTTTCGGCCAAATCAAGAGCTACGACGAAGGGGCGCAGCGCCTAATCATCGACTTTAAGGACAAGTCCAACCATCCGATGGACCCGGTTTTCTGCATCTCCACGATGGAAGTGTTGCCCGCCAACCACTTGCTGGTTCGCAAGGAGACCGACACCGCCAAGATTACCGAGTTGATCGCGGAAAATCCAGCCCAACTGATTGTCGAGGCACTTGAGTCCTACGAGAACAATGCCGCCACCGCCATCGAGATTGAGATCGTGCTGACCCAAGTTGTCGGCCCGGACAAATTTAAGAAGTGGTGGTCATCCGCCCGCAAAGCCATCGCCAAGGACCCTCGCATCACGGTGCCGGAAAAGAAGACCGAGTGCTATATCCTGCGCGAAACCCCCATATCGGCTGAAGACGAAATTCTCGAGCAGTTCAAATCCACTCGCTCCGCCCGCCGTCGTATCGCCCTCGCCGTCGAGTTGCTCGATACCGCTACCAAGAAGGACATCAAGGACGAGTTGAATGAAATCCTGTCCGGCGTCGTCGACGCCGTGCGCGACAGTAATCAAATCGACAGTGCTGAGCGTCTCTACGGTGCCGCTGTGCGTGATGATCTGGCGAAGCTACTCGGCTCGACCGAGGAACAGGAACCCACGCAAGCTTCCCTCATCGCCGAAGTCCGTGATCTGGCGGGTATTGCCGAAAACATTCCGGTTCATTTCCAGCGCCGCTATCTCGACCTGATCAACACGACTCATCCGATCGAGTCGCGCGACATCATCTTCAATTTGCTGAAAGTTTCCCAAGGCAAGTTCACCACCGAGTGCATCAACTTCCTCGTGGAACACGATCACGCCGCCGAACTCGCCGCCGCGCTCAAGCGCTGGCAAACCGAGCAAAATTTGCGCGCCCCGGTCCTCCTCTGGATCGTCAAGAACCGCCATTCCAAGAAATTCGCCAAGCTGCTCAATGACCTCATCACGCCCCGCCTGTTGAGCGCGATTTTCTTCGCGATCGATTACGAGGCCCTGCAGGCCTCGACCACGCGCCGTATTCCATTGGCCGACATTCTCAGCGACGACACCGACCTGATCGCCGATCTGCTTTCCACCGCGGATCCCGAGACTGCCCGCGATCTCGCGAACACGCTGTTGCTCAATCAAGGATTTGAGGAACTGACCAAGAAGTCCCTCCTCGCCCGCTTCATCAAGATCTTCCCGAAGATCCAGTCGCTGGTCGCCGCTGATGCCGAGAGCAAGGACGAGCAACTGCTCGTCTCCCGCGCCAGCCACGCCCGCAAGCGCGAGGAATACGAGACCATCGTCTCGAAGAAGATTCCCGAGAATTCCAAGGCCATCGCCACCGCCCGCGAGCACGGCGACCTCAAGGAAAATTCCGAATACAAGATGGCCAAGCAGGACCAGCAGGTTCTCATGTCCCAGAAGACCAGCCTCGAACGCGACCTCGGCCGCGCGCGCATCACCGACTTCACCGACGCTTCGATGGATCAGGCCAGTGTTGGCAGTATCGTCGAGGTCAAGAACGTCGCCAATGGCCAGGTCACCAAATACACCATCTTGGGTGCCTGGGATGGCGAGCCGGACAAAAATATCATCTCCTACAAGACCGCCCTCGGCACCGCCATCGTCGGCAAGAAGGTCGGCGAAACGGTCAACGTCAAGTCCGGCACCAACGAGGAGGATTACACCATCCTTAGCCTCGCTCGCTACGTCGATACCCTGTAATCCAATCGGGTGAGCGCTGCCACCAGCAGTTTTATCAAGCCCCAGCCTTTATGGTTGGGGCTTTTTTCCGCCCAGCCGGCCAACCTCTGATGTCACTGCTGCTCAAAGGCTTTGCCATTGGTCTGGCGATCTCCGCCCCGGTCGGGCCGATCGGCCTGCTCTGCATCCGCCGCTCCATGGTGGACGGTCGGCTGGCCGGATTGTTCACCGGTTTGGGTGCGGCCACGGCCGACGCCATTTATGGACTGATTGCGGTGCTGGGCCTGTCCGCCGTGACCACGCTGCTGCTCACCCACACCACCGCGATCCATTTGGCGGGTGGCATCTTCCTGATTTACCTCGGGACGCACATGATGCGGAGCAAACCACCGGTGCTGAATGCTGGAACCGGCCGAACCCGCAGCTTGAGCGGCGCCTATTTCAGCACAGTTTTCCTGACCTTGGCCAACCCCATCACCATACTGGCCTTCATCGGTATCTTCAGCGGACTGGGGATTAGCATGAGCACCACCGGCCACCCGTGGAATGCCGGCAGTCTGGTGCTCGGCGTATTCTTGGGTTCCTGTTCCTGGTGGCTCTGCTTGAGCAGTGGAGCCAGTTGGATTTCGGGCCGGCTGAATCCGGAAAATCTGCATAGAATCAGTCTGGTCGCCGGCGGTCTTATCATTGGCTTTGGTGTCTGGCAGATCGGTCAACTTCTGGTGGCATGGATCGGTTGAGTGGTCGGTAGGTTTACCAACGTGCGGTGTTGTCTGAAAAATTGCATTTCAGCCGACACTCCCCATGTTCAGGTCCGTTGAATGCCTCTTGGGACATCTTAAAAGTTATCTCCGACCCGACGCGCCTGCGTTTGCTCGCCCTCTTGCTCCGCGAAGAGCTCTCCGTGGCGGAATTGCAGGATGTCCTCGTAATGGGGCAGTCCAGAATTTCCTCGCAGCTCGCCCTGCTGCGCCAAGCCGGCATCGTTCACGATCGGCGGGAAGGCAAAAAGGCCTTCTATTCATTGCGCACCGGTCTGCCGGAAAAACACCTGGCCCTCGTGCGCGCTGCGTTGACCGCGGTAGACGACCTCTCAGTCCTTCATGAGGACGGCGAAAACCTTGATCGCATCCTGCAGAAACGGCGCCGCACCCAGGAACAGTATTTCAATCTGATCGCCGGTCGATTGGGCAAAAACTATTGTCCCGGGCGTTCATGGGAAGCCATCGGTCATCTCGCTTTGCGGCTGGCTCCGGCCATCACCGTCGCTGATCTCGGCGCAGGTGAAGGGCTGATCTCCCAACTGCTCGCCCGTCGGGCCAAGCAGGTATGGTGCATCGATAATTCGTCCCGCATGGTCGAGGTCGGCACCGAGCTCGCTCAGAAAAACGGTTTGGATAATCTCGGTTACAAACTGGGAGACATTGAACAGGTCCCCTTGCCGGACAAGTCAGTGGATCTCGCCATACTTTCCCAAGCGTTGCATCACGCCCAGCATCCACAAACGGCCGTCAACGAAGCGCACCGTATTTTGAAACCGGGTGGCCAGATCCTGATTCTTGACCTGAATGAGCATACCTTCGAAAAGGCCCGTGAGCTCTACGCCGATGTCTGGCTCGGCTTCAAGGAAAGCACGCTGCACGGCTTCCTGAAGCAAGCCGGCTTTACCAAGGTCGAGGTTAACGCAGTCGCGAGTGAAGAATCGGAACCGCATTTTATCACCCTGCTCGCAAGCGGGGTGAAAAGCGGAAAGTAGGATCGCCTCTCAGCCTCAGTAATGCGGCGGTCGCTCGTCCGTCAGACCGCCGGGTGATCCCTCTGTATCGCCGGTTTCTGAAAACCTCGCCCGTATCCCAGCGAGATCACCCTTCAAACGCTCAAGGGTTTCCGCCAGCTCAAGCATCACCTTGTCCTGTTCGACCACGTGCCGTTCCAAGTAAGCGATCTTCTCCTCCAATCGTTGCAGCGAATCACTCATCCCGATTGTTTCTTCAGTTCTTCGATCTCCGGAATCACCACCCGTTGATAGCAGTCCGGGCAGACCGAGTGACTGAATTCACTGCCGGTGCGTTCGTTGATGTAGCCCTCGATCTGCTGCCAGTAATTTTTGTCGTCGCGGATCTTTTTGCAGTAGGAACATATCGGCATCAATTCCTCCAACTGTTGCAACTTCCGGGTAAACCCCAGGATCCGCCCGGCCACGCACAAACGCATCCAAAGATCATTATACTTGAGCGGCTTGGTTAGAAAATCATCAACCCCGGCGTCGGCCGCCTCGCGCTGGTTGGCCTCGGTTGCATCGACCCCGGTCAGCAGCACAAAATAAACATAGTCTTCACGGGCCCGCTCGCGGATTCGTCGGCAAAGTTCCAAGCCGTCCACCTCTGGCATCATCCAGTCACTGACCACAATCCGGATCGGTTCGACCTGCAATTTGGCCCAAGCATCCTCGCCGTTTTCTGCCGCTACGACGTCATAACCCAGCTTGGTCAAGGCCTGAACCAACACGCGACGCGCCACGACATCGTCTTCTACTGCGAGAACTTTGGTTGGTGGAATACTCACGCTATTAGATCGAAAGTTGAGTCAAGATGCTCAACCCGCGCCTTCATTCAATAGTTTCCTCAGGTCTGCTGCAACCGTGACTGGAGCTTGGCAGGTAAAATTTTCACAAAGATAGGCCGTGGCACGCCCATTCACCGGCTTCATAGCCGCCATAGCCGGGACTTTCTGCTGCAGCCAGGAATTTTGGGCATCTCCGGGCATAACAGCGAGCAAGCTGCGGCGAGGTCCCAAACGTTCGCGACAGACCGCCGCCAATGCCTTGAAATCATCCTTGGTCGGATCTCCGGCGATCACGACCTGCCGGGGCACCTCCAAGGCGCGTTCGAGCGCACACAGCATCTCGGGCAGTGCATGGGGCGTGGCGGACCAGACAGCTTGCATCGCCACTATTGCACACCGTCCGCGCACCCGCCGGGATTCATCCTGCGTAATCGCGGCCAGTCGCAGCAGATTGGCCGCGGCCACGGAACCGGGCGTGGGTTCAGCCCCATCGTAATCCTCTTTCAAGCGCAGGATGATACTGGCATCCCCTTCCGCGGAGTTGAAATACCCCCCGGCTTCGGCATCGAGAAACAACCGATCCATCGTCTCCTGCAAACGATCCGCCCATTGCAGCCAACGCTCCTCAAAGGTCGCTTCGTAAAGCTCCAGTAACCCGGCGATGAAATAAGCATAGTCCTCGGCAAATCCTTCATTGGCGCCGCGACCATTACGGAAGTTGCGATAAAGCACCCCACGCGAGTCATCATACAATTCCCGGTGCACAAACTCCGCCGCCCGGACCGCCGCCGATCGATACGCCCCGCGCTGGTCATCAAGGCAGGCCGCCGGGGCCACCGCACCTCGGGCCAAGGCCGAAATCATCAAACCATTCCAAGCGGTGATCACTTTATCATCAAGATGGGGCCGGGGCCGATGTGCCCGCACCGCGCGCAATCGTTCCAAGATTGTCGCCAGTATTTCGGCCGCTACTTCCGGCTCAAGTCCATGCGTCTTCGCACTCACCAGCAAGGACCGTCGTTGGTGCAGGATATTCTTCAGCACAAACTCACCCTGGGGATCCTGGGGCGGCGGGACGTTACCCTCCGGCTTGACCCCAAAGTGATCGCAGAAAAAAGCGGCGTCATCGCCCAGCAATTGCTGCAGTTCATTATGCGACCAGACATAGAATGCCCCTTCAGCGTGATCAACCGCGCCATGAGTCAGCAAGGAATCGGCGTCCTCCGCCGAATAGAAACCGCCATCAGGATGCGTCAGGTCGCGTAGCACATAATCAAATATTCCCTTGGCGACCCAAGCGAACCGTTCGTCGCCGGTGGCCAGCTGGGCATCGAGCAGATTCACGGCAATCTGCGCCTGATCGTAGAGCATTTTCTCGAAGTGCGGCACAAACCAGCCGTCATCCACCGCGTAACGATGAAATCCGCCGCCGATGTGATCGTGAATTCCGCCCGCGGCCATTTTCTGCAATGTCGTGGTGGCGAGTCGGACCGCCTCGCGGCCCAATTCTGATTCCACTCCCTGCACCGCGGCGCAGCGAAACAGGAAATTCAAATTTGAAGCTCGGGGGAATTTTGGCGCGCCACCAAATCCCCCCTGCTGTTCGTCGAAGCTTTCAAAAAAATACTGATAGCCTTTTTCGAAGGCGGTGCCGCCCCATTCCGCCAGTTCCGCCCCGGGATCAACCACGGTGTTACGCCCAGCATAGTATTCGCGCAGCGAACCAATCACTCGTTCGGATTCGCGTATCAGTTTGTCTCGTTCATCCACCCAGCCCTTGGCGATAGCTTTCAACATGGACGGAAATCCCGCGCGACCCTGTCGATCCTCTGGCGGAAAATACGTGCCGCCAAAAAAGGGCTTCAGTTCCGGGGTCAGCCACGCGCTCAAGGGCCAGCCCCCGTGACCGGTCAGCGCCTGCACGTAGCTCATGTAAACCTTGTCCACATCCGGTCGTTCCTCCCGGTCCACCTTGATCGAAACGAAATACTCATTGAGTAGTGCCGCCACGTCTTCGTTTTCAAACGATTCATGCGCCATCACATGGCACCAATGGCAGGTCGAGTAACCGATACTCAGAAAGATCGGTTTTTGTTCCAATCGCGCCTTGGCAAAGGCCGCTTCTCCCCACGGCAACCATTGCACGGGATTACCGGCATGTTGCAGCAGATAGGGAGACTTCTCGGTCGCAAGCGCGTTGGCCATAAAGGGAAACGGTCGCGCAAATTCGGACGGATGCAAAGTTTTCCGCCCAATAATACCGATTCGGTTTCCTGCCCACGCTTGAGTTTCGGAGGGCAAAGCGTCTTCGTCATACCACATGTCCGCCACCCGCGTTGAAACCGTCGATGTAATCCTGCCCCTCGTGCAATCCGAGGATGCCACGGCGCGCACCCAAGCGGCCGCCCGGGCCTTGGGTTTGCCCGTCAGCCGGATCCGCGAGGTGCGCCTGCGCAAGCATTCGATCGATGCCCGCAAACGGGATATCAAGATCCAGCTCCGTCTCGAAGTCGGCATCGACACGCCATTGCCAGTCGAGTCTCTGCCACGACCGGACTACCCCACTCTGTCAACCACTGCGCCCCGCGTCCTCGTTATCGGCTCGGGACCCGCCGGCTTGTTTGCCGCCCTCGATTTGATCAAGCGCGGCGTGAAACCCATCGTCTTGGAACGCGGCAAGGATGCCTCCGCGCGACGTTTCGATCTCGCACCGATCCTGCGGGAAGGCCGCGTCATCGAAGATTCCAACTACTGTTTCGGCGAAGGCGGGGCCGGCACGTTTTCCGATGGAAAACTCTACACCCGCGCCACCAAACGCGGACCCGTGGCGGAGGTCTACGATACCTTCGTAGCCCATGGCGCCCCCGCCCAAATCCTCGTCGATTCTCACCCGCACATCGGCTCGAATTTGTTACCCAACGTGGTCAAGGCGATGCGCCAAAGCATTCTCTCCGCCGGCGGTGAAGTCCATTTCGGCGCGAAGGTCACCGGATTATTGCGCAAAGACGGACGTCTGCTCGGGGTCACAACCGCCGATGGCCGTGAGTTTTTGGGTGATGCCACGATCTTGGCCACCGGTCACAGCGCACGGGATATTTATCAGTTGTTGCACCGCGAAGGTGTCCGACTGGAACAAAAGCCGTTTGCCGTTGGCGTGCGCATTGAGCATGCGCAGGGTTTCATCGACAGTCGGCAATACCACTATCCTGCCGGACAGGAACGCCCCCATTTGTTACCGGCTGCAAGTTACCGGCTTGCGACCAAGATCAACGACCGTGGAGTTCACTCTTTCTGCATGTGCCCGGGAGGATTTATTGTGCCCGCGGCTACGGAAAACGATGAAGTCGTTGTCAATGGCATGAGCCTATCGCGACGCGATTCACCGTTCGCCAACAGCGGTTTTGTCGTCACGGTCGAACCCGAGGACACGGCCCAGTGGCAGGAGGAACACGGCGTCCTAGCAGGCATCGCCATGCAGAAAACACTGGAGCAAGCGGCCAAGCTCGCGGGCGGAGGTGGTCAGGTGGCCCCGGCCCAGCGCGTGACCGACTTTATGGCCGGATTGGTTTCTAGTTCGCTGGATCCCACCAGTTATTTTCCGGGACTGAATCCCGCCCGCCTCGACAAGTTGCTGCCCGGGCCGATTGCCTGGCGCATGAAGCAGGGCCTGAAATTGTTCGGTCAACAAATGCCGGGCTACGTCAGCTCCTCAGCCCAACTCATCGGGGTTGAAACCCGCACGAGCTCACCCGTGCGCATCCCCCGTGACGATACGACCCTCCAACACCCGGAGGTCGCCGGGTTGTATCCTTGCGGGGAAGGTGCTGGCTTTGCCGGCGGGATCGTCAGCGCCGCCCTCGACGGGCTGCGCTGCGCAGAAGCCGCCGCGCTTACTTGCCGAGGACCCAGTTGAAGATCAACGGCGCGACAATCGTCGCATCGCTTTCGACGATAAACTTCGGCGTGGAGCCCGCGAGTTTGCCCCAAGTGATCTTTTCATTCGGCACCGCCCCGGAATAGCTGCCGTAGCTGGTGGTGGAATCGCTGATCTGCGCAAAGTAGCCCCAGAGCGGCACGCCCGTGCGTTGCAAATCTTGGTGCAGCATCGGCACTACACAAATCGGAAAATCTCCGGCGATACCGCCGCCGATTTGGAAGAACCCGATCGAGCCTTCACCATTCTTCAGCTTCTTCGCGGTCTTCGTATACCACGCGGCCAGCCAGGTCATGTATTCGATACCCGTGCGAACCGTGTGCACATTCTTGATTTCGCCCGTCACGCAGCGCCCCGCATACATATTACCCAAGGTAGCATCTTCCCAACCGGGCACGATAATCGGCAGGTTCTTTTCGCAGGCGGCGAGCATCCAGGAATTCTTGGGGTCGATCTGGTAGCTCTTCTTCAGCTTACCGCCCCGGATGATCTTATACATGAACTCATGCGGAAAATAGCGTTCACCCGCTTGATCCGCCTTGGTCCATTCATCCGCCACCACGGCCTCGATCCGACGCATGGCTTCCATTTCGGGAATACAGGTATCGGTCACCCGGTTCATGTGACGTTCCACCAGGGCCACTTCGTCCTCCGCTGTCAGGTGACGATAGTGCGGCACGCGCTCATAGTAATCGTGGGCCACCAAGTTGAAGATATCCTCTTCCAGATTGGCACCGGTGCAGACAATTGCGTGGACCTTGTCCTTGCGAATCATCTCGGCGAGCGAGATACCGAGTTCGGCCGTGGACATGGCACCGGCCAAGGTGACCAGCATTTTTCCGCCAGCTTTCAAGTGGGTTTCGTAGCCCTTGGCCGTATCGAGAAGGGCGGCCGCGTTAAAATGGCGGTAGTTGTGCGCGATAAACTTGGAGATCGGGCCCTTCTTGGCCGCCAGCTTGGCGTTGACGGACTCCGGCTTAACCTTGGCTTTTTTAGCTTTCATGTATGCCCAATGCATAGCAGTCCCGCCCCGCTATTCACTATAAAAAACTTCCCCGGTGAAAATCGTCACAACTGCACCTGCCGCAAAGCCTCACCCGCGGCACGAGTCGCGGCATGCTCCGGGCCATATTTTTTCAAACTTTGCTCATAGACTGCCTGATAGAGCACCGCCGCTTTCGCCGGTTGATTCTGGTGGAAATAGGCCGCCGCCAGTTCGGATTTAACCTCCAAGGTAATCGTAGCGTTTTCCCCGATGCGGGTCTCCGCCGCGGAAACCGCCGGCTCCAACAACCCTACGGCCCGAGCCCAATCATCCTGCGCGATTGCAATCCTCGCCATGAGTCGGGTCGCCTCCAGAGAATCCGTGTAACCCAGGCCGAAGCCACGCATAAGCCCATCCAAGGCAGGGCTCAGCAATGCACTAGCCTCCTCGAAACGACCGGCATCGTAACTGAGGGTCGCACGCAACAAGCCGACATTGAGGGTGGCGGGATGGTCTGGGCACACCACCTTGACCAGCAACGCTGCCGTCGGCGGCAGGAGTTGTTGTGCCGCACTTTCATCATGCGCAGCCACCAACACCCCGCCGAGAATCACCGCCGTGATGAGTGTTTGGGGATGCTCCGGACCCAACACGCGGGTGCGCACCTCAAGCACATGTTGAGCCAGTGCCCGGGCTTCCCCATACTGCCCAATTTTGGATAGAATCACTGCCAACGTAGTCATGGTGGGCATGGTCTGCGGATGATCCGGCCCATAAACCACGGTCTTGAATTCGATAGTCTGACGGGCCACCACGACGGCTTCATCATAACGTTCCAATTCGGCCAGCACGACTGCGTAGTCGGAAAGCGCGGAAAGCGTCACGGGACTTTCCGCCCCGAGCACTCTCAGGGCGTCATCCTTGACCGCCCGCAAGAGGGGCTCGGCTTCCTGATAATTGCCCCGATGCTTGATTTTCAAAAAGGCCGCCCGCAATTCCAAGGTAAGCGGGTGATCCAATCCCACGGTGCGGGTCAATCTTTCCAAGGTATCTTCACCCAGAATTTCGTCGGGATCGATTTTGGCGGCGATAGGCATGGAGTCATACAACATGACTGCAGCCCGCAAAGTATCGATGTGATCGGGGCCCAAATGTTCGCGCAGCAGCGCATAGACTCGCTCGCATTGCCGGTTCATCGCCACGTAGTCGCCCAAGGCACGATAAGTATCAGCCAGAGTCTCCCGCACATCCGCCCGTAACAGCGGTTGATCCTCAAACTTGGTGGCAAGTCGTTCCGCTGCGCGATCAACCACGGTGCGCAGTTTTACGTCGCGGTCGGGCTGATTGTCCGGCGAAGCCTGGGCCAGCAAGTCGTTGCGCAAAAAATCACTGAGTCCCGCGCTGGTGGCTGCGGCGATAGCCGCAGCATGTTCCGCGGCTTCCGCTTCGGCCCGTGCCAGTGCTTCGGCGGCGGCCCGGCTTTGGGCCAGTCGCTCGGCACGAATTGCCCGGGTGGCCTGCACATTACTGTAGATGGTGGCCAGTGTGAGGGCCAGCACCACCACCGCCGCCGCGGTATAGGCCGCACGATTACGTCGAATGGATTTACCCAAGCGATAAAGCCGGCTGGGCGCCACCGCCTGCACCGCTTCATTATCCAGATAGCGGCGCACATCCTCCCCGAGGTCATGGGCGGTGGCATAGCGGCGCGCCGGTTCCTTTTCCAGACAGCGGAGGATGATCCAATCCAGCTCACCACGAAGATTCGCCAGTAAACGCGGTGCCGTCAAAGCGCGCACGCGGGCGACCTCGGCCAATTTCTCGGCGGGGAGATTCGCGGACATGGCAGATGGTCGCGGAGCTTCCTCCTCCCGGATTCGCCGCCGCAAGTCCTCTATGCCGGTATGGCGCAAACTCCGGTCTTCAAACGGCAGCCGGCCGGCGAGTAACTCACAGAGTATTACCCCGAGGGAATAGATGTCACTGCGGGTATCCAAACCCGACTCACCGGCCGACTGCTCCGGACTCATGTAAGCCGGAGTGCCCATCAATTGGGCCACCGAAGTAACGTGCCTTTCCCAATCGGCCATTTCCGCAATCGCCTTGGCGATACCGAAGTCGATTACTTTGGGTTGCGGCTCACCATTGTCATCGGGAGCCACCAATACGTTGGATGGTTTCAGGTCGCGATGAATCACACCCTTCTGGTGGGCATGTTGCACCGCTTCGCACACCTTCATGAACAAGCGCAAACGCGCGGCCAAAGTAAGCCGATGTTCGTCGGCGTAACGCGTGATCGGCTGACCTTCCACCAATTCCATCACAAAAAAAGGCCGGCCTTCGGGCGTGGCACCGGCATCAATCACCCGGGCGATCCCGGGATGCTCCATCAGGGCCAGGGCCTGTCGCTCAGCAGAAAACCGTTGAATAATTTCCCGGGTATCCATGCCCGGTTTGATCACCTTGAGGGCCACCACCCGGTGAATTGGCTCGGACTGTTCCGCCCGATAAACCACGCCGACTCCACCTTCACCCAGACGCTGCAACAGGAGATACCGGCCAATCCTACGTCCGGTAAGATCTTCACTGGCGACATCCGCAGCGGTAATTTCTATTTGCCCGGCACTGCCAGCTGCGGACAATCCCTCGGCTTCGGTCAAGGTGTCACCGGCGCTTTCGTGCAAAGAAAGCAGCTTGGTGATGCGCTGGAGTAGCCGTTCATCATCCCCGCAGGCAGTCTGTAAAAATCCGCCCCGTTCCGCCGCCGGCAGGGCCAAGGCTTGTTCAAACAATTGTTCCTCGCGGGCCAGTGAGTCGCTCATGCCGGTCAGGGGTCGTTGCGGCTCATGGCCGCAAGCAACCATGCGCGGGAATACGTCCAACTGCGTTTCGCACTCGCCAAAGAAATTCCCAGCGTCGCCGCGGTCTGTTCCAAGGTCAGTCCGGCAAAATAGCGCAACTTCACCAATTCAGCGCGTTCTGGCGAGAGTTCCGCCAATTGCTCCATCGCTGCGGAAAGCGCCAGAATCTTTTCGTCGATCGGTTCGGATGCGGATTGTTCCACGTGGGTGAAATCCACGCGCTCCAGCCCGCCGCCGTGCCTGACCGCTTGTCGGCGCCGGGCGCGTTCAATCAGAATACGACGCATCGCCTCGGCTGCCGCGCCGACAAAATGCCGCCGATCGCGCCAATCACTTTGCACATCCCCACCCAATCGGAGCCAAGCCTCATGCACCAATGCCGTGGGTTGCAGGGTAACTTGAGCAGACTCATGTCCCAGTTTGGCTGCGGCAATGCGCCGCAACTCCGCATAGACCAGCGGGAGTAATTGCTCCGCCGCCTCGGATTCGCCTTGGCCGATCCGTTCGAGAATTAGGGTTACCTCGCTCGAGCCGAACTGGATGTCATCTTAAGGATGCAGGTCTGGCAAGTCTCCGTGCCTGCTAAGCAAACGGTCGCCAAGGTTTGAAATGGGTCGCCAGCACCAAATGCACCCGTTCTGGTTTGCGGTTCCATCGGAATGATTGCCGCACTGCTTACCACCTCTTTCTTTGCGTTCTCCATCATCTTTGCCCAGCGCAGCCTGACCCAGGCCGGGCAATTACAGGCTAATATCGGCCGGCTGATTGTGGCCGCTCTCGCGTTGGGAATTTACGCCCATACCGTTGGCACCGGATTTCGGAGTGCCAGCACTGGATGGTTGTTATGGAGCGGCATGATTGGCATGGGACTCGGTGATCTCGCGCTTTTCATGGCGCTGCCCAAGCTAGGTTCCCGGCTGAGTCTGTTGATCACGCAATGCCTCGCAGCCCCGATCGCGGCCGTGTGCGAATGGCTGTGGTTGGGCACCCGACTCACGGAGGTCGAAATCGTCCTTAGTTTCGTGATCCTCGCCGGGGTGGCTTTTGCGTTCATGCCGGATCGTAAAAATCCACCCAAAGTCAAACTGCACTGGACCGGCTTTGTGCTGGGACTCGCCTCCGCGGCGGGCCAAGGCATCGGCGCTATCATCACGCGCAAGGGCAGCATGGTGGCTTTGGCCGCCGGTGAAGCGCAGCTGGATGGAATCAATGCCGCGTATCATCGCATTCTCGGCGGACTCGCGATCACCGCCCTGTGGTTTTTATTCCGGCAATGGCAACGTAACTGGGTCCGTCCCGTGGACCAACCCATCAAGCCCCGCTACGGTTGGGTGGTGGCCAATGCCATGGCCGGTCCCGTCATTGGCGTAAGTTGCTACCAGTGGGCACTTGCGACCACTCCCAGCGGGTTGGTTTTACCCATTGTTGCCACCTCTCCCCTGCTGGCGATTCCCCTGGCTTGGTGGCTGGAAGGCGACCGTGCCACCACCCGATCAGTCATTGGCGGGGTGATCGCCGTAGCCGGGGTCATCGGACTGACTTTGAGCTGATTCGCGCCCATTGGCATCCGCAGCATTGACGAGAGGCCACTCGGTCCGGTTTGCTGACCCTTCATGCTCACGCTCGCCGACGTTTCCAAGTCCTACGGCACCCGCGAATTATTCTCCGGGGTGTCGTTGTTTGTCGCGCGCACGGACCGCTATGGTCTCGTGGGCCCCAACGGGGCGGGTAAATCCACCCTGTTCAATCTGATTCTGGGCGAAGAGAGCTCGGATTCCGGCGTGATCGAGTGGGAACGCGGGGCCGACTTCGGATTTCTGCCCCAGGAAAGCGCCCCGGTCGGCGACGAAACCATCCTCGGCATCGCCACCAATGGCGCGAAGCTCGATATGCTCGACGAGAACGATGAGGACTGGGACATCGACTGGACCCTCGAGCCACGTGCGCGCAAGATTCTTGCCGGACTCGGCTTTCGCGATCCGGACATGGACAAGCCAGCCAAATCGTTTTCCGGCGGTTGGATCATGCGGGCCCACCTCGCGCGGTTGCTGGTTTCCGAACCCGCGCTGTTGATTCTGGACGAACCAACCAATCACCTCGATCTCGGGGCGCTGCTTTGGTTTCAGGATTATCTGACCCGTTATCCCGGCGGCCTGTTGGTCGTATCGCACGATCGCGCCTTTCTCAACGCGCTCTGCACCGGCATATTGGAACTGCGTTCCGGCACCCTCCATCGTTACCACGGCAACTACGACGACTTCGTCATCGAAAAAGTGGCCCGGCAGGAGCAACTCGAAGCCCAGTTTAAGAGCCAGCAACGCGAGATCGCGCACTTGCAGAAATTCGTCGACCGCTTTGGGGCTAAAGCCTCGATGGCCAGCCGCGCCAAATCGAAGGAAAAACAAATCGATCGGCTCAAGGATGTCGCGATCGAAGAACCCGGCGAAGAACTGAAGCGGATCAATTTTCGTTTTCCCCAACCCCCGCGCTCCGGTTTGAAGGTGGTGGAACTTAAGCACGTCCAACAGGCCTACGGGGAACACGTCGTCTACCGGGACCTCAATTTCATGGCCAAGCGCGGCCAGAAACTAGCGCTTGTCGGGCCCAATGGCGCCGGCAAGTCCACCCTGCTGAAGATCCTCGCCGACGTCGTATCCATACAAGGCGGAAGTCGTGAGCTCGGCAGCAACGTTTTTCCCGGCTACTTTGCGCAAAACCGCGGCGACAACCTGAAGCTGAACGCCACCGTCATGGAAAACGTGATGGAGCTGCGGACGGCGCAAAACGACCTGACGGAACAGCAAGCGCGGGCCATTCTGGGTGCGTTCCTGTTTCGCAAGGATGATGTCTTCAAGAAAGCCTCCGTCTTGTCCGGTGGCGAAAAATCGCGTCTCGCCTTGGCCCGCCTGTTGGTCGATCCGCCGAATCTCTTGTTGATGGACGAGCCCACCACCCACCTCGACATCCAGTCCATTGATGCGTTGATCAACGCGCTAAAGAGTTTTGAAGGCACCTTCATTTTCATCAGTCACGACGTGCATTTCATCCGCACGCTGGATGCGCATGTGCTGCATGTGCACAGCGGACGGTTGACCCCCTACGCCGGCAACTACGATTACTATTTGGAAAAGTCCAAGGCCAGTGATGCCCGGGCCGCACTCACCGCCGGATTTACGGATGCCCGTCCCGTTCAAGCGCCTGTCGAAGCCACTGAAAAATCAAAACCGGCCGCCGGCAAAGCAACCAAACCCACCGCCAACGAACTGCGGAAACTCCGCGAGGAGGTCGGGCTGTTGGAAAAAAAGGTTTCCGAACTCGAAACCACCCAGTCCGAGC
>Ga0222714_10000525_pt1 | contig 43689 bp, 48 predicted proteins | sample C33_3DmetaG_FD_165048 | JGI IMG/M metagenome (GOLD analysis project Ga0222714, IMG submission 165048) | Estuarine water microbial communities from San Francisco Bay, California, United States - C33_3D | ecosystem: Environmental > Aquatic > Marine > Unclassified | place: USA: California...
TTGTTCAAAGCGTCAATCGCCGCAACATAATTTTGTCGTGTCATAGTAAAGGAAGTATTACTTCCGCTTTGTGTTGGGCTCCAAGGGAGCTGCTTTCTACTATCCCCTCTTTGAATGACGCAATTCTCCCAATTCATCTTCAGTACCTCTGCAGCAACTCTAGCGGTCCCAGTATGTGAATAAGTACCTAAATTTCCTGCGCCACTATGAATATGAAGTTTTCCATCAGGTGTAATCCTTATAAGTCCGTCATAACCATTTCTACCAGCAGGGTGAAAAGCCTGACCAATACCAACTCCAATTACTTTAGATCCATTCCTCTGACCATTCCTAGATCTCATTTCATTCCAATTTGATATTTCCATACATCGATCAATAGCCTCTCGCTGAAAAGCACTAGTCACGGGACCTTGGTTTGCATAATACTTTGCGCTATTATCCGCTGCGTTAATTTTTCTAATGTTAATCGAATCTATTCCGAGCATGCTTGCAGCTTTATCAAGCAAAGGTTCAACAGCAACTGCAATTTGATTTTCTCCAGGTCCTCGCATCGCTCCCCTTGGAGGTGTGTTAGTTTGCACAGAAACAGCCCTCATCCTCATGGCAAGAGGTTGATACAAAAGCGTGACTGCTGAAGCGGCGGCATCAAAATCATCAAATCCTGAATATGGACCGTTTTCATGGACAATATATAAATCAACTGCAGCAACTCTACCGTCTTGCCTAAAGCCAATTTTTACTCTTCCTTGGAACCCAGGCCTTGCAGAACCAAGAAAATATTCCTCAGATCGAGAGATTCGAAGCATGACTGGTCGCTGAATCTTTCTCGAGAAATGCGCTGGCACAGCCATGATTGGATATGCTCTAGCTTTTGAGCCAAAACCTCCACCGCAAAATTCAGATATATAAACAATATTCTCAAGTTCTGTATCAAGATATTTAGGAAGGTCTTCCATGACGGCTGTTTGACTCTGGGTAGATCCATACAGAAAGCATTTTCCAGATTGCCAATATGCCATCGCAGTTCTTGGTTCCATACTATGATGCGATTGGCCCGCTGTAACAAAAGTTTCGTCCAAAACAATTGCAGAATCTGCAAATCCTTGATCAATGTCTCCATAGACCCACTGATCTAAAGGATCTCCTTGAGGTAAGTTATTTTCTCCGGCTTGCACGAAATCGCGCGCCGTCCAATGATGATTTGTTAGATTGTCAGACAAATAGCTATAAACATTGCCATCTAGTCTTGCACTTGCACCACCCGGATACAAACTCTCAAGCGGATCAACCGTAAATGGAAGCTCTTCAATATCATAGGTTATGAGCTCAATTGCATCCTGAGCAATCTGTTCGCTCACTGCGGCAACTGCTAGTATTGGGTCACCAATAAACAGAGGCTCATCGGTAAGTATTTGTAGCTCAGGGGCAGGAAATTTAGGTACCTCATTTGGTAACAATACATCAATGACACCTTCTAGAGCGAGTGCACGAGATACATCAATATTGGTAATTTTTGCATGCGGCAAAGGGCTTGTTAAAAGCCTAGCAAAAACCATGCCATCAACACGATAATCCTCTGCATATTTTGCATCCCCTGTTACCTTTGCCCGCACGTCTGGCGGTGTAAAGTCTTTACCTAATAAATCATATAACATTGTGAGAAATCAGTTATAAGTAAAAATATAAACCGCTCCTGATTCAAGCAGAGAGTTGTCACCAGGTTGGATTGAGCCATCCTCAGCCAGACTGCTATCTTCACCTCTTGCGCCAATTGCTATAATTGAACCATCAAAGTTTGTAGATAAAGTGCTGGCAAACTCGTCATATGCCTCTGTATTGCTCCCCTTAAAATAATATTGTTGTGTCCACTCGCCGTTCTCACGAGTAAATAAGTAGGCAGCACCAGCCTCTTGCGCATTGTCATTAGACTGATCCCCTTCAATACCATGAGAATCACTATCCTCAAGCTGAGAGCCAATAATTAACTCATCACCATTAGGTGATAATTCCAGTCTCGAGCCAAACCAATCCTGAATGCCTGTATTTGATGCTTTAATGTAGGCTTCCTGTGACCATTGCCCGCTATCGCCTTTTACGAAAACATAAACACCACCTGTTGACAGATCTGATTCCCAGTCAGGCTCTGGAACTGGATTGACGCCAGTCATCATGCTATCTTCATCAAGGGCAGCAGATACTAACGTCCTCCCATCAGCGCTGATATCTACAACGACACCAATAGAATCATTTCTTTCTTGATAACTCCCCTTAAGGTAAGCGGTCTGGATCCAGCCATCAGCTTGATCCTCAAACACATATACGGCACCCATCCCAGCAACATCATCATCTTGAACGTCATTATTTCCATTTAAAGATCCATCTTCATCGTAACCGCCGATCGCTAAAGTGTTTCCATCCTGCGAGAAAGATAATGAATAGCCAAAGAGATCACCCCCGCCAGCATTACTTGCTTTGAGGTAATCACTAAACTCCCAGCCACTCTCTGATTTTTCATAAACATAAACTGCGCCTGCAGATACAGCAGAGTTATCTGTCATGTCACCATTCACTCCAGTTGCTCCACTATCTTCTGTGATTGAAGCAATCGCAAGCTTATTGCCAGCTCCATTTATGCTCACGGCAAATCCAAACTGGTCTCCATCGCTCAAAGCCATAGGGTCATCAGGCATATGTCCGGTATTGGGTGCTTTGATGTAAGCTTCTTCACTCCAATTACCAGCGTCTCGAGTAAACACATAAACAGCTCCAGCCTGAGGTAAAATTTCATCCTCAATATCCGGATTAATTCCAGTTTGGCTACTCGCTTCAAAGACAGAAGAGACAACCAGGGTATCTCCATCATCGCTTATCTCAACGGCATAACCAAAGTTATCAGTGATGCCAGGATTGCTAGGCTTAAGATAAGCCTCCTGTATCCAATTGCCACCTTGATTGGTAAACACATAAACGGCCCCAGCGCCATAAAATGAATTATCTTCCTGATTGGAAATACTATTACTCGCTTCAAATGTTGCGCCTACTGCTAAAGTTGACCCATCGGCACTCATTACCACAGCATCGCCAAGTAATGTACCGCCTACTCCAAATTGATCCCCATAGTTTGGATTAGAAGCTTTTAAAATTTGTACTTCTGTTAAAACTTTTGGTGTACTTGTGGGTTCAATATTATTAGAACAACCAAAAATCATTAAAAATAAAGCAATGCACGTAGATCGAAGCATAAGTCCCCTTAAAGTAATTACTCAGTAAAGTTTACTCAAAAATTCTAAATTATCCCAGAGAATTAGATCGTTATTCGTAGGATGGCGGGATCTCTAGGCAGGTAAGCGGATCTTGATTATTTATCATTTCTTGAGTTGGAATATGCAAGGCACCGCTATAATCATAATTCTCAAGTCCCTCCGGGACCTGAAGCTGTTCTGAATCTCCTTCAATCATGTAAACACTGTTATCAATGCAACTGGTATCACCTTCATCAGAAGACCAAGGCATGAAAGAACATGAACTCATAAATAGTGTTAAAATTATTATATATATATTTGATTTCATTGAATTATTTTTAAATTTTTGAGGACCAATCTAAGTTCCTCAGAGAGCTTTGCATCATGAGGTGTTAGTGGCAGTCTAATATTATTTTCTATCAATCCCATTATACTCAATGCTGCCTTAACAGGTATAGGGTTAGATTCAGTAAACATTGCTTTATGTAAGGGTTGCAATAAATTATCGAGATCTCTCGCTTTCGCATCATCCTTTAATACTGACAGGTCACATAAAGTACGCATTTGTCTGGGTGCCACGTTGGCAGTCACTGATATACAGCCGTGCCCTCCAGCTAGCATAAAATTCATGCATGACTCATCATCACCGCTAAGCAGAACAAAGTCATCAGGGGTATTTAAATTAATTTCCTCTACTCGATTAACATCTCCAGATGCCTCTTTAATTCCGATAATGTTTGAATGCTTTGCAAGCTCTATAATGGTTTGATTGGTCATATTAATGACTGTTCGACCAGGAACGTTATAAAGAATAATAGGTTTTTTTAAGGAATCTGCGATTATGGTGAAATGCTCTATAAGCCCTCTTTGTGTTGGCTTGTTGTAATAAGGCACAACCGTTAAAAAAGCTTTGATTGGCAGATTTTCAACTGATTTTGAAAGATCAATGGTTTGCCTTGTTGAATTTGATCCTGTACCTGCAATTATCGAAATTTGATCGCTGTAGTTACATGCATATTCAATAACCTCAATATGCTCCTTGGATGTAAGCGTTGAAGCCTCACCAGTGGTACCAGCAACAATAATATTCTCTGTGCCCTCATCGATATGAAATTGAATTAATCTTTCAAATGCAAGAAAATCGATTTCCCCAGTTTCTTTCATTGGGGTTACGAGTGCAACGCTGCTACCTTGGGCTATCATCATATAAACATTAAATGTTATTGAGAAGTATAATGAATAAAATAAACTATTAAATAGATCAATAACATTTTTTTATTTTTATACTAATTAATATGGATATTGGAAATAAATTACCAAGACTAAAAGTTGCTATTACAGATGGTACAGAATCTGAAGTTCGACTTGATGAATTAGAGGCAAAGTTTATTATTTTATTTTTTTATCCTAAAGATGATACGCCTGGTTGCACGATTGAAAATCAAAATTTTAGAGATGCGAAAACTAAATTTGACAAGATCGGTGCAAAGCTCTTTGGTATTTCAAGGGATCCCATCGGCTCACATAAAAAATTCATTGATAAACATGATTTAAATTTTCCCTTGATCAGTGACTCTAATGAAAAGCTTTGTAGAAAATTTGATGTCATTAAAGAGAAAAATATGTATGGAAAAAAAGTTATGGGTATTGAGCGTAGCACATTTATTTTTGACTCAAACAAACAATTAATCAAAGTATGGAGAAAAGTTAAAGTCGCCCATCATGTAAATGAAGTTCTAGCCTCAATATCATAATGAAGCAATCTTATTCTTTCATTTATTTTTTTTTAGTCTTTGTCCATAGCCTATCGGCTCAAATAAACAGTCTGCCTGACTTTGGATCACCTGCTGATGCAATTATGACTGTATCCCAAGAAGAAAGATTGGGAAGAAGTGTATTCGCGCAAATATTAAACAGCGGTTCAATTAATGAGAACCCTATTGTGGATGAATACATTAATTCTCTTGGTAAAAATATGGGTGTTTATGCACAAGACGGTGAGTTTAATTTTAGATTTTTTGTAATTGATAACGATGAAGTAAATGCATTTGCTTTACCAGGTGGCTATATTGGCATTCACTCAGCCTTGATACGGCTGACAGAAGAGGAAAATGAATTAGCAGGTGTTGTAGCCCATGAAATCGCTCATGTAACTCAAAGGCATATATCGAGAACTTACCTAGCTCAACAAGAAAACACTATCTTTGCATTAGCGACAATGTTGGCAGGAGCGATATTAGCAAGTGCTAGTAACTCGAGTGACGCTGCGGCAGGTGCAATGATGGCTGGAACAGCTGCTATGCAACAAGGCCAGATTAATTTTACAAGAGCCATGGAAACCGATGCTGATCGTGTTGGCGTGCAAATTTTATATAAGTCTGGATTCAATCCACTTGGTATGCCAACCATGTTTGAAAAACTCTCAAGAATTAGCTCTGCGAATAGAAGTATCATCCCAGAATTTCTGCAAACGCATCCAGTCAATGTAAATCGTATTGCAGAGACAAGATCTAGAGCCAATGAGATGCGAGGTGATTATGCTGAATCAACAGAAAACTATCTTATTGTTCGAGCAATATTAGAATTTGAGAGCTTTGAATTGCCTGATGAGGCCAGGAGTTACTTTGAGAGTAACTTGAGAATGAGCGGAAATAACCAAAAAGATCTATACGGAATTATTTTATCTTTGCTTGCATTAAATGAGCCTGACTTAGCTAATTTATATCTTTCTGATCTTGTTAGTATGAGCTCAAATTTGATCGCTATTACTGATCTTCAAGCAAGAGTTATGAGTGAGAATGGTCAAACGGATGAGGCTATTGCTTTGTTGGCAAATAATCTATCCTTATCGCCAAGAAATAAAACACTAACGCTTCAGTTAGCAGAGCTTTATATTAAAAAATCAAAGCCAGAATTAGCACACGACATACTGCTGGATTTATTTAATATAGAAATGCCTACCCCAAATAACATTAGAACGCTTGCTAATTATGCATACCAAATGGGATCATCCTCACTCTCTAGATATTATCTAGCAGAATATGCGATTTCTACCGGGCAATTACTGAATGCAAAAATACAGCTTGAATCAGTATTAGAAGAAGAAGATCTTGATATTTCTGACAGAGATAAGTATCAAGCCAGGCTTGATCAGGTCATTGAAGCCTTAGGTCAAAGTTAATTTTAAGCAGACTCCATCGAAAAGTCATAATCACCAAGGCTAGCAGCACTATTACATTTTGCCCTTAATAAAAAGGCATCTTGTCCTGCGGTTCTATTTTCATCTTTTCCTTGCCAAGAAGATATGGCAGTTGCCTGTAAGGCCCTACCGTAAGAAAAAGTTAATGCCCAAGGATGATCACCAATCTTGTTCATTGCATCCAAGTTAGCCGTAGCTTCCTCTGGACTCTGGCCGCCAGAGAGAAAAGCAATACCAGGAACGCTTGTAGGAACATTTCTTAATAAGCATCTTACGGTTGCTGTAGCAACCTCTTCAGGTGTAGCTTGGGTCTTACATAATTTTCCAGGAATGATCATATTGGGCTTAAGCACAATACCGGGAAGATGAATCTTATGCGACTGAAGAGCCTTAAAGGTCTCTTCTAGAACCACGTTTGTCACCTCTTCACAACGTTCAATGGTATGAGCTCCATCCATAAGCACTTCAGGCTCAACAATAGGTACGATATTATTTTTTTGGCAAATAGCGGCATATCTCGCTAATGCATGGGCATTGGCCTCAACTGCAAACTTAGATGGCAAAACATCGTCGATATTAATTACAGCTCTCCATTTGGCAAATCGTGCTCCTATTTTGCCATATTCAGCCATCCTCTCATCAAGCCCATCTAGACCTTCTGTAATGGTCTCATTATCAAAGTTAATCAAGGGCTTAGTGCCTTTATCTACTTTAATGCCAGGAATGACATTTTTTGATACCAGTAACTCGGTAAACTTTATTCCTTTTTCTGTGGCCTGATGAATTGTCTCATCAAAAAATATGACCGCACTAATATAGCTTTCCATATTAGGAGTATTAAATAGTAAATCACGATACTCTCTTCTATTTTCCTCAGTATTTATTACATTAACAGTATCAAAGCGCTTCTTAATTGTTGCATTGCTCTCATCTGCAGCAAGAATACCGCGACCCTTAGCTACCATGGCTTCTGCAGTACGTTCTAATTTATCTATATTCATATTTCTTTATAGTGTTTTGTTATTGATGTTTTTATGTAGCAATCATTCTAATGGAAACGTGCATTTATTTAAATAAATTTTGCAGACAACGTTATCGATGTAAGTAAATAAAATTGTAGATCATAATTATTAGTACTAAAATAGTACTATATGTTAAAAATTAGCAAGCTCGTAGATCATGGAGCCTTAGTTCTCTCTAATCTTCCGCATAAAAGTACAGGATTTAAAAGTGCTTCTTACATTTCAAATGAGACTAATTTGTCCTTACCCAATGTAAGCAAAATACTTAAATTGATGCACCATGGAAACTTGGTTTATTCGGTTCGAGGATCAAAAGGAGGTTATGCATTAAACAAGAGGCCCGAGGAAATTACTGCAGCTGAAATTCTCACAGCACTTGAGGGCCCAATAGCTATAACAGAATGCATAAGTCAGAAATCTTCATGCAATGTTCAAAATCAATGCGGTATGAGTTATGGATGGCAGAGAATAAACAATATCATATCCCATGCGCTAAACGATATTACCCTTAGAGACTTACAAGAAAAGCCTATTAAATTCACAAATTAAATACTTGGATTAATCAGATGAAAAATAATGCCGATCAATTTATTAGGGAAAAATATGAGCATGGATTTGTTACGGATATCGAACAAGATACATTTGAGCCAGGCCTTGATGAGGATGTTATAAAAAAAATATCTCAAATCAAAAACGAACCATCTTTCTTAACTGAATGGCGATTAAGAGCATTCAGCCAATGGAAAACCATGCAAGAACCGCACTGGGGACAATTAAAATATAATCCGATTGATTACCAGTCTCTCTCCTACTACTCAGCTCCAAAAAATAATAAGGATGCACCAAAGTCTCTTGATGAGGTAGACCCAAAGCTATTAGAAACTTATGAAAAGCTAGGAATTCCTCTTCATGAAAGAGCAAAATTAGCTGGCGTGGCTGTGGATGCTGTATTTGATAGTGTTTCAGTCGCAACAACCTTTAAAGATACCCTTGAGAAGGTAGGAGTAATTTTTTGCTCTTTTTCTGAAGCAGTTCAAAAATATCCTGAACTGATTGAAAGGTATTTAGGTACGGTAGTTCCACAAAGAGATAATTTCTTTGCTGCACTTAATTCTGCGGTATTTAGCGATGGGTCTTTTGTTTATATTCCAAAAAATACAAAATGCCCCATGGAGCTTTCTACCTACTTTCGGATTAACGCATCAAACACCGGTCAGTTCGAGAGAACACTAATTATCGCAGATGAAGGGAGCTACGTAAGCTATCTTGAGGGTTGCACAGCTCCTATGAGAGATGAAAATCAATTACATGCTGCCGTGGTTGAACTGGTAGCTTTGAAAGATGCTGAAATTAAATACTCAACTGTTCAAAATTGGTATCCGGGCGATGAAAATGGAGTTGGAGGTATTTATAACTTTGTTACTAAACGGGGTGACTGTCGTGGTGCAAATTCAAAAATTTCATGGACGCAAGTTGAGACAGGCTCTGCCATAACATGGAAGTATCCAAGTTGTATCCTAAGAGGTGAAAACTCAATAGGAAAGTTTTACTCGGTTGCCGTTGCAAATAATTTCCAACAAGCAGATACCGGAACAAAAATGATTCATATTGGTAAAAATACAAAAAGTACAATAATCTCCAAGGGTATTTCTGCAGGTAATGCATCTAATGCGTATCGGGGCAGAGTTAAATTCTTTAAGAATGCTGAAAATGCAAGAAACTATACGCAATGTGACTCACTAATTTTAGGAAGTAATGCATCTGCTCATACTTTTCCCGAAATCGATAATTTATGTAATAAATCTGTCATTGAACACGAAGCAACTACCTCTAAGATCAGTGATGATCAATTGATGTATTGTCAACAAAGAGGTTTGAGTGAAGAGGACTCGGTAAATCTTATAGTCAATGGATTTTGCAAGGAAGTATTTAAAGAACTTCCCATGGAATTTGCGGTTGAAGCACAGAACCTATTAAACGTCACCCTCGAGGGAGCTATTGGTTAAGAGTATGTTAGAAATAGAAAAATTAAATGTATCGGTAGAAAATAAAATTATCTTAAATGACTTTTCGCTTAAGATTAATCCAGGAGAAGTACATGCAGTCATGGGGAAAAATGGTGCTGGAAAAAGCTCATTAGCTCAGGCAATCATAGGAAATAGTAATTATTCTATTAATTCTGGAAAGATTAAATTTAATGGCTCTCTAATTAATGATTTAGAGATTAATGAACGAGCCCTCCTGGGAATCTTTCTTGCATTTCAATACCCTATTGAGATACCAGGTGTTAATAATACTTACCTATTACGCTCTGCGTTGAATGCAAAATTAAAGTCTGAGGGCAAAGATGAAATTGATTCATTTGATTTCTTAAAGTTGATTAAAACCTTGATGAATAAAATGAATATCTCTGATGAATTTATTCATCGTTCAGTAAATGAGGGCTTCTCAGGCGGTGAGAAGAAAAAAAATGAAGTATTACAGATGTTACTTCTAGAGCCAAAACTTTGCATTCTGGATGAGACGGACTCTGGATTAGATGTAGATGCCTTAAAAATTGTTTCTAATGGGGTCAATGAATTAAGAGACTCAGAAAGATCATTTTTAATCATTACTCACTACAAAAGATTATTAGAATTAATAAAACCTGATTTAGTTCATGTAATCGCTAATGGCACTATAGTTAAAACCGGTAATGCGACGCTTGCTGATGAGCTAGATAAAAAAGGCTTTGATTGGGTTTAGTTATGAGCGCTACTCTAATAAATAGCACGATCAAATCAAGAGAACTGATTCAAGAAGTGGAGATAGAGGAAAAGCTAAACTCTATGCGAATACCTATAATGTCTGGACGTCATATTATATGTGATAAAGAAAAATTAATTATTGATGATCGCCTTATCAGTAAGCTTGATATTAACTATGACAGCAATAATGATATTTTACGTTTAACAACGCATAAAAATAGTGAAACTATTAATTTAAACTTCTTTTCAATTATCCATCATGATAGTTATTTATTGCCAAAAATAATCATAGAATGCGTTTCAGATACAAGCTTATTTTTTCAAGAGATTGATCTTGATAAAAATAATGATATTGAGGTGAGTATAAATAAAAATATTGAATTTCTTTTATCATTGAACTCGAAAGTACATCACATTTATATATCTAAATTTAATAAAAATACTAATATTGAAAAAGATCTAAGTTGTAATATAGCTGACAATGCTTCATATGAATATAGTTCCATTCAAAGGCCGCTAAGCCATGTCAAGATTGATTCTACAATCAAACTGAATGGAGAAAACGCAAAATGTAACTTTGCTGAAGCTATTCAACTTGATGAAAAAGCAAACTTTTCACATATACTTAAAATTGCTCATCATGCTTCCTCAACGATTAGCAAACAAAGACATAATCTTATTGCAAATGGAGAGTCTTCGGGAAAGTTTCATGGAACAATATTTGCTGAAAAAAATATATATAATATTGAGGCTGATCAGTTAAGCAAAAACCTATTACTCTCAGATGATGCAAATATTAAGTCTTTTCCTATTCTTGAAATATATACCGATAGCATAAGGTGTTCTCATGGATCAAGTGTTGGCATGATTAATGAAAACCAGCTCGCCTATCTTATGGCAAGAGGTATTGAAAAAAAACTTGCTATAAATATGATTATTGAAGGATTGCTTAACGATATATTGCCCCATGAAAAAAACCAATTAATTAGATCATTGCTAAATTAAGAGAATACTATGAAGTCAATAAAAAAGGATTTTCCAATTCTGTCAAAAAAAGTTAATGGAAAAAGACTTTCATATCTTGATAATGCGGCATCTACTCAAAAACCTAAAGCTGTAATCGATGCCCTAAGTCATTATGAAATGAATTTGCATGCTAATGTACATCGTGGTATTCATCGTTTGTCTCAAGAGGCTACTTATGAGTATGAAAAAGTAAGAGAGAAAATAAAAAATTATATTCATGCAGAACAAGTCGATGAAATTATATATACCAAAGGTACAACTGAAAGTATTAACCTTTTAGCAACATCACTCGCAAAGTTATATATCCATAAAAATGATGAGATAGTAATATCTACTGCAGAACATCATGCAAATATAGTGCCCTGGCAACAAGCGTGCCAAATTACGGGAGCAAAACTTGTTGTTTGTCCGATAGATCAAAATGGTGATATAGAATTAGATGCTTTTAATTCATTGCTTTCACCTAGAACAAAAATTGTTTCTATTTCCCATATCTCTAATGTTCTCGGCTCAATTAATCCAATTGAAACAATGATTAAAAACGCAAAAAAGTATGGAGCAATCACAATCATAGATGCTGCACAGTCTATTGCTCATTTGCCAATTGATGTTACTCAGCTTGGATGTGATTTTCTTACCTTCTCTGCTCATAAAATTCATGGTCCAACTGGAACAGGCATTTTATATGGAAAATACGCACATCTAACTGCAATGCCACCTTTTATGACAGGGGGTGACATGATTAAAACAGTATCTTTTGAAAAAACTACTTTTAATTCTCCCCCTTACAAATTTGAGGCAGGGACCCCTAATATTTCTGGTGTCATTGGGCTTGGATATGCCATTGATTACCTTAGCCAATTTAGTTGGGATGAAAAATTAAATTATGAAAATAGTTTAACTAAATATTTAATTGAATCTCTATCAACAATTCATGGGCTTAGGATTATTGGCAATCCTAGCAAAAGATCTGCAATTGCTTCCTTTGTCCTCGACGCTGCGCACCCCCATGATATCGCTACAATACTGGATGAGCATGGTGTTGCTATTCGAGCTGGCCATCATTGCGCAATGCCCTTAATGGAACATCTTAAGCTTCCGGCAACAGCAAGGGCATCTCTATCACTCTATAATGATAAAGAAGATATTGATCAGCTTTGCAATGCTATTGAGGATACAAAGAGAATATTTCAATGAGCAACTTAATTGAACTATACAGAGATCTTATTTTGGACCATAATAAAAATCCTCGTAATTTTGGTGAGCTTCAAAACGCTACTAAATCAATAGAGGGGGTCAATCCACTTTGTGGGGATAAATTAAAATTATTTTTATTGCTAGAAAATGACCTGATTAAAGATATTTCTTTTATTGGAACAGGTTGTGCGATTTCTGTCGCAAGCGCATCGATGATGACTGAAAATGCGAAGGGTTTGGATGTTAATCAATGCCTAGAGCTGTATGCCATGGTACATAGTATGCTCATAGGAAAAGATGAAATTGATGTAGAGCGTCTTGGAAAAATTATGGCTTTATCTGGTGTCAAAGCCTACCCAAGTCGTGTGAAGTGCGCAAGTCTCTCATGGCACGCTCTTAAACAAGCACTATCAACTAACCAGCTAACGGCATCAACAGAATAATGTATCACACAAATGAACCTGTAACTTTTAATAGAAATTGCTCTGTCACATTAATACCAAATGGTGATGAAGTAGAACTTCCAGAAGGTGCTTTTGGTTATATTACACAAGAACTTGGAGGGTCTTTTACTATCTACATAGAAGGGAATCTTTTTAGACTATCAGGTAAAGACGCTGATGCGATTGGTAAAGAGGCAATCATAATACCAATAATTCAAAATCCTAAGGATTATGATCATGTGAGTGAAATTATTTGGCAACAACTCAAAACATGTTACGACCCAGAAATTCCTGTCAATATTGTTGATTTAGGACTTATTTATAAATGCGAGGTCTTGCATGAAAAGGACACTGATGAAAACTATCAAGTAATTATTGATATGACATTAACTGCTCCTGGATGTGGAATGGGCCCTATTCTCATGCAAGATATTAAAGAGAAGATTGAAGGCCTCTCATGTATATCTACTTGCAATGTTGAGTTAGTTTTTGACCCGCCATGGAACCAGTCTATGATGTCTGATGAGGCAAAGCTGCAAACGGGAATGCTTTAGTGAAAAAACTCCTTCTTGTGAGGCATGCTGATTCTTTATCTGCCCGCGCCCTTGAAAAGGATATCAATCGGAGTCTCTCACCAAAAGGCTTTGAACAATGCGCTCTCCTAGCTAATTCAATCAAACTATTAAATATTTATATTGATCATGTAATAGTGAGTCATTCTATAAGAACGCAAGAAACATGCAATTCCGTCGAAGCTAATCTAAATCTAGTCCTTCCAAAAGAGCTTGATGCAAAGCTCTACCAAAATTTATCTGATGAAATATTAGAGTTAATTGAAAATAAGCTACAAATATTTGAAACTTTAATGATCATTGGGCATAACCCCTCGCTCTCTAAAATTAGCTCTTTCTATTTAGATCAGAATGTTGTCATTAATACATCAGGAATGATTGCCATTAACCTAAAAGAAACTGCGAATAATAAATTTACCTTTGACGCATTGATTCATGCGCATGAGTCAATCATTTTTTAATGAGGCAATAGGAAAAGCGCAGGAAAATAAGCTACAAGAAGTACAAAAAGAAGCAGTATTACAAAAAATGGTATTGTTGAAATATAGATCTGTGTAATGCTTTTTTGAAATTTATTGGAGGCAATAAATAAATTGAGCCCAATAGGAGGGGTTATAAAACCAATCTCCATTAACAAGATAAATAATATACCTAAATGTATGCTGTTCACTTCGTATAAAGTGGCTAGAGGAAGTAGAATTGGTAGCACAATAATTATGGCCGAATATATGTCTAAGATGGCGCCAATCAGTAAAAGAAAAATAATTAGAAATACAAAAAAAGAAAATTTTGATCCGACAATTTGGGACATATACTCAAATATTAATTGAGGAATTTGCTGATCAATAATTATATTTGTTGAAGCAAGAGATAGACCTAGGATAATAAATATCGCACCGACAAGAGTCATAGACTCTTGAACTGCAATAATTATATCTTCTTTCTTAAGATCTTTTGATATGAAAAACTCAACAATAAAAATATAGAGAACAGAAAACGCCGCAATCTCTGTAATAGCAAGCAACCCATTATAAATAGTCATAACGACAGCAATAGGCAAAAATACCTCAAGCCACATAGCTATTTTTTTATTATTTTTTGGAGCCTTTATATTTAAATTTCTTTTTTGGGTAGAGCCTTTTGATAAAAATATTGAGTGTAAGTAGAAAATAAAAATTAATACCGTTCCAGGCATAATTGCAAATCTAAAAAAGTCATAGACGGGAATTTCAGCGATGATGGCATACAAGATCATCGGAAGAGAAGGGGCAAATAATAATCCTAAGCCACCAGAAGTTGTTATGAATCCATACAAATAATTATTGCTAAACCGATCATTAAGCAATGAATAAAGCAAAGAACCAAATGCAATAATAGTAATTCCAGAAGAGCCTGTAATAGCCCCAAAAAAGATAGCTAAAAATAGTGATAAGAAAATTAGATTATTTGGAATTAGTTTAAAAAAGGTACTTGAGAAATAAATGAGTCTCTTAGGTGCCTCTGATTTTGCTAAAAGGTATCCCGTCAGTGTAAATAGTGGAAGTGCTAATAACATTGGAATATTGGACATATTAAAAAATTCAAGAATTATAACTACAAGAGGAATTTCAGCTTCAGAATAAGATGTGAGAGCCATGCCTGCTATCAAGGAGTATATTGGTACGCCTATAATGAAGAGCAATAAAAATAATAAAAAGATCATTTTTTTCTAGCAAGTGTATTTATTAGATTCGTTAGATGAATCATAAAATGATTGAAAAACATATAAGGAATAATCAACTGTAAAATCCAAAGGCTAATCTCGCCAGTATAAATATCACCAAACTCAAAACTACTTTGAACTAACTCTAAAGAAAAATAAAAGAGACTAAAAGCAATAATTAGACACCAAATATCTATAATGCATTCAAGAAAATACCTATACTTGGCTGAAGCAAAACGACTAAATGTATCAATGCTAATGTGTCGCTGGAAATGTGTGGCAAGGATGGCACCAAACATCGCAATATAAAATGTCATCATTCTTACTATCGCATCGAGACCTTGGATTGAATAAGAAAAAAAATTTCTAGAGAGCACTTGGAGTGTAATGATAATTACGATTACACCAATAAGAAAGGTACAAAATAATGATTCTGCTTTCCTTAGCTTATCCCCTAAGGCTGCGCACCGATCAATGAACAATTTCACGTTTATTGAGCTCTATACTCATTTAAGATTGAGTAAATACTTTCTAGGGATTCTGTATCAATATTTCGATTTAATCTTATCTGATCTATCCCCTCATCTACCCTGGCATACCATTGATCTAAAGAATTTTGATCAATGGAGGTAATTTGTAAACCGAATTGACTTAAAACGTTTAACGCTTGCTGATGATCACTTTCTGCAAGAGCATCTAAATCTAAGGATGCATTATTTAAATGGGTTGCTACAATCAATTGATCTTGGGGACTTAATCTATTGAATGCTCGGTTATCGATTACCAGCGTTCCAATGGTATACAAAATAGGTAAATCTACCATATACCTCACAATGGTGTGCCATTGGAGAATTAGCGCTGCAGAAGTTGTTGCACTTACAATATCAACAAGACCGGTCTGCAACCCCAATAATACATCGCTGATAGGCATTTCTATTGGGGATAAATCTAAAGCTTCTAGAGCAGAAAAGCTGATAGGGTCACCTTCTGGAGACCAAACCCTTAATGAGGAAAGCTGCTGTAAATTCCTTATTGGCTCTTTAGAAAAAACATATGCATACCCTCCTGTTATAAGCCCAAAGCTTTTTAAACCAGCATCACCTAACTGATCAATTAAAATCTGATCATATCGCTCTCGAACGTTATTGACCTCTTCCGTATCTCTAAATAGAAAGGGAATAGTATAGTTATTTAACCCCGCATATCTTTGTATTAATCCTGATGCAGTAAACATTCCTCCATTTAACTGACCAAATCTCATTTTTTGCAATACTTGATTCTCATCTCCCATGACCCCGCCGGCATAGTATCTAATAGAAACCCTTCCATCGGTTTGCTCATAAATATCATCTGCTGCGGTACTAAATCGTTGCATCCATGCAGAACCTTCAGGAGCAAGTGTTGCTATTTTAAATTCAGTATTTTGTCCCCATATTGGATTGAAAAAGAATATAGAAAAAACCAATAAAAGATTTTTAATTAAAATATTCATCACTGCCCTCAAGTAAATACAAAGCTCGCTCTTTCGCTTTTGTATTAAATAGGTTAAAAGCTTTGCTTTCAATATTACTTTCGATGACCTCAGTTAAAACTTGATCATGAAGCTCTTGATCAAAAATAGCTCTTGCATAATATTCCGCATAACTCACTCTTGCCCCTAGGTTTTCTCCATTAGAATGCTCAAAGGCAAAGTTAAAATTTTCGTTAGCTTGATCAAGCTTTCCGCCTAATGAGGGCGGAATAAGAGATTGAGTTATTGCTAAAATTTCATAGGGGGATCCATTTTGATAGTATGGATCAATTGCTATTACGGTCTCTAAAAGCATTTGTAACCATGGCAAAAAAGCAATGCTTTCCCAGGTAGCTCCTTGAGTTCGAATAAGATTTGACCAAGAGAGAGTAAACAGCCATATCGAATCAAGACTATCAACATGAGCAGAACCTAATGACCCAGAAAAGGATATAAAATCTCTCTCATTAATTGATGTGCACAAAATGGCATCAACTAAGCATAATGCGCTTGAAGCATACAAATAAGAGCGCTCTGCTAGCTCAAGCGCTCGCTCTTGATCCCCTAAATCAGCATAAAAGGTTGAATAAAGCGAATAGAGTGAGGATCCACTGAATAAATAATCTATATTCTCAGGATTATTGGCAATCAAAGCATCATTAACAATAATGTATGTGGGTAAAGCTGAGAATACGATTGAAGGGTCTTTTTGTGCCGTGATGGAATTACCTACCAAGGTAGGAATTTCCCCATCGACAGGTATTGGAAGATCTACGGTGATGCATCCACTCAAAAGGAAAGCTATGAATGAGAAATAAATGATTCTAGTCATAATTAATTATGAGTTTACTAAAGAATCCAGGGTTAAAAAAAGTCTTTTAGTTAAGCTTTTCTTTAATTCTTGCAGATTTACCGCTTCTTTCTCTTAGGTAATAAAGTTTTGCTCTTCTCACATCACCCCTACGTTGGATCTTAACGCTATCAATGAGGGGACTATGGGTCTGGAAAACCCTCTCTACACCTTCACCATGAGAAATTTTTCTCACGGTAAAAGAGGAATTAATACCACGATTTTTCTTTGCAATCACTACACCTTCATAAGCTTGAAGGCGCTCTCGATTGCCTTCGCTTACTTTCACTTGAACAACAACTGTATCTCCAGGTCTAAAGTCTGGCAGATCGGTTTTAAGCTGCTCTTTATTTAAATCTTCTATAATTTTAGACATCTTATTAAAGGGATAATTTTAAAAAATGCATTTTATAACAACTGGCATGAAAAACATACATAAATCTTCTTAGGATTGGTGTTATAAAGCTACTCAGCCTTATGTTTTTTTTATCAAATGTAACAAATCAGGTCGATATTTTCGGGTTCTCTGGAGCCTCATGTCATCTCTCCAAATTTTAATTTTTTTATGGTCACCGCTTAGCAGGACCTCTGGAACTTTCATTCCATCAATTTCTTCAGGACGAGTATAAACTGGATAATCTAAGAGCCCATCCTTAAATGATTCCTCATCGAGAGAGACTTCATTTCCAAGCACCCCTGGGACTAATCTTGACGTAGCATCAATCACCGAGAGAGCTGCAAGTTCACCACCAGAGAGAATAAAATCTCCTACCGATAACTCTTCCATAGAACAGATTTCATATACCCTTTCATCAATTCCTTCATATCGACCACATATTAAGATGTTATTCCTGTTATTGATCATTTCATGAGCAACCTCATGATTAAATTTTCGACCACCAGCAGATAAAACATAGATGACAGGGCTTTCCATAGCTCTGATTGCATCTAGGAGAGCTTTTTTTATAGGCTCATACATGAGCGCCATCCCTGCTCCGCCTCCATAGATATGATCATCAATTTTATTATTGGGAGATGAAGCGTATTCACGAATTGAAAAAGTATTAATACCTATAAGACCCATCTTAACAGCCCTACCTAACACTCCATACTTGAGCGGGGTATCAAGAATCTCAGGAATTGGCGCAATCACCGAAAAGTTTAATTTGCAATCATTCATCCCATTCAACAAATATTTTTTTATTTTCTATATCTACATTGCTGACATAAACATTTATAGCAAAGGGTATTAGGACCTCTTTTTTTGCACCTTTAATTACCATGACATCTTTGCCACCCGTTTCAATCATTTGAGTTACCTGACCGAGATGAGTCTTATTTTGATCGTATACATTACATCCAATAATATCTTGCCAATAATATTCATTTTCATTTAAATCAGGAAGTGAATCGCGGTGAATATAAATTAGCTTTTGATTTAATATTTTAATCATTTCTTTACTGTCAAACCCGATGATTTTTACAATATGCTTATTACTAATCTTAGAAATCAATTCAATCTTGATCAAAGAAAGCTCTTTTCCGTCTTCAATATAAAGCTCTTCGCCTGATATCAAAATCGATAGATCGCTTGCAAAAGTACTTATATGGCACCAACCCTTAAAACCATAGGGAGAGCATATTTTAGCAATGGGGATAAATTTTTGATCTGGCCAATTAGACAATTAGCTAACTTGACTGGTCTGAAAGTCCTTAATTAAACTTTTAACGCGGTGGGACACTTGTGCACCCTGCTCGATCCAATGATTAGCACGTGCTAAATTAATATTTAGCTTCTGCTCTTTGTCATTTGCCAAAGGATTAAAAAATCCTATTCGCTCGAGATTTTTACCATCTCTTTTAGAGCGACTATCAGCAACTATAATGTGATAGTAAGGTCTTTTATTGGCCCCATGCCTTGCTAATCTTAAAACAACCATTTTAATTCCATATTTGGTAAGGTGGTTATTGTATTGTTTATTCTTTGAAAAATAAATAATTTCCGCATTAATAATAGTATTTTCTTGACATTAAAGTCAGATAACTTAAAACTGTAACCTGATTAACTGATTAGGAGCTCACATAATTGGGCGATGACCAGAGTATAAGTCTACTTATAGGCTTACTATTTTTTTTATTAATTCTTTCTGCACTAACCTCTTGTTCTGAAGCTGCACTTTTAGCTGTCAATCGTTATCGATTAAAGCATAAGGCGCTTAAAGGAAATAAAGCTGCAATACTTACAGAAAAACTTCTAGAGAAGCCTGATCGGCTCATTGGTCTTATTTTATTAATTAATAATGCTGTTAATGTATCCAGCGCATCTATTGTTACGTTGATTTCCCTTAGAATTGGTGGAGAGGGAGCGTTAGTGATTGGATCACTTATACTTACCTTAGTGCTACTTATTTTTGCTGAAATTACACCAAAAACTTTTGCCGTAAAATATCCCTCAAAGATTGCGCTACCAGCCTCATTGATTTATTACCCATTATTAAAAATCTTTAGTCCTTTAGTGTTTTTCGTTAGCTTTATTGTAAACCTTGTCCTTAAACTATTTGGTTTTGACTCGAATGATCTTAAGGGACAAGCCTTGAATTCTTCTGAGTTAAAGGCAGCAGTGACCGAATCAGCTGAGTATGTACCTGATGATCATCAGCAAATGCTTCTTACTATTCTTGATTTAGAAAATATCAATGTAGATGATGTTATGGTTCCAAGACAGGAAATAATTGGATTGGACCTCAATGAGCCTTGGAATGACTCTATCAAAATACTTAAATCAACTAAATACTCAAGATTGCCATTATATCGAGATGATATCGATCAAATCATCGGTGTGGTCAGAGTTCGAGATGTCCTCTCAGATATTATGAATCCTGAGTTTAATGAGTCACAGCTCCTAAGAAAGATTCAAGCGCCTTTTTACATTCCAGAAGGTACCCCATTAAGTAAACAGCTTATTAACTTTAAGGAGCATAACCACAGGTTTGCTTTTGTAGTTGATGAGTACGGAGACATTCAAGGCATTGTTACCATAGAAGATGTTATAAGAGAGATTATTGGTGATATCAATAAAATTGATAAGTCCTCAGATCTTGAATTGCATAAGCTATCTGACAACAAATATCGCGTTGATGCAGGAATGAGCATAAGAAAGGTTAATCGCCTGCTCGCATGGACCATGCCTAATAAGGGACAAACCACTATAAATGGCTTAGTCCTAGAACTATTAGGCGAGATGCCAGAAAAAGGTCATAATTTTGCTATTGAGAACTATATAATTGAAATCTTGGATAGCAATGACCATATGATCAAGACGGTTAGTATCGAGCAACTTCAAAGTGCCTAAAGAATAGGTACGCCCTCACCGTAATTATCAGGAATATAATTTTCAAATTTAGTATATTCACCCAAAAAGGTAAGAAGAAAATCTCCAGTAGGTCCGCTTCTTTGCTTGCCAATAATGATATCGGCTATTCCTCTCTTAGGCGTCTCTGGATCATATACCTCTTCACGATAAATAAATAATATCAGATCCGAGTCTTGTTCAATTGCTCCAGATTCCCTCAAATCACTCATTACGGGTCTTTTATCTTGTCTACTCTCAATGCCTCGATTTAGTTGCGAGAGTGCAATGATTGGGATATCTAATTCTTTAGCCAAAGATTTTAAAGATCTTGAGATTTCGGATATCTCAGTTGCCCTATTTTCTTTCGTTCCTGAGACACTCATTAACTGTAAATAATCTACGATAATTAATCCCAAGTTATGCTCACGCTTCAATCGTCGAGCTCTAGCACGAAGTTCAATAGGAGTAAGTGATCCAACATCATCGACCCATATAGGAGCGTCTGAAAGCATCGTACCCGCAGAATTCACGCGTGACCAATCCTCACCGCTAAGTTTTCCATTTCTAAGTTTAGACTGATTGATACGTCCGATTGAAGAGAGCATCCTCATAGATAGTTGCTCTGATGACATCTCCATACTAAAGATTCCAACTGGTATCTTGTGTCCAATAGAGGCATTTTCAGCAATATTCACCGCAAGACTTGTTTTTCCCATGGATGGTCTTCCTGCTATCACAATTAAATCGCCTCTTTGAAGGCCAGAAGTATATTCGTCCAATTTATTGAATCCGGTCGGTACACCAGTAATATCTTTTCCAGACTTAGCTAACATATCCAGACGATCAATAACATTGGGTATAAGGTCTTTTACTTGCTTAAATCCGAGCTTAATACCCCTCGAATTATCATAAATTTCATATACCTTCTTTTCTGCCTCGTCCAAAAGCTCTTCCGTGGAAGCCCCATCTGGATTTCTAACGCTTGTTGCAATCTCTGCGCTGATACTTAGTAACTTTCTTAGAACAGCTTTATTTCTAATAATTTCTGCATAAGCTTTTATATTCGCTGAGCTCGGTGTTGAATTAATTATCTCAGTAATATAATCAATACCGCCGATGCTTGACAATTCATCTCTTGAGGCAAGAAGCTCTGAAACAGTAATTGCATCAACCGTTCCCCCTTCGCCCTGTATTTTTTCAATACAAGAAAAAATAATCTTATTCTCTCTTTTAAAAAAGTCCTGGCTATTTACTTCATCAGCAATTTTATCCCAAGATGATGGATCAATTAGTAGCCCCCCCAAAACCGATAACTCTGCTTGAATTGAACTTGGCGGTAGCTCCAGATTTAAATCATCTTTTGATCTTCTTGCTCCAAGCTTATCTGGCTGCAAGCTCATTTTTACTCAGAGACTGCTTCAGGAATGATCGAGAGCAGAATAGTAGCATCAACTTCTGCATGCAAATGGATTTTTACCTCATACTCACCAATTGCCTTAAAGGGCCCATCAGGAAGTCTAACTTCGGATCGATTTACCTCTACACCTGAAGCTGTACATGCATCTGAGATATCTATTGGACCAATTGAGCCGAAAAGTTTTCCTTCAGGACCAGCTGCGCTAGTCACAGATATTGTTTTACCCTCTAAAGCTAAAGCTCTTTTTTTAGCTTGGTTAATATCCTCGAGTGCTTTTGCCTCAAATTCCGCACGCTTTGCTTCATATAGTTTTAAGTTTTCCTCATTGGCTACTTTTGCTTTACCTTGGGGAATGAGAAAATTTCTGCCATAGCCTGATGCGACTTTTACTATCTGACCAATCTCTCCAAGATTATCTACTTTTTCTAATAAAATAACGTTCATTTTGATCCTATAAAATTAAATTTTCTGAGATTAAGAAATATATCCATGATACCAATAATCACTAATATAAGTGAGAGAAAATTAGATGTTAATGGTATAAAAAACATTAAGTAAATTAAAAATAACGCCTGCTTGGGAATTGAAAACCTTACAAATAAAAAGTGCAAGAAGGATAATCCAGAAAAAAATAAAGCTGTTAAGCAAAGCATTGTAAGTTGATTGACGATACTAAGCTCAAAAAAGAATGAAAGAGAATAGATTATTATTGAGGCCGTGCCCAGAAATTGTCCTAACCTTAAATTTATAAATTCATCATAAAGAGGCCTCAAAGCATGAAAATGAGAACACCAGGCATAACTTAAAAGCAAAGTTATAAAAGCATATATGTATACCAGCCATACAATACTTAAATAAAAATACTCATACATAACCTCTCTCATTATCGATATATCAACATTGCTTGCCTCAAGGGCTGGATGTAATTGTGTTAGGACTTGATCAATAAAATTATGAGGCGTATCAAAGATTAAACTAATTATTAATATAATAATATAAGATAATATTGTAAGTAATTGAAATATATATATAAATGAAATATTCTTTCTTAGAAATATTCCGTATAAAAACCCAAGGCATAATGAAAACAAAACATATACAAAGGTAAATATGACATTTATACCCATAGCGCTTGCAATAAATATTGATAATATTATGGTTATGCCGGCGTAATTGAGTAAATGTTTTGTATGATTTTTTAATGAAATTAAAGCAAAAAACGAGGATTGCAATAATGGAAATAGAATGTAGGACAATTGCAAAATAATAATAATACGCAACGGACTGCCAGAAGCCCACTTTAAGAAATTAATCACTGCTTTTGATTAATGCCTATCAGTATAGGGTAAAAGGGATAAAAATCTTGCTCGTTTGATCTCAGTAGAAATTCTTCTTTGCTCAAAATTAGTAGTTCCACTCACTCTACATGGAATTATCTTTCCATTCTCAGTTGTATGTTTTTTAAGAAAATCTAAATTTTTATAATCTATAGTTGTATCTTTGCTCATTACTTATTCCTCACTCTCTGGTGTTGAAAGAACATCTGTTATTTGATCAATTTCATCATTAGAATCAGCAGGCTTTTCTTTCCCAGGCTCTTGATTAGATTCAATATTATTCTTGACTATAGAATCTTTAGAATTATCTATCTTTTTAATCTGAGAGGGCAATACATCCTCTTTTTCTCTTCTTAATTCATCTTCTCTTTCTTTCCCAAGGAACGATTGATGCGTAATTGCATGATCTCTTTTAATGATCAAATACCTGAGTACAGCATCATTGAATTTAAATGATGATAAGATCTCATCAAGGGGTGCTTTAGAGCATTCTACATTTAATAGAATATAGTGTGCCTTATGAATCTTCTCGATAGGATGTGCAAGCATCCTTCTTCCCCAGTCCTCTTCCCTATGAATGAAGCCACCAGATTCAGTGATAGTTTTTTTATACTTCTCAACCATAGCGGGAACTTGCTCGCTTTGATCTGGATGTACAATAAATACAATTTCGTAATGTCTCATATATCTCCCTATGGTTTTCGTTTCCCTTACTTAATGATGAAACAAAGAGTAAGCAGGAATCATATATCAATCAAATAATTAGCTCAAGTCTTTATTGCCCCTGTTAGCCATAATATGACTAAGGACTACGCCAGATGCTACGGATACATTAAGACTTTCAATTTTTTTTGACATAGGAATTTTAACCATAAAGTCCATTTTATCTCTTGTGAGCCTTCTTATTCCTTTTCCCTCAGAACCCATGACTACTGCCATTGGATGGTCTGGTTTTATATCAAATATTGAATCACTTGCCTCTTGGTCTGCACCATAAAACCAAATTCCGTATGACTTTAGTTTTTCGATAGCGCTTGCAAGATTTACACAGGTATAAATATCTAGTATTTGATCAGCACCGCAAGAAACTTTAGATACGGTATCTGAAATTCCTGCAGATTTGTTTTGTGTGATCAAAACGCAATCCACTCCAAATGCAAGCGCAGACCTTAAGCATGCTCCTAAGTTATGAGGATCAGAAATTTGATCTAGTATTAACATTAAAAATGACTGTTTTGGGGATTTAAAATTTGAATAATAATCCTCAAGTAACTTTAATTTCTTTGATTTATTCTCAATAACGATACCTTGATGGTTGCCATCACCGGATAAATCATCAAGCATTTTTTTACTTACCTCTTTATAGTTAATTTCTAGTAATGTCAGTTCTTTTGTAATTTTCTTGATTTTATCTTTCTCGACATAATTACCAAGATAAATATTGATTATATCTTCGGGTCTATTTTCAATAACTGATAGGCAACTATGTAGACCAAAAATAATATTCTTTTTCATTGGATTAAATATTCCATTGCATGAATTGGGGATTAAATTGACTAATTAAATAAATTATCGATAAGAGTAAAATGATTAATGAAATAGTTTCTGTAAATCTATTTCCTGGACTTTTTCTTACAAATGTACGCTTCTTGTTTGAGGCATAACCTCTGACATCTAACGCCATGGCTTGAACCTGCCCATTCCTTAGACCTAAAACCAGCATTGCAAATACCAGGTGCCTGAATCGATGTATCTTTTTTCTAAAACCTTTAAGCTCAAAACCAAGATTTCGAACCTTCTGAGTTAATAAAATCTCTAGTGCAAGCTTAATAAATCTTGGAAACAGTATTAAACCTAGAACTGGAGCATGCACATATCTATAATTCCAACCACGTTCAGTGAAATTTTGAACAAGATCGCTAGGATGAGTGGTAAATGCAAAAGTAAGCCCTGCCATCGCTAAAGTAAGAAATCTTAGTCCTAATAAAGCACCAAAACCTAATGCTGACCATGTTAAATCCTTAAACGGTGTACTGATTGCAATTAAGTCAGAGCCAGCAGTAACTTGACCACCATAAAAAAAGGGAAACACGGAAGAGATAATAAAAACAAAGGGTAGAATAATTTTTCCAAAATTCCAGTACAGCTTGTAAGGGATATTAGTTAAAAATATTGCTGAGCAAAATGCAAAAAGGAATAAACTAACAGCAACACTGAGGCTTGTATTAAATATCGCAACAAAAGAAATACTTAAAATAATCATCAACTTAGTATAAGGACTTAACCGATGGATAAATGAATCGCCTTGCTGATAGGTAATTTTAAAATTATCCATTTATCTCCTTGATGATACTTTCTAGGACTACATCATAATTTGAGTAGTCAGACAAATTAAAATAGTTATTTAGCCTAGCAATACATGGTGATTCTAGATGAGCCTCCTCTAATAATTTTTCCTCATTGAAAAACACCTTTGGATTTCCATCAAAAATGACTTTTTCTTTGAGGACAATCACTCTATTTGCATATTCACTGACTATTTTCATATCATTTGTCATAAAAATAATAAGCGTTCCTGAGGCTGCAAGATCTTTAAGCAATAACATCAAATTTTTTGCCTGTCTAAAATCTTGTCCAAATGTTGGTTCATCAAGTATAAGAACTTTTGGTTTTGAGACAATCATGGATGCAACCGATAGTCTTCTTTTTTGACCATGCGATAGAATATAAGGACTCGCATCTCTTCTACTCCAAAGATTTACGAGTTCAAGCACCTCTTTTACTTTTTTATTTATTGCACTTTCATCTATGTTTTTGTCACGAATACCATGCTGAATTTCATTAAAAACTGTATTCCTAACAAACTGCTTTTCAGGTATTTGAAATATATAACTGATTGTATTTGTGATTTCCTCAAGGTTCAGATTTCTAATATTTTCATCGTGTATGAACACCTCGCCTGAGTAATTATGATAGATACCAGCAATTATTGATCCTAAAATTGATTTACCTGAACCATTTGCTCCAGCAATGGCAACCATCTCTCCTGATTTGAATGACAAATTAATAGAGTTGAATAAATCACCCGTGTTGACATTGCTTAATTTTAATACTTCAGATAATTGGTTAGTTTCTAATTGATCTATATGCCTAGATAACTTTTGGCTTAATTGAGCTTGTAGTTTTTGGAACAAAGATTCATAAGTAACATCTATTGAATCTCCTATATCCATACCTCTCTTTTTAAGGTCGAGTGAAATTTCGCTAGCCTGCGGAATCCATAAACCTAATTCATCTCTAGCTCTAAGACCAATCTCGCTTAGAAATGATTCTGGTGTAAACGGTCCTAAAACTTTGTTATGTTCAATATGAAAAATTTCATCGACGATTGGAAAGACTTTATCGACTTCATGCTCGATTAATACAATGGTCATATCCAGCTCATCGCGAAGTCTATTCACCAACTTGATGATTTCATCTTTGCCTTGTGGATCAAGATTAGAGGTGGGTTCATCGAGAATGAGAACCTTTGGCCTTAATGCAACCATAGATGCCAAAACTAACCTTTGCTTTTCTCCAGTCGAGAGCTCATTAACGCTAACCTCCTCTTTCCCTAAAAGGCCAACCCATAGTAGGGCATCCTTTACCCTGATAATAATCTCGCTTTTCTCTAAGCCATAATTCTCTAAAGCAAAGCTAACTTCTTCCTCTACAGTTAGGCATACGGTTTGATCTTCAGGATTCTGAAAGACAATATTTACATTTCGAAATCTTTTATCTTTTGGAATTGAGTCTCTCGATTGCAGTTGATCAAGATCATTTTCTATCCAAATCATCCCTTCGTAGGCTCCACCATAATAATCAGGGTAGACACCAAGAATATTTAAGGCCAAGGTGCTTTTTCCAGCACCGCTCTCACCTACCAACAATACAATTGATTTTTTCTTAATAGTCAGACTAACCGAGTTTAATTGAGCATCTGATTGTTTTTTATTTTTTCTATCAAACCAGAAAGAGTAATCATTAAACTCAATCACCTGATCTTCTTTTTTCTCTTTAATTTTAATTTCACTGCTTTTGCTCGTTTCAACATTTAGTGATGGTGGCTGATCAAGTGAATTCACACCTGCGACTTCAAGTCCTCTTCCTAGGTACCAAGTCGTAAAACCCCACAAAGTGCCTCCAACTGAAGCTATGCCCATTGATACCAATGCCCAAAATGTTCCATCAGCTAATTGAAATCCTCCCTGACCAACAAATAAAGCCACTTGATTAGCAACTGAAGTTACAGCGACAGAGAGTACAAACAATAAAGAGCCACCCCTCCATCTAAGCAATGGAAAAATTAATGCGCCAAATGAAACTGGAAATAAAGCATAAAATAATAATATCGGTCCATCAGGATCCCCAGAAAACCATCTAACCAAAGCAGTGACTGCAACAGCCAAAACAGGTACCATTGCCCGTTTTCTTAAATAGGCACCAAGAAAAATTAATATCCATGTAGTACCGTTGTAAAAGGCATATATTGCAAAACCAACAGGGCCAGTTGCCCATACAGTTCTCTCTAAAAATCCTAATAAGCCGAATATTTCTACTACTGCCTGACACACGCCTAGTAATACAGCTATGACAATATCCATCGTATCAAGCGAAAAGTCCTTCTTGATACTATAGGTGGGCTTCATTCTACCTGAGCTTCTTCTGCGGTATCAAACAGGGGATCATAATCAAGCTGTGGGTTGGTTGGTCTTGATTCAGCAGATGGAGGTCTTTGTAACCTTTCCTGATCTTGATTGCCCAGCATGATGACATCAAATACAGGTAAATATCGAATTGGAGATCTTATAAAATTTCCTCCAATAAGATCATTCATAAATAATATGAGCGCAATGGTAATGATGCTGGATCCAATTACGGCACTTAGAATGCGAAGATATTTCATACTCAATATTTTATCAGTGTTATAAATTAAAAAAGCCGCAAAAAAAGCGGCTTTTTTATTTATTTGAGCAATTTAAATTACCAGGCTGATCTCACAGGAGCGCCTACTAAAGTTTCTGGATTTACACCTGCTCTAGGGGTGTACTTTTGGAAGCCTCCATTATCAACTTCTGCTACATAAAAATTTCCCTGAGGATCTGAACTGATACCATGAACACCCCAGAACCCACCTGGGAAGTCTCCCCAAGTACCCCATGAGTATAGGAATCTTCCCTCAAGATCATATTTAAGCATTTTATTAGTACCACGATCTGCTGCCCATAAATGGCCATCAGCAGTTATCATAAAGTCATGTATATCAGCTGGCTCCGGTCCGAAACTCCATTCGTAAAGGTAATTGCCATCTTCATCAAAAACTTGAACGCGATTATTGGTCCTATCATTGACAAAGACTCTTCTGCCGACTGGATCAATTGCTATACCATGAACATTATGCCAATATCCGGGACGTGTCTCACCGCCTCGCGCACCAGGCTCTCCCCACTGAGTAATAAAATTACCCTCTGAGTCAAATTTCACAACTCGTGTACCATTGTATCCATCTGCAACAAAAATACTTGCACCGCCCTCTTCTTCAGGCATCCAATCCATCATTGAGGGTCGGTTAAAGTGATTTTCATCTGCGCCTAGTTCACCATAGGTCCCGAGCTGCATGACTATTTCTGAGCCATCATTTGTTAGCTTATAGATAGTATGCTTATGATCATCGAGAATCCAAACATGCTTATCGGCATCATAAGGATCCATACCGACAAAGTGTGGTCTTTGAAGTTGCTCGCCATTTGGCATGGTGCAATTTCCTTGCTCATCGGTCCATTCCTCGATCATGTTGCCATCCGCATCAAAGACTACAACACAGTAATCCCATCGTGCGTCGACACCAATCTCAAGGCCTCTTGCTAACCAAGCTGAAATTCCTTCTTCAGCTAGAGCTCCAGTCCCACCGTTGGCCGGAAGGCTGGCTGCTGTTGCATCTCTCCATGGAAGTCGTCCGATTGGAAATGATAAGCTTGGAGCAATATCTCTCAGATATTGAGTTCTGGGTCTTTCAATATTTGGCAACTGACCTCGCATCAATGCATAAACTCTATCCTCGGATTCGGCATAGATGCTTTGTCCAGCGCCCCATGTCCAATCCTCGTCACCAGGTTTATTATTGATCTCTCTAGGCCAGTCAGCATCAACTTCATACCCTCCTAAGATATCTTGTCCTCCGATTTGCCCAGGAATAGCTGAAATACTAAATGCGGCGTTTTCCGTTTCAGTTTGCGCAATCGTATTCTCGTTATTTGAGACAAAAAATACTGCAGCTGCAGCTACTAAGATAATTGCTATCCAAATTTGCTTACCCATAAATTACTCCCAAGCGCTAAATACTGGTCTGGCTAACATTAGGTCTGGGTTTGCGCCTTCACGTGGTATGAATTTTTGGGCACCACCATTACCTACTTCAGCTACGTATAAGTTACCTTCTTGGTCAACATTAATGCCATGCACACCAAAGAAGCCAAAACCTCTTCCACCCATTCCACCGAATTGATAGAGAAACTCACCATCATTACTGTATTTCAGCATTTTCTGAGTATTTTGATCAAATGCCCATAAAGCCCTGTCTTCACCCATCCAAAATAAGTGAATATTTGATCTTCCAAGATCACCTACTGACCATTCACGAACATAATTTCCATCTTCGTCAAAAACTTGCACGCGATTATTGTTTCTATCATTTACAAAGATATGACCAGTGACATGATCAACGGCTAAACCATGTACATTGAACATATAACCGGGTCTATCTTCAGGGCGGCCCTCTCGGACTCCATTGATACCGGGCTGCCCCCAAGCACTATGAGGGGTTCCATCCGCATTAAATCTGACAACACGAGTATTTAAATAGCCATCACTAACATAAAAACCACCGTCAGGTCTAAATGCCATAAAAGTGGGTCTGTAAAAATGTTCGAGATCATCTTCAGGATCAACTGACTGGACCCACACATTGGGCTCCCCAATAGTTTGCACTAGCTCTGAGCCATCATTGGTAAACTTAAAGATGGCATGTCTATAGTCATCAACTATCCAAACATGTTTCTCTGGATCATATGGATTGATGTAAATCGCGTGTGGTCTCCTTAGAAGATAATCCCATTGGGTCCAAGATTCAATCAACTCACCCTCGCGGTTAAAAACAAGTATCGCGTGCTCCCAACGAACATCTACACCGCAAACCCCTCGTTCGCTTGTTTCAGGGCAATTATCATCAGTATCATGAACCCCAACAGGCAAAGAGGTATTCGTGGTATTTCTCCAAGGCACGAAGTTACTCACTGGAAAATTTGCTGGTATTCCCGTTGACTCTCTTAGGTCGACATTTCTTGGCCTTTCAAAGCTTGGGATTTCACCCCTAACTAATACAAAAACTCGGTCTGGGCTCTCAGCAAAAACTGACTGTCCGGCACCCCAAGTCCAGCCTTCATGACCTTCAATTTGCTCAGCTATGTCTATTGGCCAACTTGGATCCACATCATATGCACCCCAATACTCCTGCCCGCCAATCGTGCCTGGAATTGCAGCATAGGACTGCTCTTGGATAACTTCAACCTCAATAATTTGTTGTGTTGCATTAAAACTAAAATATAAATAGGCAGCAACCACACCTACCGCAAGTCCAATTCCTATTTGTTTCATAACAATTTCCCCCTATTATGAATATTAACTTTATCCTAAATCATTTAGCCAGCCAATTATATAATCAGCAATTTCTCTGCTATTTTCTTCTAGCATCATCATGTGACCATTACCGCGCAAGCCTACTTCTTCCATCCTAATATATTCAGTTTGAACACCGGCCTGGTTAAGCCAATCGGCCAAACAATGATCAAAGATTCGATGATAACTTCCCTCACCATTTAAAAAAAGAACTGGAATATGGGTTAGGTTAGCGAGCTGTCTGGCAGGCTCAACTTGACGATAACAAGGGACAAGATTTTCGCCTTGTGCCTGATCCTCTAAAACCACATTGAGATCGGAAGGCCCAGAAATTGGCGGTTCATACTCAATTGGGTAACTACTGATACCATAGCTTAAACCGCCTCGATCTAACACCTGTACGTTGGTAGTATCAACTCCTCGAATCGGAGGTGCAGCAGGTTCCACAGTAACGATTGCATGAACGAGATCAGGTCTTGCTTGTGCGACAGGCCATCCGAACGCACCGCCTTGAGAATGCGTCAGCAATATAACGGGCGTACCAATCATATCGAGAAGAGCAATATTTGCCGCTACGGCTGGACCGTCCTGCCCTGCCATAAACTGTACCTGAGTTTTATTAAAGAAATCAAAGACTGGGTCGCCCATTCTTCCTGTGCCAGGCCACTGGGTATGCAAAGGAGCTTGAGGAAAAATTTGTTTTTCTTCAGAAACGGCTGCTGAGGCAGTAAAAATCTCCTCCAATTGTGGCGCATTACGAATATTTAATTGTCCATCATAATCAGGAACATACTGAGACCGACCTCTTCCAGGATAGTCCTCCATGTAGACAACATATCCAGCATCGAGAAAATTATAAGCCCAACCAGGCCTACCATCAGGCGTTTGTAGCCAATCGACTGCCGTTTGACCCGCACCATGGAAAAATACCACAGGATATGGATGTCTAATTTCTTTCGGTACCATGACCTCTACATACATCGCGCCACCCATGGTGACTTGGTCGCCCTCTCTCACATATTCGCCACCTGCATAGAAAAATCCCTGATAAGCGACATTGCTCATGTCCATCATATCAATCCGATCTGTCACCTGTGCAAAATAGGTCATAGGAAAAAAGAATAGAAATACTGATATTATTTTTCTCATAATTACTCCCATGCAGAATATACTGGCCTTGCCAATAATGTTTCTTGTCTAGCGCCATTTCGTGGGGTAAATTTCTGCACTCTACCTCCACCTACTTCTGCGACATAAAAATTTCCCTCTTGGTCTACACTCATAGCATGGACACCAAAAAAGGCACCTGGAAAATCACCAAAAATACCCCATGAGTATATTAATTCGCCATCTGGGTTATAGCCTAAAATTTTAGATGTGGCCCTATCTGCAGCCCAAAGCGTACCATCATCACCCATGTAGATAAGGTGGATGTCAGTTGGGGCGGGCCCAAAACTCCATTCATCTTGATAGTTACCATCGAAATCAAAAATCTGGACTCGACGATTGCCCCTATCGTTGACATAAATTAATCCTTCATCAAGATTTGCTGCAATTCCATGCACATTATTAAAATACCCAGGTCGGGTTTCATTACCCCCTCTCTCCCCAGGTTGACCCCATGTCATGACAAAATTTCCGTCCTTATCAAGCTTAACGACACGAGTATTTATGTAACCATCAGCGACAAAAACATGATCCTCTGTAAACGTTAGAAAAGTAGGTCTATAAAAATGTGACTCATCATTGCCACGCTCATTAGGGACGCCTATAGTATTTAAGAGCTCACTCCCATCATTAGAAAACACAAAAATTGCATGCCTATAATCATCAACGATCCATACTTTCTTCTCTGGATCAAATGGATCAATAGTCACAAAATGCGGTCTTCTGAATAAGTGATCCCATTGAGTCCACTCTTCAATGATCTCACCATCTCTGTTAGCGACGATTAAAGTATGTTCCCATCGATGATCAAGACCATAAGTTCCTCTGTCTTGATCCCCGCCATCTAAAGATCCGGGTAAACTTGACCTAGGCCCCACCGAAGCATTTCTCCAGGGCACTTGTGCTACTGGGTATGAAACGCCTGGTCCATTTCCATCGTATACAACAAACGTGCCAGGTCTGGCGATATTGGGGAGCTCCCCTCTAAAGAGCATAAATACTCGATCAGGGCTTTCAGCAAAGACGCTTTGGCCGGCACCGTATGTCCACGCATCATGACCAGGGAGATCAGCAATATCCTGAGGCCAGCCAGCAACAATATCATAGGGACCAAACATTTCCTGGCCACCCCTTTCGCCTGGGACCGCTGCAAAACCATCATTTAAATCCCTGCGTTGTGCAAAGGATGCAGCAGAAATAATTATCGTAAAAAACGAAAAAATTATAATTTTAAATAGCTTTAAATTTCTCATAAAACCTCTTAGGCTAAGTTTTCTTGAATCCACTCATGAATGAATTCAATAATATCGTCACTATTAAGCTCAAGCATCATCATGTGACCATTCCCACTGATGCCGACATCTTCAAGCCTAATAAAATCAGTCTCCACACCGGCTTGATTTAACCACTTCGGTATGCACGCATCGAATACCCTGTGATAAGTACCGTCTGCTGAAATTGCTAAAACCCTCATGTCTGCCATATTAACTAACTGTCTCGCAGGCTCTTCTTGTAAATAGCATGGAACCTCGCCAGGCTGGTCCGCTTCTGCCTCGAGATAGGTAATAATCTCTGATGGATCTGTAACAGGGGGGTCATAAGTTAATGGATAATCGACTGGACCCCAAGCATTTGCAGGCCTACCTGAATAGATGACTTCAGCGGTATTTACATTACCAATTTGAGGACCACCTGGCTCAACAGTTACAATCCCTCTAACTAGGTCAGGTCTTCCATCCGCGACACCCCAACCAACTCCACCACCCTGCGAGTGAGTAAGCAGTATCACAGGCTGTCCAATCGTATCTAGGAGCTCCATAGCTGCATATCTTGCTAAGGTTGTACTTTCGCCTGCAAACTGAACTTGAGTTTTAATAAAGTTATCAAAAATAGGGTCACCTCTTTTACCTGTACCCGGCCATTGAGTGTGATTCTGATCTAGAGGAAAATTACCTTTTTCCCCTACATTTGTCCAAATGGTCTCAAGTTGCTCAACGGTTCTAATTCCAAGATCACCGTGAATACCACCAGGTATGTATGCAGATCTTCCTCTAGCTGGATAATCAACCATATAAATTGTGTATCCCTGCTCTACAAGATAATATGCCCAGCCAGGCCTTCCATCTGGCGTTTGTTTCCAGTCAACACCAGTTTGTCCATTACCATGAAATAAAACTATAGGATATTGTTGAGTTGGGTTGACCGGTTCCCATATTTCAACATACATCTGACCACCCATCACCGGAGGATCGCCTATATAGTCACCACCTGCAAAGTAAAAACTTTTACGAGCTATATTTGAAACATCAAAAATAGGGATATTGCTCCCTGGCATTGCAGGAGAAGTACTTAACTCATCATTGTTCATATCATCCGAGACATTATTGCCACACCCGAATAAATAGAAAAAAGCAATAATCAAAAAATATCTTAATTTAAATATCATAATTTCTCCTTGATTCTTTAGTTATACTCTAGGATTTGATCTTCCCATGCGGCAAAATTTACGTTATCCATACACTTGAACTCCTCAATCGTCCAATCTGTCTTTTGATAGGCTTGTGAGGTTACCCAAGGAGTATTTAATGCAACAGGATCAGTAATTTCAATGTCTATCCATAAAGAATTTTCATCTCTTAATTGAAATCGCTCAATAACTGTCATCTCCTCACTATGGGGTACCCCCTCTCGATCAATCCACGTGTCATCTCTCATATTTTTAGTTTCTACAACAAGAACATCCTGATCCCAGTATCCTATGGAATCTCCCATCCAGGTAACACCGATATTATCTCGATGCTCCCTACCATCAGTATAGATATTTCTCGTAATTCCATCGTATTCATAAATCATAAGTATTCTTCCAGGCATTTGAAGAATCTCCATGGGAAATGGATGAAGATAAATTCTAGGGGTCCCAGGTGGATAGCACTCATACACTGGATCATTAGTATCAGCCACAGCAACGGCACGCGCACCAAAAGTAGGAAGATGGACGTCAAACTGCTCACGTGCCCATGGAGTCATATCTGGAATTTCCCTGCTCCATGAGGAGTTATGAGCTTGAGCACCAGCACCGTTATCGCGTGTCCATACTCCTGAAAAATCAGCTCCGTGCTCCAACGCAGGATCAACAGAAACTGTTTCAACTGCATCATTAATATTTTGAGAGGTATTTTGGCCGCAACCAATTAAAAGAAAGCTTAGAATAAAGAAAAAATACTTTCTCATTTTAATATTCCTCGGCAGGAGATTGATCAGGACCAATCAGAACTGTCCCATCGGAAGTCTCTACCCTAATTAGCCTTAAAAAAGGTGATCCATTTCCAGCAGGATTGCCTGTTAAGGTAATCGTATCTCCTGGCTCTAAAATATCATTAGTCCACTGAGGTCTATTCTCCTGTATTTGTCTTGCAAGTCTATTTCTACTGGTTAATTCCCCAGACCAATTAACCGATTGCCCTGCCTCGTTCTCGGCATCAATAAAAATTAAAACATGAGGATTTCTAAATTGAAATTCTGTAACTGTTCCCGTTACATCGATCACAGCAGTTGTATCATATACACCGGCACCATGATGAGCATTTAAGGTGAAAAACGCAAAAACAGCTAATACGAAAGCCACTCGCTTCATAAATTACCCCCCTAGAGTTGTTATATATAAGAGATGCCTATAAAGACAATGAAGTTTCAACTTATATAAAAATTATACTTGATCTTAACGATTAGTCTTGATTTCATCAAGGTTTTCTTGAATACCTTGAGAAAAAAAGATAACCCCCAAGGACTGACAAAATGATAAGAAAAACTGCAAATAAGTCCTGAATTAGGACACCAAATTTAGCTAATATTCTTCCAGAATGAAGGTCGCTAATAAAGTTAAAACGACTAATGCTAGCACCCGTTTGAGCGCTATATAAATCTTGCCTGACTTCAGTTGAGTCAATGGCAAAGCGGATTTCATCTAAATCCACATCCATCAATACTTGACCATTAAGATCGTAAGCTACTTGATTAGAGACTATTAATGCATCATCTAAGACCCCCAGAGCATCGATCCTATCAATTCCAAAAAAACTTACCGGCAGTCTTTCTATTAAATTAAATTCATAATCTAAAATAAAAATAATCTCATCAGATGCAAAAATATATAATTCTTGTTCAAATAAATTTATAAACCCTACAGGTGCGGTTAAATTTAAATTAAGATCATTATTATTTAAAAATACTTTATCGGACAAAACGTCTAGGTAACTTTCTCCAAACTCGAATGACCTAAAGGCAGAGGTTCCATTTGGATATAAAAGTTTCACAAGCGGACCGCTATAGTTCTTTTCATAGAGCCGCAAACCAGTCGCGTGGTTAAGTAAGATGCCAGTTATTGCAAAATTTAATATGAATATTAGACTGATTAAACCAATCCATCTATGAAAAATGTAGGCCATTTTTTTTATTTTAAAAATAAATTTTTGGGTCATGAATTAGGAAGTGTAACCTTCCTATCAAGGATAAGTGCAGTTTTTGCCATCCTATTTACAGCTTCAACAGATAAAGTGGCGCCAGTAATGCCATGAATCGGATTCGCTGCATTTGATATTAATTTATCAGCATTAATGCCACGATATTGGTCAGTAAAAAATGGGTATCTAATTTCCCAGCCCCGAGGTTCTTTAAATTCTAAAACGCGGACCTCCTGAATTGATCCGTTATAAACCACGATACCAACAGTAATTAATTCCTCTTTTCCTACTTCTTGTAAAACCCAAGCAGTTTTATCTTCTGATTCCCAATATCTTACTCGTAATTGATTAAAGTCTTTACCAGTAATATCCTTAAGTGTATCTCTGGTCTCCTGATCCACCCATAATGACGAAAACTGTGGCTGTTGAATAAATGCCAAGTCCAAAAATTCTTGCACTTCCATATATCTTCCCTGAGAAATAAGATTCCCAGAGAATAGGAAAAAACCAAATATGATTAAAATTTTCTTTATCTGAAACACTTTCAAAGTTTTTTTAGATTTATTCTTAATAAGTAAATGATAATCATTCTTATTATAAATGCAAGTAATTCTCATTTAAATTTCACTTTTTTATGAAACTATTTCAAATTTTGCTGCATTTGTATAATTATGAAAATTATTTATTTAGCAATTTATATTCTTTTACTTAGTGCATGTACTGGCGGGTCTGAACTGAGTGAAGATCAAATGATGAGAGATCGAAATGACACTTTTAGGGATGATGTAGATAGATTTCAAGATTTTGGTCGTGATCGATCAACGCCAAATAACTGGTAAATTCTAAATACTGATAATCGCGTCTCTCTCTGGACCCGTAGAAATCATCTTTATGGGAATTCCAAGGAATTTTTCAATGTAATTAATGTAGGCTCTGGCGTTATCAGGCAATTTATTATAATTAGTTTGACCATAAGTACTCTCATTCCATCCTTCAAGTGTTTCATAAATGGGCTTACACGCTAATAGCTCAGAAGCATGGCTTGGAGGGAATGTTATTGGTTTTCCATCTAATTCATAACTTACGCATAACTTAATGGAGCCGATATTATCAAGTACATCTATTTTTGTTAAACAAATCTCAGTAATTCCGCTTGCAACAATTGCTGCCTTAAGGCTGACTAGATCCAGCCAACCGCATCTTCTTGGTCTTCCGGTTGTAGCCCCTACTTCGGCACCTTTTGTAGCTAGCACTTTTCCAACCTCATCAAAAAGCTCTGTCGGGAATGGGCCGCTACCTACTCTTGTTGTATATGCTTTTACAACACCAATAACATCTTTGATATAGCTTGAGTTTAATCCTGTGCTTGTCAATAAGCCTGCAATCGTCGTGTTTGAGGAAGTTACGAAGGGATATGTGCCTAAATCAATATCTAACATGGTTCCTTGAGCGCCTTCAAATAATATTGAATCGTCATTTTTTACACATTCCATCAAGAATGATTGCGTATCTATCGATAAGTTTGCAAGTCTCTCCCTATAACCGAAGATCTCCTCAAGCTCTTCTTCAATGGAGCGGGCATCTTCTCGGTAAAAATCGGTTAACTGGAAATTATGAAACTCCATGACCTCTTGAAGTTTTTCCATCAAAATTTTTTCATCAAAAATATCTGAAATTTTTATTGCTCTTCTGGCAATTTTATCCTCATAACAAGGACCAATTCCTCTTCCAGTCGTACCAATGGCTTTAGAGCCTTTGCGTCTCTCTCGGGCTAAATCTAAAGCCCTATGAGTTGATAAAATAATGGGGCAATTCTTTGAAATAAATAATCTGTTTTCTGCGTTTGGTTTTTTTTCTAAGACTTGATTAAGCTCCTTAAAAAGTTCGGGCAGAGAAACAACGACACCACTACTAATCAGACATTTAGTTTTGTCACGAAGAATACCAGATGGAATGAGATGTAATACTGTTTTTTCACCATTAATTATTAGCGTATGTCCAGCGTTATGACCCCCCTGAAACCTTACAACAAGATCAGCATTTTCAGCGAGGTAGTCAACGATAGCGCCCTTGCCCTCATCGCCCCATTGCAATCCAAAAACTGCTTTACTATTGATATTCAATGCCTAATCCAAGTTAGAATTGATAATCCAAGAATAATTGAGATGAGGGCGATTACCCTAATCTGGGTATCAGACATACCATTCACTTGTGCAATAAGATTTTTCCAGCGGGTTGGAAAAATAAAGGGCATAAGTCCTTCAAAAATTAACAAGAGTGATAACCCAGTAAATAGATCTGACCAAGCCAAAAAAACACTCCAAAAAATTTATAGTTATTGACTTAAATAATCTGTAAAAAAGTCAAAGAAATCGCTTTCAGGAGAGATGACAAGAATATCATTTTGCCTTCCTAATGCATCACGGTAAGCCTCCATAGAGCGATAAAAAGCGTAAAATTCTTGGTCCTGAGAATATGCATCTGCATAAATTTGCACCGCCCTTCCATCTCCTTCGCCTCTGATAGTTTGGGCATCTCTATTTGCCTCTGCAATAATTACTGTTCTTTGTCTATCGGCATCAGCTCGAATTCTTTCGCTTTCCTCCATACCCTCGGCTCTAAGTTGGCTTGCAACTCGATTTCTCTCTTGTCTCATACGCGCATAAACTGATTCACGTACTTCCTCTGCAAGTTCGATTCTTTTTACACGCACATCCACAACCTCAATGCCTAAATCAGCAGCGGCAATTCTCACTTGCATAATCATGTCTTGCATGAGCTCACTTCTTTCGGCTGAGACAACTTCCTGTACAGTTCTTGTACCAAATTCTGCTTTAATTCCCTCAACGATGATTGCTGATAGTCTTTGTTCGGCAAAGGTTTCGTCCCCCCTCACAGAACGATAGAATTCACCAGGATCTGTAATTTTCCAAGTAATAAAATAATCAACTATTAAATTCTTCAGTTCTCCAGTTAAGAACAATCCCCCGCCCTCTTCATAATTCATAATTCTGTCTTCAAATTTAACTATGTTATTTATGAAAGGGAGCTTCATGTGGAGTCCAGGCTCGTAGTCGGATCTGATGATTTCGCCGAACTGAAACTTAAGGGCAAACTCTCTTTCGTCAACGATAAAAAATATATTAGACAATATGATGATGATGACCAGTAAAAAAGTACCAATTTTATTAATGATATTCATTCTATCTCAGGGGTCTTGATCTTAAGTCTTGCATTTGTTCGCTTGCTTGTTGAGGTTGTAATAAAGATTCTTCATTCGAGCTTGTCATCGATTGATCGGTTAAAGTCATATTTCCACGTAACAACCTATCAAGGGGTAAATAAAGTAAGTTACCGCTACTCTCTGAATCAATAAAAATCTTGGTAGAGCCTGACAGGACTGCTTGAATTGTCTCGATATACATTCTTCTCCTAGTAACTTCTGGAGCCAGTTGATAGGACTCAAGTACTTGAAGAAACCGGCTTGCCTCACCCTCAGCATTATTAATAACTTGCTCGCGATACCCCTCAGCATCTTGAAGCATTCTTGCAGCCGTTCCTCTTGCATTAGGTAGTATATTATTTGAATAGGCTTGCGCCTCAAAAGCCATTCTCTCTCTATCCTCTCTTGCCCTAATTGCATCCTGAACCGCGCCTTCCACATCTGCTGGGAAATTAGCTTCTTGCAAATTGACCTCAAAAACAAAAATACCGGTGCCATATTCATTTAAAGTTTCTTGGATTATATCCTTAGCTTGTGTGGCAATATCTGCTCTACCCTCAGTAAGGATATACTCCAGATTATTTTTACCAATAACTTCTCTTATAGCACTCCCGGTTACGTCCTCAAGTGTATCCTCTGGAGATCTTAAGTTAAATAAAAAAGCTTCTGGATCTGTTCGTCTGAATTGAACAGCAAGATCAATCCTGACAATGTTTTCATCACGCGTAAGCATCGTCCCTTGATAAATATACCTCTCTGTAACATTGGTATTGATTAGCTCTACTCGATCAACAGGATAAGGAATTTTCCATCTTAATCCTGGTTGTGTCAGCGCATGGAACTGACCAAATCTAAGAACAATTCCCCTTTCTGCGTCATTAACCGTATAAAAGCCTGTAAACAACCACGCTGCAATCACAATTACTGTGACAAGAGAAAATATTTTATTGTAGAAACCTTTAAAGTTAGATTGTCCTAATCCACCTCCTTTGCCCCCGACAAATGAGGATAACTTCTTTTTCAGCTCTTTCATGGCCTCGTCTAAATCAGGGGGTTGGGAACCACCCTTCCACGGATCATTGTTATTGTCCCAGCTCATATTAGAATTTTATCATGGTTAGAATTTAAAAAAATCGATATCGTTAATATTTGGGTTAAGCAAGGTGTTTTTCAAGCTCATTAGATATTATTTTTTCATCGTTGATTTTTTTTCTAATTAATCCAATTAAATTTTGTAATCCGGTTCCAATTTCCGCTGAAATAAAGACTTTATCTTTAAAGCCAAAATCTGCCGCATCAAGCAGCACCTCATCATCACAAATATCTATTTTATTAAAAATACAAATCTGCGGAATTTGATGGGCACCAATATCTTTGAGTACTTTATTCACATATTTCATTTTTTCTTCCCAAAATTTGTCGGATAGGTCTATTACATGCAAAAGCACAGAGGCATGAATCGCCTCATTCAGAGTTGTCTTGAATGAAGCAATTAGGTCGATCGGCAAATCACTTACAAAACCGACAGTATCTGAGATCAGAATCTTTTCATCTTTTGCTAAGTTCAAACTTCTGACTTTTGAATCAAGCGTTGCGAAGAGAAGATCTTCTGCAAATGCATTTTCATTGCAAAGCCTATTAAAGAGTGTAGTTTTACCAGCGTTGGTATATCCAACAATGGATACGGTGTCTAAAAGATTCTTGCCTCGCCTTAAAAGCTCTCGATCTCTTCTAATAACAATTTTGCTTAACTTCTCATTTAATTTTTTTATTCTTTTACCGATTAAACGCCTATCTGTTTCTAGCTGAGTTTCCCCAGGACCTCTCAAACCTATACCCCCTTTTTGTCTTTCTAAGTGGGTCCATCCTCGCACCAGACGGGTGCTCAAATGCTTAAGTTGCGCAAGCTCTACTTGAATCTTACCCTCGTAGGTTTGGGCACGCTGAGCAAATATATCTAATATTAATCGAGTCCTATCAATGACCGGACAATTCACTTCATTTTGGATATTCCTCTCTTGAGTAGGCGCTAAATGGTTTGCAAATATTATTGCATCTGGTTTTTGGTCACTTACTAAAACTTTTAGCTCTTCAATTTTTCCTGCACCAATATAAAACCTAGGATTTATTTTTCTTACAGTAGTTTTAAATAGAATCGAATGTGAAATACCACTTGCTTCCGCCAATGATAAAAACTCTCCCTCAGCAGATTTATCAGACTTAGTAGTTGGGGCATAAACCAATACGACATTGTATTTTTTATTATGATTTATCAAGATTTATGGCTAATCATTTATCTCATTGGTACTTAATATGATCTCGCGGGCAGGTACAATGGTTGAAATTGCATGCTTATAAATCATTTGAGAAGTATTATTTTTTAATATTAAAGCATAGGAATCAAAAGTTTCTACAGTACCTTGGAGCTTAATGCCATTAATAAGATAGACTGAGACAGGTATTTTTTCCTTTCTAGCTATATTAAGAAAATTATCTTGGAAGGAATTTGATTTAGTCATTTAAAAGAATCTTAACACACCACTTAATTAATTACAGAGCACTTCAAAAGTTTTTCATTAAGATACTGAATCGCAAGCTGATTACTAGATATTCTAGTTTTAATAAACTCCATTTTTCGCAACCAAGTCATTTGCCTTTTTGCGAACTGATTGGTACCGTTGATGGTCCTTTCAATTGCATCATTCATACTAATTTCATCATTTAAATATTGAAAAAATTGTTTGTATCCTATAAGTTTCATAGACGCATCATTTTGGGTAAGATCATATTTATTGATTGCATACTCAAGCTCATCGACAATTCCTTTTTTGACCATAGCATGCACCCGCATCGAAATTTTTTTCCGATGCTGCTCTTTATCAACTCTTTCAATTGCAATAACTTCAAAATTACTCCTATGCTCTACTAACGCTTGTTCCTGGTGAAAAGAACTTAAGTTTTTTTCACTGATAAGGAAAACCTCTAATGAACGTTCAATACGCTGATGATCATTAATAGAAATTTTCGAAGCATGCAATGGGTCAATGAAACATAAGAACTCATACATATAACGCCAGGAGTATTTTTCCGCAAGTTGATGAATTAAATTTCTTACTTTTTGATTTCTTTCGGGCAAATTTGCCAATCCAAGAATCAGAGCATTTAGATACATTAATGTTCCACCAACAATAAGCGGTATTTTCTTTCTTCTTTGTATTTCTTGGATCTTTCTCTTGCACTCAAGAATAAAATGTCCAGCAGAGAAATATTCTTTTGGACTAATGATACTGATCAAGTGATGCGGGACTTTTTCTAATATAGAATATTCAGGTGTATCAGTACCAATATTAAGGTCTCTAAATGCCATTGCTGAGTCCATACTAATTATCTCAATTGGAAATTTCTCAGAGAGCTCCAATGCAATGTCGGTCTTTCCAGTGCCTGTAACACCAGTAAGGCAAAGTATATTTTGCATAAATTATCCTGGAGGTATTGTTATTATTTGACCCT
>Ga0222714_10000526_pt1 | contig 43676 bp, 38 predicted proteins | sample C33_3DmetaG_FD_165048 | JGI IMG/M metagenome (GOLD analysis project Ga0222714, IMG submission 165048) | Estuarine water microbial communities from San Francisco Bay, California, United States - C33_3D | ecosystem: Environmental > Aquatic > Marine > Unclassified | place: USA: California...
TGGAGAAATCTCCACTGCTGGATTCCAGGAATAATCCCGGCCAGACATGGTAGTCCAACAAGTGGAAATCCAAATCTCCCACCCAGTAGTATTCGATAAAGGGCTCAAATATGCGGAGGAATTTTTCTTCGATATGGGTGTCATGCCACAGGACGACATCAAATTCGGTCACGCCGGTGCGGGAAACGAAACCGAGGGCGGGGTCGAACCGGTCGTCGATGCGTTTGAAGTAGGCGAAGATGGTCAACGGATCGTTGGGGTAATCCAACTTGATCGTGGTGGCGGTGCCTTCGCCGCCGGACCGATCGGTCGAGGTGGCTTGGATGCCGGTGCGCACGCTCAGGGTTTTGTCCCCGGAAAATTGGGAGTTGGTGTAGTTGAAGTCAGCGCCCACCAGCGACGCATCGCCCTGACCGCTGGGATCGCCGTGCGTGGCGACGAGGCCGACACTCGATTCGCCGAGGACCTCGCGCGTTACCCGGCCGACGAAGAGATTGGTGCCGTCCACGGTGGGTGAATCATCCGTCTGCACGTCCAGTAAGCCCAAGGTCCATGGACCGGCGCGTCCGGTGACCTTAGCACCGGCGATGATATCAATCTGAGTGCCATTGTCGGCGCGTCCGATGCGACGTGAGAAAAAGGGCAGCGGATTTTCCTTCAGGCCGGCAAAGGTGAAGAGCGAGGCATCCTGATTAAAGAAGGAGCGCTTTTCGGGAAAGAAGAGGGGGAAGCGGCTGAGATTGACCTGGCGTTCGTCGACCTCGGCATCGGCGAAGTCGGTGTTGAAGGTAAGCGTCGCGGCGAGGGAAGGAGTCGCCTGCCAGACTACGTCGAGCCCGGGTTTGAAGGTGTAGTCGTGTTCGCCCGGTCCCGGATCGGAACGGGCGGTCATGCTGGCGAAGGGTTTGATCTCCAGACCGCGCCCCTGCTCCAACCCTGACAATCCGGCGAGTTCACCAACGTCGGGCAATGAATAAACCCTGCGTGCCCGGAAGTGGTTGGACCAACGCACGGTCTCCTGTTTGCGCCGGATGATGCGCTCCACATCAAAGCCCCAAGTGGTATTCTTGGGATCAAAGGCGAGCGACTTGGTGGGGATGGCGAATTCAGCGCTCCAGCCCTGTTCGTCCCGGGTCACATGGCCGTGCCAGAGCCCGTCCCACTGTTCGTTATACTCGCTCTTGTTTTGCACGAGGCCGTCAATCCGGCCGCCGGCGGCGGTGAGCCCGAAATAGTAGCCGTCGCTTTGCCGATGAAAGGTATCGAGGACGATCTGCACGAGGTCGTCCGACCCATTGAACAAGTCGTGCTGCATGGATTTGGCCCGGATCCCCGCCAGTCCACCTGAGTCGTAGCAGCGCACGGCAATGTAGAGATTGTCACGGTCGAAGGTGACCCAAAATTCTGTCCGCTCCGAGGGCGCCGTTCCATCGCCCGGGTAGGTTTGCAGAAAGGCATCGGAATGGGCCGCAGCCAGCCACGCCGCGTCGTCCAACACCCCGTCAATCACCGGCGGTGTGCTGGTGGGATTGATTTCAAGTTGGGGGGCGGCGGCGAGGGATGTGGCGACAGTAAGGGCGCAGAGGAATGCTTGGCGCAGACGAAACATGCAGGGGGGTTGAAGGCTTGGCGTGATCGGACTGGGAACCAGAGTTCCCAGCAATCGTTACAGTATCAACGGCCATTTCCCCGCATGAATGGGATATTTTATGGAGAAACCTGAAATTCCCCGGGCTACGCACCCGAATGATCGGGATGCGTAGTGCGCTCAGATCACAACTTCAGCCGCCGCAGACGCAGGGCATTGGCCACCACGCTGATCGAGCTCAGGCTCATCGCGGCGCCGGCAAACATCGGATTTAACAGCCAACCCGTGAAGGGATAGAGCAAGCCGGCGGCCAAAGGCAGACCCAGGCCGTTATAGATGAAAGCAAAGAACAGGTTCTGTTTGATATTGCGCAAGGTGGCGCGACTGAGTTTCACGGCGCGGACCAAGGCGACAAGATCGCCCTTCACCAGCACGATGCCGGCGCTGTGCATGGCGACGTCGGTGCCGGTGCCCATGGCGATGCCGACATCCGCCGCGGCGAGGGCCGGCGCGTCGTTGATGCCATCGCCGGCGAAGATGATGGACTCACCTTTGTCCTGCTGGGCGCGCACTAGTTTCTGTTTTCCTTCCGGTGTGACGCCGGCGTGATAACCGTCGAGCGACAGTTTTTCCGCAATGGCTTTGGCGGCGGCTTCGCGATCACCGCTGACCATGACGACTTTGAGCCCGAGGGCCTGCAGTTGGCGAATGGCGTCAGGAGTTGAATCCTTGATCTGGTCGGCGAGTTCGATCGTGCCGATCTCCTGGTCATCTACCTTCACGAGCACGAGAGTGGCGGTGACTTCTTGGGATTCGGCGTCGGCGGGGGCGCGACCAACAAAAACAGTTTTTCCTTCGACTTGTGCCGTGATGCCTTGACCAGCCTCAGCATTAAAGTCGGTGCTCTCAGGAATCTTCGATTCGGTGGCTTGCGCGGCCTTGACGATGGCGCGGGCGAGCGGGTGTTCGCTGGCACTTTCCGCGGCGGCGGCCAAAGTGAGGAGCTTTTCCTCACTGTAACCTTCGCGAGGGTGTAAGCCGACGACTTCGGGTTTGCCGGCGGTGAGCGTGCCGGTCTTGTCGATCAACAAGGTCGTGGCATGAGCGAGTTTTTCGAGTGCCGCGGCATCCTTGACCAGCACCCCGAACTGGGCTCCGCGGCCGATACCAGTGACCAACGAGACCGGCGTGGCGATGCCGAGGGCGCAGGGGCAGGCAATGATCAGGATAGCCACGGCATTAAGCATCGCGTGGAGAAACGCCGGTTCAGGACCGATGAAATACCAACCGAGAAATGTTAGCACCGCGATCCCGGCGACGATGGGCACAAACCAAGCGGATACCCGATCGGCGAGTTGGGCGATGGGCGCTTCGCTCTCTTGGGCGTCTTCGACGAGCTTGATGATTTTGGCCAGCAAGGTGTCCCGACCGACCTTGCCGGCGGTTAAAATAAAGGTGCCGGTGGTGTTGAGCGTGCCGGCACTGACGGCGTCGCCCTGCTTTTTGCTTACGGCGTCCGGCTCGCCGGTCAGCATGGATTCATCGAGGTCGCTGCGGCCTTCTTCGATCTGCCCATCGACGGGGACATGTTCGCCGGGCCGCACCCTCAAGCGGTCACCCACCTTGACTTGGTCGAGGGGCACATCGGTTTCCTTGCCGTCCGCGTCGATTTGATGCGCGGTCGCCGGCGCGAGATCCATCAAGGCGCGAATGGCGGCATCCGTGCGCGAGTTGGCGCGCTGCTCGATAATCTGACCCAGCAGGACGATGGTGGTGATGAAAGCCGTGGCCTCAAAATACAACGGCACGCCATGATCGCCGCGCAGGGATGCCGGAAATTGATCTCCAAACCATACGGCAAACACGCTGTAGAAGTAGGCGGCTCCGGTGCCCGTCACCACGAGGGTGAACATATTGGTGTCCAAGGTGCGCAGCGAAACCCACCACCGCCGAATGAAAGGTGCCCCGCACCAAAAGAAGATCGGCGTGGTCAGGATCAACTGGGTCCAATTGAGGACAACCGTATCGAATTGGTGGAACCACATCGGCACAATCATCGTGCCCATCGCGATGAAAAAGACCGGCAGACTCAGCGCGAGGGAGACCCAAAATTTGGGGCGTAGATAGCGTTCATGCGGCAGGCCCATGTAAACAAGATCATGGGGGCCAGGTTCGGCTTTTTCGTGGTGGTTGCCATGTTGATGACCGTGATGATGATCATGGCTGGACTTCGGTATGGCCGGGGCATGACACGACGACTCCGACGGCTGGCTTGGCGAATGCGCGTGTTTCATAGCTCAATGTATTTGTATTCGCGGTTAAGTCGAATGCTCCGGGCATAATCCCAGAGCACTAGGGCAGTAAGGGCATCGTAAACGTGGCATCGACAGTGGGGTTGGTGACGGCAGGAGCAACGGGTGCAGCCACATTTGACGGGCGCGACGGGAGGAGTGTCTTTGGACATGGGAATGTGAGGGTTTATTATTTTACCGGAGGAACGCGCCGGGATTTGGCGGCGGGATAGAGGTAAGCGGCGGGCGCTTCAGGGTAAGGGCTCTGGTCTGGACCGTGTCCGGTAAAGAAGCGCCGGTCCATGACTGCGCGAATCGAACTGAGCAGGTAAGGCCAATGCGGACGAAACGTCGGCATGACGAAACAACGGGGGAGATTATCGTGGGTGTTCATAATGGAATCACCCTTCAGACGGACCTGAGATAAATATCTTACAGGCTGGCGTCAGTTTTCTCGCAATTGCAGTCGAGACAGGCGCCGTCGGCGCAGGCCCCGCAGAAGGTCACCAGCTTTGCCCGCAGCTCCTTGCGGGCGCGGTGTAAAATGACGCTCGCATTGTTGGGGCTGAGTTTCATGGCCTGGGCCGCGTCCTGCACCGATTCATCTTTGAGGTCCACGCGGCGCAATATTTCCGCCGAACGGGTGGGCAAGGTATCCACCACGGAGTCGAGACAACGGCAGATTTCCGCCGCCCATTCCGGGGCGGACACAATATCTTCGCCCAGACTGGCCACGAGCTCGCCGAGTTGTTGATCACGGTGCCGGGCGGAACCCTTGGCCCGATAGTGATCAATGGTGGCGTTGCGCAGCACCCGGTAAAACCACGCCGTGGTTTGGCCCGGGTCCGTGATGTCGTCGGCGTGAGCCAAGACCTTCAGCAGGCTGTTTTGCAGAATGTCCTCGGCCTCGCTGCCGACGCGCACGCTCAGAAATGCCTTGAAGGCGCTGCGCTGTTCATTGAGCGCCAAGGCAATTTGTTCAGCACGCGGGGACATGGCATTACTCCTTGGCTATTTTCCGTTCGTGCAGCCACGCAAATATCACCGGGGTGACGATGAGGATGTGCAACAGAGAGGAGAGCATGCCCCCGACGACCGGAGCGGCGAGCGGGCGCATGATTTCAACGCCAGTGCGGTCGAGCCAGAAGATCGGCAGGAGTGAAGCCACGGTAGTGGCCACCGTCATGACCTTGGGCCGGAGCCGCAACCGGGCGCCCTCCTTGATGGCGGTGGTGAGCTGATCTTTGGTCAAGTGGGGAAGCGATTTGTTTGTAGCCGGGGTCGCTGACCCCGGTCCGGGCTCAACGAGCCCGGCTACAGCGTTCTGAGCCTTGGTCACCGCTTCGTTGAGATAAACCACCATCACGACGCCGGTCTGGATCGCGGTGCCGAAGAGGGCGATGTAACCGACCCAAACCGCGACGCTGAAATTGTAACCGAGGATGGCTTGCAACAGCACGCCGCCGGTCAGGGCAAAGGGCACCGCGAGGAGCACGTGGGCGGCTTCGCTTAGGGAACCAAAGGTCATGGTGAGCAGCACAAAGATGATCACGAGCACCGCCGGGAAAACATAGAGCAGCGTCCTCCGGGCGCGCAGTTGGTTTTCGTATTGGCCCGAATATTCCACCGTCATGCCGGGGTCGAGTTTCACCTCCTTGGTCACGCGCGCCTTGACCTCGTCGACGAAGCCGCCGAGATCGCGGTCACTGACATTGGCTTGGACGAATACGCGCAGGCGGCCGTTTTCGCTGGAGATTTCACTCGGACCGACGACGCGCTTGATGTCCGCGACTTGGCTGAGCCGAATCATGGCCCCGGAAGGCGTCATGAGTGGCAGTTCGCCAAGCTTGTCGATGTCGGAGCGGTCCGCCTGTTCGAGCCGGACCTGCAGCGGCCAGCGTTCCCGTCCCTTGATGGATTCACCCACGATGGCCCCGCCGAGGCCGGCTTCGACATAGCGAAACACATCCGCGACGCGGAGCCCGTAGCGGCCGAGTTCAGGCCGGCGCACCCTGAATTCGAGGTAAGGTTTGCCCAGCACGCGGGACGGCGCCACGCCGGTGGCGCCTTGGATCTTTTCCATCACGCCTTGGATTTCGTAGGCCTTGGCCTGCAAGGCATCGAGATCATCGCCGAACAGTTTCACGCCGACCTGTGCCCGAATGCCGGTGCTGGTCATGAGGATCCGATTCTCGATCGGTTGGAGAAAGCCCGGGGCATAACCCGGCACGTTCATCATCTTGGCGGAAAGTTCCGCGATGATCTTGGCCTTGGTCATACCGGGACGCCATTGCTCGACGGGTTTGAGCATGATGGTCGTCTCGATCATTTCGACCGGGGCGGGATCGGTGGCGGTATCGGCGCGACCCAGCTTGCCTGCGACGGTGGCGACCTCGGGAAACTCACTGATGACCTTGTCCTGCCAACTCATGATCCGCTGCACTTCGGTCAGCGAAGTGGCGGGTAACAGGACCGGCATGAACAGGAGCGAGCCTTCTTCCAGGGTCGGCATGAACTCCGTGCCGAAACCTGAAGTGTGTCGGGCGATAGAGTCCGGCAGCAATTGATTCACCGCGCGCGGTAGACCAAAGGCGATCAGGGCGGTGATGCCGAGGAGACTGCCCGCGAGGGCGAGGACCGTTTTGCGATGGTTCAGAGCCCAACTGAGCACGGGATCATAAATCCAGAGCAGTCCCTGCATTAACCAGTTCTTGTCCTCCGGCTTGAAGGGACCGCGCACGAGCAACGTGCAAAATACCGGCACCGCGGTTACCGCCAGCAACACGGCGCCGATCAACGCGAATGACTTGGTGTAGGCGAGCGGATGAAACAATTTTCCTTCCTGGCCGGTGAGCATGAAGACAGGCACGAAGGCGAGGAGGATGATCATCATCGAGAAAAACATCGGTCGACCGACCTGCGTCGCCGCTTCCAGGGTCAGATTGAAGATTTCTTTGGGGGTGAGTTCGATTGTAGCCGGGGGCGCCGACCCCGGACCGGGCTCAACGAGCCCGGCTACAGGGGCGCGTCGGCGTTTTTCCTCCAACGCACGCTCGCAATGTCGAATGACGTTTTCCGTCATCACAATGCCCGCGTCCACCAGCACGCCGATCGAGATTGCGATGCCGGTGAGCGACATGATGTGCGATGGTATGCCGAAGCGATCCATCAGGATGAACGAAATCAGGATCGAGGCCGGCAACGGCAGCGTCACGATCAGGATGCTGCGAAAGTGAAACAGGAACAGGATGTGCGCCAAGGTCACGAGGATGATCTCCTCGGTCAGGGCGTGCTTCAGAGTATCGATGGCACGGCCAATCAGATCACTGCGGTCATAGAAAGTGGCGACGGTTACACCCTCGGGGAGGCCCGGGGCAATGGTCGCGAGGCGGGCCTTCACATCTTGGATCACTTGCCAGGCGTTCTCGCCGTAACGCATGACCACCACGCCGCCGACGACTTCGCGGCCGTTGACGTCGAGGGCACCGCGGCGGAAGTCGCCGCCGATGCGCACCGTGGCTACATCGCGGAGATAGAGCGGGGTGCCGCCGCGCGGTTGCAACGCGATGGTTTCAAGGTCGGTCGCGCTTTCGACCAAGCCGATGCCGCGCACGATAAACTCGGCGCCGTTCTCCTCAATAGTGCGGCCGCCCACGTTCTGGTTACCCGCGGAGACTGCATCCATCACGTCGCCCAGCATCACGCCGTATTGCTTGAGCTTGAGGGCGGATACTTCGATCTGCCACTGACGCACAAAGCCGCCGACACTGGCGACTTCGGCCACGCCCGGGGTGGCGGCGAGTTGGGGTCGGATATAAGTGTCCTGCAGGGTGCGGAGGCTGCCTAGATCCTGTGTGCCCGATTCGTCCTTGAGGTAGTATTGATAAACCCAACCGAGACCGGTGGCATCGGGTCCGAGTTTTGCGGCGACGTCGGTGGGGAGCAGGTTGCCGAGCGAGTTGAGTCGTTCCAATACGCGGGTGCGGGCAAAGTATGGATCGATTCGGTCCTCGAAGATTACAGTGAGAAAAGAGAACCCGAACATCGAGGTCGCGCGCACGGTCTTGACCCCGGCGAGGCCCTGCAGGGCGGAACTGAGGGGATAGGTGATCTGGTCCTCGACTTCCTGCGGGCTGCGTCCCGGCCATTCGGCATAGACGATGACTTGGTTTTCGGAAAGATCAGGAATGGCGTCGATTGGGACGCGATGCAGGGCGACCAAGCCCCACGCGCAGACGGCGAGAAACCCGGCAATGACGATAAACCGGTTGTGCAGCGACCAATGGATGAGTCGGTTGATCATGGCAGGCTCAGTTTAATTCTTCGCCGCATTCCAACATCGCGGAACCGAAGAACGGGTTTTTGAGATCGGCGCTGCGCGACAACCAGCGGCCGGTGCCGAGGACCGGCGTCATGGGGCATTCGAAGACGTGCAGCCCTTCGCGGTGTTGCACATGCTGCTCCCGGGCCAGATCGACCAAGGCGGTGGTAAACGGTTCGAACTCACGCCGGGCACTGCGCAGATCGATCGGGTCGCTCAAACTGGCCGAGTATTTTGCAAGTGGCCCGTGCCGAGCATGCGCATAACCTTGCAAGTAGTTTTGCAAGGCCCTACGCAGGGTTGAAAGTTGCTTAGTGTAGCCGGCCAAATCATCGGCGGCGAGGAACGTGGCCGCATCGGCGGCGGCAAATGCAAGGGGCTTGAGCAAAGCATAACCCTGATCATCGACTGGTGCGATTGCGGGAGGCGTGGGATTTGCGCTATGTTGGTGACCGATCGCTTCGCCAGTGATGGCAGCGCGGGCGAGTTGCGCCTGACCGTCAAGGATCAGGCCACCTTGTGTGACCACTTGGTCGCCCTGGGATATACCGGATATTACTTCCACCTCAGTATCTCCGATCCGGCCGAGTTGGACGCGTCGGGCCAGATAACCGTTATTGGCTTGGGCGATGAATACGATCGGCTCGGACCCGTGTTGGAGCACGGCGGTGCGCGGCACCAAGAGCACATCGGGGATGCTGACTTCCACCAATCCCGCTCCGGTTTGCTTGTGTAGCAACGCCCGGTCGCGGTTGGGCAACACCACCCGCACCTTGGCGGTGCGAGTCACGGCATTCATATTGGGATCAATGAAGGCAATCGGTTCGCGGTAGACGCGGCCCGGTTGGCTGTCGACGGTCACGGCCACGGTCTGACCGGGCTGCAACCAGGCGAGGTCGCTTTCGTAGGCATCGAACACGAACCACATGTTCGAGAAGTCCGCGATTTCGAAGAGGGGATCGGTGGCCTGCACATACTGTCCCTCATAGACGGAACGGGCGACCACGGTGCCGGACATGGGCGCGCGGACATTGACCATGGCGACAGGCTCCATCGTGTGTTCGAGAATATCGATTTCCATGTCGGTCAAACCGAGTTCCAGCAGGCGCTCACGCGCGGCGGATTTTTCGGAACCGGGGAAGGCATCGCCGCCTTTGAGCCGTTCGACGTATTCGCGCTGAGCGGTGAGCATGGTGGGACTAAACATGGTAGCGAGCGGTGCGCCGGCCTCGACCTCGGCGCCGACGAATTTGACCCCGAGTTTTTCCACCCGGCCGGGCACGCGGGCCGCGAGGATGCGATGACTCGTATCGTCGTCATCCACGATGCCGGTAACACGCAAAGTTCGGATCAAGGTGCCGCGGTGTGCCTTCGCCGTTTGCACTCCGATCACGCTGGCACTGGCCGGGGTGAGGGCGACGAGGTTGGGATCTGCGGCGATTTCCTGCGCGGCGGCCGCCACCAAGGTCATGCCACAGATGGTGCATTTGTCACCGGCATGGTCGGATTTTATCCATGGGTGCATCGGGCACTGGTAAACCGTGGCAGAGGCCGCGGTCAGGCTCAGGGGGAGCAGGGAAAGAAAAATGAATAGACGGAAAGTTTTCATGACAGATCTGAGAATAGACGGACAGGGACGGGATTTCTTACACGCGGGCACAATGAGGCACCGCGGAATCATACGATTGGGTGGGGCCACGTTTAGGTGCGGGCACACCTCGTCCCTGAACTCAGATCAGGAATCTGCAATGCGCCGTAAACAGGGGCACATTCGCAGGAGGCAACGGTGCGGCCGTTGCGATCGAAACCATGAACGGGTTTACCGTCTCCACATAAGCGGAGTAAAATTTGGCCGGGGCGGGAACGGTGCGTTTTACAGACTGGCGGTTCTCGGCACGCATCTCTGCGGCGGGCCGATCCAGCGAGACCACCGCCTGAGCGGGTGGCGGCGCGCAATCCGGCATCTCACAGCCGCCGGCGGGTTCACAGCAATCACACGCTTCGGTTGCTTGCTCAATGACCACGACCGGTTGCACCTGCGCAAAGGCGAGGGTGCTGAGGGTGAGGAGAAGCCAAACGAGACGTTTCATGTGACAGGCAAACCGATATGCGTCGGATTCCCGGGCGCAACTTTTATTCCATTTTCACCGCACCGTGCGCAGCTGCACGCTGTCGACCAAGCGGTCCTGTGAAAGGATGTCGGTGGCGATGATAAGCTTGTCGCCGGGCACGATCCGGCCGCGTTCCTTTAGGAGGGCGATGGCGTTTTCAATGGTCGCGTCCGGCTCAGTGGCAAAGGGCATTTGAAACGGCTCGACGGCACGCAGCAAACGGAGCTGGCGCAGCAACTGGGCGTGCGGAGTAAAGGTGAGGATGGGGGAATGGACCGGCCGCAAGGCAGCGAGGCCGTGCGCCATGAAACCGTGGCGGGTAAAGGTTAGGATTTTTGAATGGGGGATTTCGTTGGCGAGCACCACGGCCGAGTGCAGCACCTTCATGCGTTCGCCGGTGAAGACCGCCACTTCGCGAATTTCGGTGTCGTCCTCGATCTCGATCCGCTTGGCGATCTTGTCGAGTATCTGCACGCATTCGAGCGGGTATTTGCCGATGGTGGTTTCGCCCGATAGCATCACGCAATCGGCGAGTTCGTAAACGGCATTGGCTACATCAGTGATCTCGGCGCGGGTCGGCATCGGCTGCGAAATCATCGACTCGAGCATGTGGGTGGCGACGATGACCGGCCGACTTTGGGCGAGGCAGGCGCGCACCGCACGACGCTGTATGATCGGCAGTTCCTCAAACGGACATTCGATACCCAGATCACCGCGCGCGATCATCAGGCCGTCGGAAGCCTGCACGATCGCATCCAAATTGGTGATACCCGATTGGTCCTCGACCTTGGCGATGACGCGGACCTTGGATTTTTTCTCTTCAAGCCATGTTCGCAGCTCCGCGATATCCGCGGCACTGCGGACGAAAGACAAGGCGATGAAGTCCAGGCCTTCCTCGAGGCCGACCGTGGCGTCGCCTTTGTCTTTTTCAGTGAGCGAAGGGAGGTTGACCTTCACCCCGGGCAGATTGATGTGCCGGCGTGACTTGAGTTCGCCGGGGATGAGCACGCGGCAGCGGATGTGTGCGTTGTGCTTTTCCAGCACCTCCAACGTGATCAGACCGTTGTCGACCAGCACGGTGTCCCCGACGCGGATGTCGTTGACCAAGTCGCGGTAGTTGACATCGACCGATCGGACCTCCTCGGCGTTTTCCCGATCCGCCCCGGGCTTGACCGTGAAATCGAAAACCTCGCCGGCCTTCAGTTCGAGCGGGGCAGAGACGTCGCCGGTGCGAATTTCCGGACCCTTGATGTCCATCAGGATCGCGATGTCGCGGCCAACCTTGGCGCTGACCTTGCGAATACGGCGGATCATGGTGCGCGTCCACTCGTGCGTGGCGTGGGCCATATTCAGCCGGGCAATGTCCACGCCGGCTTGGATGAGTGCTTCGAGCATCTCTTCGCTTTCGGTCGCGGGACCGAGGGTGAAGATGATTTTGGTGCGTCGAAAGTCTGGTGTCATGGTTTAAGAGAGTTCGAGGAAAGGAGTGCCGTCGCCGGGACCCACAATGGAAAATGCACAACCCAGTCGGGCCTGCATCGGGGCGAAGGCGGTTTGCACAGCCTCGGGGCTGTTGCAGTCACGGCTCAGGTGGGTGAGATAGATGTGCCGCCAACGCGGACTCGCGATGCTCTCCAGCAGTTCGCACGCGCTCTGGTTGGAGAGGTGCCCGTGCCGCCCGCTGATCCGTTGCTTGAGCGACCATGGGCGCTTGGTGTCCGCCTTGAGCAGTTCCGCGCAATGGTTGGCCTCGACCACGACCACGTCAGCCTCGCGCAGGTGCTCGTGGATGTGTTGCGGCACATAACCGAGGTCGGTCAACCAGGCCAGACAGCACCGGGGCGAAAACATATCATCCTCATGGCCGGTGCTGAAACGAAAGCCGACCGGGTCCTGCGCATCGTGCGGCACGGAAAAACTGGTGATCTCCAAATCGCGAAACTGGAATGACGTGCCGGTTTCGAAAATCTGCCAGTCTGGTCGATGGCTTAGGCGCGACTGGACGGCCCGCACGGTGGCGGCATTGGCGAAGATGCGGATGTGAGGAAATTTCTTCAAACCCTCGACGGCCGAAGCGTGATCCCCGTGCTCATGGGTCAGAAAGATCGCATCGATCTGGGCCAGATCCTGCCCGACGCCTTCCAGTAATTGACCCAGCCGGCGGGTGGAAAACCCGGCATCGACCAGCACCCGCGTGTCGGTGGTCTGCAACAGGGCGCTGTTGCCGGAACTCCCACTGCCTAATATGCAAAAGCGCATCGCCATGTCTCCAGCAAGGCGCGTGCCCGCACGGTCACAACCTTTTTGCGCAACGGAGTGGTCTCGGGCCCCCGCTATTCACGGGTTACGAAGATTATTAGGACCGGGTTGACCGGGGGTGGTTTTGTGCTACCTCTGACTGTTCATGTCCGCCCAAGCCCAGCGCACCCAGTCTTCCCGCACCTCCGCGTCTCCGCGGAAGGCAGACAAGGTGCGTCCGCTCAAGGGCACCGTGTTCATCACCCGACAGGTGCATTTCAATTCGGCCCACCGCTTGCACAACCCGACGAAAAGCCAGGCCTGGAACAAAGCCCAATACGGCCTGTGCACCAACCCGCACTGGCACGGCCACAACTATGTGCTGGAGGTCACGGTCAAGGGTCAGCCCGACCCGGTTACCGGTTACCTGATCGATCTTAGCGAGCTGAAGCGCATCCTGAATGTCACGGTGGTGGACAAATGTGACCACCGCAACCTGAACGAAGAAGTCCCATTTCTGCGCGGCATCATTCCCTCCACGGAGAATCTGACCATCGCCTTCTGGCAGCAGATCGAACCGCACATCAAGACGGGCAAATTGTACTGCGTCCGTCTTTACGAAACCCCGCGCAACTACGCCGAATTTTTTGGTCCCGAGGTCAGCTAACCCCGCATTCCGTGGGGCTACGGTTATCGTCACAACCGCCTGGCCGCTAATTACAAAAACGACATGAAGAAGAAACAAATGTATCTCCACCGCTCGGCGGATGGATCAGCCGCGAAGATTAAGCGCGGTTACGACACCAAGTTCCGCTCGAACGCGGCCTACCGGGCCACGTTACCCGACATGATGGAAGCGGCACACGATGCCATTCAGGGCGCCAATGTGCCCATCCAACAAGTCGGCATCCACAATTTCAAACTGCCGCTCAAATACCGCACCAAAGGGGGCAAGACCCTGACGCTCGAGACGAGTGTCACCGGCACCGTCTCGCTCGAGGCCGAGTTGAAGGGCATCAACATGAGCCGGATCATGCGCACGTTCTATGAGCACAAGGACGGCGTGACCACCGGCGAGTGGATGGGCAAGATCCTCAAGGGCTACCTGCGCAAGGTGGAGACCAAGGACGCCCGGTTGAAGATTGCATTCTCCTATCCGATGGTGCGGGAAAGCTTGCGCAGCGGGTTGGAAGGTTACCAGTTCTACAATGTGGCCTTCGAAGGGGTCATGAATCGCGACGGCCGTTACCGTCGGTTCATCCATTTCGATTTTGTCTATTCATCGGCTTGTCCCTGTTCGGCGGAACTCTCGGAGCATGCCCGCGACAAGCGGGGCGCCTACACCGTGCCGCATTCCCAGCGCAGCAAGGCGCGGATCACGGTCGAGGAAGTCGAAGGCAAAAAGATCTGGATCGAGGACATTCATGCCCTTTGCCTGCGTGCCCTGCAGACCGAGACCCAGGTGATGGTGAAACGCGAGGACGAGCAGGCCTTCGCCGAGCTCAATGGCGCCTACCTCAAGTTCGTCGAGGACGCCGCCCGGTTGCTCTACAAGGAATTCGACGCCGACAAGCGCATCGCTGACTTCCGCATCGCCTGCTCGCACTTGGAGTCGTTGCATTCGCACGACGCGGTGAGTGTCATCTGCAAAGGCGTGAAGGATGGTTTTAAGGCCGACTTTATGGACTTCGGGTCACTGCTTTGTTGATGGTGTTTTATTTTCCGCGGATGACGCGGATCAACGCGGATAGATATGAATCCCCTGATTCACGAAAAACTGAGTGGTGAAATCATTGGAGCCGCTATGGCGGTGCTAAATGAGCTTGGGCCGGGTTTGGAAGAAAAACTTTATGAGCGGGCCTTGGTCATCGAGATGAGAAAACATGGTCACCAAGTTGATCAGCAGAAATCCTTTCCCGTCCAATATTCGGGTGAGCTAACCGGCAATTTGGTTCCTGACCTAATTGTGGACGGTTTGATCATTGCCGACTCCAAGGTAGTCGAGACATTCAACGACACGCATGTCCGCCAGATGATTGGCTATCTTGCCATAACCAAGCTTCAGCTGGCCCTGTTTTCGAATTTTAAGCATGCCAAACTGTCGTGGAAACGCATTGTGAGGGAACATCATGACAAATCCGCGTAAATCCGTAAAATCCGCGGGGAGGAAATATCCGACCATTCTCATTACCGGGGCCTCGCAGGGGATCGGCGCGGCGTTGGCCAAGACGTTTGCGAAAGAGCTGTCTGGGGTTCGGCTCGCGTTGGTGGCGCGCAATGCGCACAAGCTTCAGGCCGTGGCCCGGGCCTGCGAGAAATCCGGGGCGAAGGCCGTGACTTTTAGCTGCGACGTAAGCGATGAAGCCGCCGTGGCTAAAATGGCCAAGGCGGTGAAAGCGGCATTCGGAGTGGTGGACGTGCTGATCAACAACGCCGGCGCGTTCACGATGGCGCCATTCGCCAAAACGAAGGTCGCGGAGTTTGACCGGATGATTGCCGTGAATTTGCGCAGCGCGTTTCTCGTCACCCAAGCATTCCTTCCGGCGATGGTCCGACAGAAACGCGGCGACGTTTTTTTCATGAGTTCTATCGACGGGCTGGGGGCTTATCCCAACGCTTCGGCTTATGGCTCGGCGAAATTTGGCGTGACTGGTTTGGCTAAAGTAGTGCGCGAGGAAACCAAAACCAAGGGTGTGCGGGTGTGCTGTGTGCATCCCGGTGCGACCTGGTCACCCTCGTGGTCTGGCAGCGGGGTGAAGCCCGAACGGATCATGCCAGCGGAGGATATCGCCCAGGCCATCGTTGATATTTATCGGTTGGGCCGAAATACCGTCGTCGAGGAAATCGTGCTCCGTCCGCAACTCGGCGACCTGTAAAGGGGCTGTAAATTATACGGCATAGAGCGTTTACCCTGTGATCTGGGGGCAGTAGAGGGTCTCTAGGGTTAGACAGACGAGCGAAACCCAAGCTCGTTTTTGCCCGGATTGTGGACATGCCGGACGATATTTCCAATGCAACCGGCGTAGCTTACTATTCGATGGAGACAAAGTTCAGTCTTCAGGCCAGGCGGTCCCGGAGCCCTCAACCTACGCTATGATGGGATTGGGTCTGATCGGGATTGTCGTCTGGATGCGTCGGCGCACCGTTACTTCGAACCGCGACCGGGCGTGAGGCTGCCGGGATCGGGCACGGAGTTCATCGCAAAATCCTCCGAGGCGGAAACAACCTTGTGCGCGGCGAGTTCCGCCGGCTTGTCGCTGTTCAGTTGATTGGCCAATGACTGGCCGGGAACTCCTCGGACTCGACTGACCACTTTTTGGAAAAACAGGTTGTTAGGCACGAGGTGGGTTTTGTGTTCGTCGACTTGGAGAGTCGTGAAAAAGAAATTCAGATCGACGACCCGGCCCTTGATGTTCTCGGACTGAAGTTCGATCGCATCACCAATGTGGAAAGGACGGAGTAGGAGGATCAGCACGGTGGCGGAGGTATTACTCAGAATACTCCAGACGGCCACAAAGCCGATCGCGACCATGGCAAAAATGGTGGAGAGCATGGCCCAGATACCGCCCAACTCGAAGCCAAAGACGCCGAGCACGAGGATGAAGGTCATGATGTTGATAACCCACCGCGCGACCAATTTTAGCGGACGCACATCGGAGTCCGGGAGACTCGTGCGCCGGGCGAGCACGGTTAAACCCCGGCGGGCAACCATGCTGACGACCAAGCCGCCGATCAGGACGAGGATCGCCACCGGCACGGCGGCGATAATTTTTGGCAGGTAAGCATCGAAGAGGGTGAGGAGTGAATCCAAAGTCATTTATTCGTAGTCTATTTATCGAGGAGTGGATGAGTTGTAGGTGGGAGTGGCCCCGCGTTGGGTGGCCACCCATTCGCCTATCCGGCAGGCTCGGGCGAGGCATTCCGCATCCGTTAATTGGCCTTGGATCAGGTGAGTCGCGAGGGTGGCCAGAAATGAATCCCCTGCACCGATGGTATCAACGACTGATATTTCGCGGCCGGGTTCCCATGACCATTGGCCACCATGTAAGAGCCCGGCGCCCCGGGAACCCGAAGTGATACAGACCCTAGCACAGGATGTGCTCTCGGCCAAGGCGCGCGCGTCCTTTTCCTCCCGGCCCGCTTGTTCATCTCCACCATCGACCAACCGCGCGGCCTCGGCGGCATTCAATTTCAAGAGCGTGGATCTTTGGGCGAGTTGACGCACCAGCTCCAGATCGTCGTAGGGCGGCCGCAGATTTACGTCGAAGATGCGCCAAGCATCGGCTGGCACCGTGGCGAGCAGGCGGTCCAGGGCGGATTGATTAAATGCAGAGCGTTGGGCGAGTGAACCGAAAACGATGGCCTGCGCATTCATGGCGGCTTGGAGCGAATCCTGCCCAGTCATGATTTGATCCCACGCAACGCTGGAAACGATGTCGTAGGTGGCATCGCCATCGGATCCGATTTCAGCCTGCACGTATCCGGTGGGCAGGCCCTGATGCAGCGCGATGGTCTCGGTGGAAATGTCCCAGCTCTTCACGCGCCGCAGCAACTCATCACCGAGTAGATCGCGCCCAACCGCCGAGATCAGTTTGGCGTCCGCGCCTTGTTGCTTCAGATGATAGGCGACGTTGAACGGAGCGCCGCCCGGGAAAAGTCCGTCGGGTAAAAAATCCCAGAGGATTTCACCAAAACATAAGATCTGTGGGGCGGGTTTAGTCATCCTTCAGATGGGTGGGGTCGATCTCCACCTCCTGACAGGCCCGGATGTAGCACGCAGCGGACCAAGCTTGAAAGGCTTTCCCCATCGGTTTGCCAGTCGAGCCGTGCACCCATTCGTTGAATTCCCACTCTTGGTCGCGGCCGAGTCGATTGACTTGGGCGAGCCGGACCAATTCGCGGCAGGCGACATCGTGAAAACCGAGCCGGTGAATGAAACGCACCCACATTCCACCGACAAAGGGCCAGATGCCGCCGTTGTGATAATGGTTCGGCAGGTTGAGCAAATTGACGGTGTAGTAGGCCCGCCAATCAGGATCTCCGGCCTGCACGACCGGATACAGGTTGGCCACCGGGAACGGTTCATTGACGCCGACACCCCACATGAAGCGAAAGGCGGTGCGGGCACGGTCGGTGTCGAGGAGATTGGTCAGGAAGGCGAGCACGTTGGGATCAAAGGTCAGTGCGGACATATCGCGGTTAGCATAGCCAAGGAATGCCGCGGGGACAAGGCCGCGGTTGGTTTCAAGTCCTGGCGCCTTGGGAAAATCTTCTTTTTTGAGATTGAGCGGGTGGGGCGGACCCGCCTTGCTTGCGCGCTCTACCCCTATGAGCACCCCAAAATTCCGTGTTGGTCTGATTGGCGCCGGCGGCATCTCGCAAGCCGTGCATATTCCCGGTTGGAAAAATCTCCCGCAGGTTGAGATTGTCGCCGTGGCCGATCTCTCGGAGGCCACCGCGCAAAAAGCCGCGGCGATGGCGGGGGCCAAGCAGGTCTTCACCGACTATCGTGATCTGTTGGAGCTGGAATTGGACGCGGTGGATATTTGCACGCCGAACAAGGCGCACACGCCGGCCGTGCTCGCTGCGCTCGAATCCGGTAAGCACGTGCTCTGTGAAAAGCCCCTGGCGGTTACCACCGACGAAGTCCGGGCGATGGGCGTATTGGCGGACAGCAAAAATTTGAAATTAATGACCGGCCAGCACCAGCGTTTCACGCAGGGCGCCGTGGCGTCGAAGACTTGGGTGGACGGCGGCAATCTCGGCGAGGCCTACCACGCGCGGGTGCGCGCGATGCGACGGGCGGGTCTGCCCCCGGCGTTTGGCTTTATCGACCAGAAACTTTCCGGCGGGGGTCCCAGCATGGATATCGGGGTCCACGCACTCGACCTTTGCATGTGGCTGATGGGATTTCCGAAACCCGTGCGCGTTTCCGGTTCGGCCAAGACGGTTTTCGCCAAAGGTCATGGGATGCCCAACATGTGGGGTGAATGGGATCGCGAACGCTTTTCGGTTGAGGATTTCGCCACTGGCTATGTGCACTTTGACAATGGTGCCACCATGATCCTCGAGTCCGCTTGGCTGAGTCATCAGGAAGAGAACGAAGAATTGCTCGCCCAGCTTTACGGCACCAAAGGTGGTCTCAAATGGCCCGACGCCAAGTTCACCACCGTGATCAACTGCACGCATGCCCAGGGCTCACTCACGCATCCGATCAACGTGCAGCATCCGCATTGGAACGAGATCGCCGCTTTTTGTGACTGTGTGCAGAATGGCAAACCCTCGCCCGTGCCATGGACCGAGACCATCAAGGTCATCGGTATCCTGGAGGCGCTTTATACGTCCTCAACCGAGGGCCGTGAAGTCGCGGTGAAGGGTTAACCTTCATCGCCCGACTGTAGGGCGGGGATTCAGATCCCCGTCTTCGAATAACCCAAGGCTTGCGAGGCGGGATCAGCGATCCCGCCCTACATCAGAGTCGGGTCACGCGGTAGCCCTTGGCCTCGGGCCGGAAGACCCGGTCGTGTAGTTTTACGCCCAGACCCGGCCGGGTGGGAAGTGCCGCCATGCCATTTTTGATCACGGGTAATTCGTCGATGAGCTCTTGATAGAAACTGCGGATGTGCGCCCGCACCGTTTCCTGATAACAACACCCGGGCACCGCGGCGTTGACGTGTAATCCGGCGAATAAAGTGAGGGGACCCGTGCAGTCGTGCATGGTTACCGGCACGTTGTAACCTTGTGCGAGGTGGGCGATGCGCACGGTCTCGGAAATACCGCCGGCCCAAGTCGGGTCGACCATGATGTAATCGGCTCCCTTGGTTTCGAGCACGCGTTGGTATTGGGGGCGGTTGAGCAACATCTCGCTCACCGAGATCGGCATGCGGCTTTGCTGACGGAAGTCGGCCAGTTGTTCGACGTTGTCCATCTTCAGCACATCTTCGAGCCAGAGCGGTTGGATTTCACGCAGGGCCTCGGCGATGCGGAGGGCGGCCGGCAGCATGAAGAAACCATGCCCGTCGATCATGATTTCGAGTTTATTGCCGACGGCCTCGCGAACTTTGCGCAGTGGGGCGATCGCCTCCTCGAGATCGGCCAGGCTGATGCGCATGCCGCCAGAAAGGTGGGCCGCGCGATCAAAGCACCAAACCTTCATGCCGGTTTGTCCCTCCGCCAAGAGTTCCTGGGCGAGCCCGACGGGATCGTGAAAGAGTTGATAGCTGTCGTTGAGCGGTCCCGGTTCGCCCAGCGAACCGTAGGCCGGCCAACCCGGTTTGCCCCCGGCACTGCGACCGTAGTTGGGATTGCCGCAACTGTTGTAGACCGCGACCTGATCGCGCACCGGCCCCCCCAGCAATCGATAGATCGGCTGATTGCAGACTTGGCCGAGAATATCCCACAACGCCAGGTCCACCGCGGAGATCGCGCGCATTTCCGCACCGCCGATGCCGAAGTTGCCAAAGCGTTCGTAGAAAAACCGCCAGTGACTCTCGATTGCGATCGCGTCACTACCGAGCAACCGGTCCGACATCCAATCGTGGATCAAGGCGGCCACCGCCGTGGGTCCATAATAGGTTTCACCGTGGCCCACGATCCCGGCGTCAGTGTGGATGCGAACCAGCATCAGATTACCCATTAAGTCCGATGGGGTGACGGTCTCGATGGCCGTAATCTTGATGGCGGCATCGGGCGCGGGGGTGAGGTAGGGCTGCATGGAATGGTCTGAAGCGGTTTAAACTCGGTGCATCGGAGCCTATGGGTTGAAACAACATGCCGACGCCACGGGCAAGCTTCGCGTTTAGGGCTGAAGCTTGCCAACGCGGCCGAGCCGGCTTGATTGCACGTATGAGGTTGATCCGCCCCTATTTTTCTCAACTGGTTCTGGTCGCAGGATTGATGGGTTGGAGTTCCGCCATCCAAGCCAAAGATGTGCGGCAGCTCTATCAGGAATCTTGTGCGGCCTGTCACGGTGAACAAATGCAGGGCGGCTTGGGCAGCAACCTCGTCGACGATTTGTGGAAACATGGGGCGGATGATGAAAACATCGCCCGGGTGATTCGTGATGGAGCGGCGGAGAACGGCATGCCGGGATTTGGCTCCACATTGGACCCGGCGCAGGTGCGGGCGCTCGTCGTATATATTCGGGAAATGGGTGCTCAGGCCGAACGGTCGCAGCGGGTTTTCAACCAGCCATCAACGACGACCGTTTCGCGCGGTGAGGAACATGCATTTCGCTTGGAGGTGATCACGGATCAATTGGAAGTGCCGTGGTCGATGGCTTTTTTACCGAACGGAAATATGTTGGTGACGGAGCGTGAGGGGCGGTTGCGCGTGATTGAAAATGGTGTGCTGCAAGCGAATCCGGTGACGGGCACGCCTGAGGTCTGGGCCAAAGGCCAGGGTGGACTCCTCGCGGTGGCGGTGCATCCGGAATACGCGACGAACGGATGGATCTACCTCGCCTACAGTGATCCGGGACGCGATGGGACGGCGATGACCGCCATCGTGCGCGGACGTTTGCAGAACGGAAAGTGGACGGACCAACAGGATGTGTTTCGGGTGCCGGCTGCCCTTTATAAACGCGGCGGAGTTCATTTCGGCTGCCGGTTGGTCTTTCACGACGGCTACTTGTATTTCACGCATGGCGAGCGCGGTTCATCGGAGGATGCACAAAATCTCACTCGACCCAATGGCAAGGTGCATCGCATTCACGATGATGGCCGGGTGCCCACGGATAACCCCTTCGTTGGTCAGCGCGGGGCGTTTCCGACCATTTGGACCTATGGTAATCGCAACCCGCAGGGGTTGGCCCTCCGACCCTGCACCGACGAATTATGGGAAACCGAGCACGGTCCGCGCGGAGGTGACGAACTCAATGTCATCCGCCCGGGCCGCAACTACGGTTGGCCGATCATCACCTACGGCATGAACTACAATGGCACACCCATCACTGGGCTGACCGCCAAGGAAGGGATGGAACAGCCAGTGATCCACTGGACGCCATCGATCGCGGTGGGCGACATGGCATTCTATGACGGCACGGCGTTTCCGCGGTGGGCGGGCAATCTTTTGGTCACCTCGCTGGCGGCGCAGGAATTACGCCGCCTCGTGATCGAGGACGGGCACGTCACGCATCAGGAAATCCTCTTCAAGGGCATCGGCCGCGTGCGATCGGTCACGGTAGGCCCGGATGGATTTGTTTACCTTGGCTTGGAAGCACCCGGCCGGATCGTGCGGTTAGTGCCGGCAGAATAATGCCGGGCGATTACAACTGCACCGGTTTGATCGGCTCTTCGATGGCTACATCACCCTCACGCTTCACGCGGTAGGCTTGTTTGCCCTCGCGCCATGTAATCGCCTGGGTAAATTGTTCATCGACGAAGTGAAGGCCGACTCCGTCCTCGACCGCGTAGCCGTCGGACATCGTGCCATTGCCGACAAAATTCAAATACGAGGGCCGGCGGGCCGGTTCGCCATTATAGTGTGGCGAGCAACTGCCCTTGAGCCAGCCGAGGCAGTCGAGCGGGGACAGCGGCAGGCCGTTGGAATCGGTGTGGCCTTGCTCAAACCAGCAGATCGCGCCGGCACTCCCGCCAGCCAACACCGTGCCGCGTTCATAATGCTCGCGCAGGATATCGATCAGGCCCCACTCGCGCCAGATCGCGAGCATCGCCCGCGTGTTGCCGCCGGTAACGTAGATGATGTCACAGTCCGCCAAATGGGCGCGGTAGTCCGGCAGCGGTTCATTGAAAAAACACAGGTGGAACGGCCGACACTCGTATGAGGCGAAGGTCCGATCGAAACGTTTGACGAATTCCTCGTAATCGCCGGATGCGGTGGGAATCACGCAGATCCGCGGATTGGGACGCCGGCTGAGCTTCAGAATATAATTGTTCAGCGCCGGGGCGTCCTCCCCGTTGTGAAACCCGCCCCCACCCAGTGCGATAATGTGCCGGCTCATACTGCCTCCTTGTTGAAAATAAGGGTGGTAGCATCAAGGTGTTTGGCTAGAGAAGAGGGCATGGCGCTATTCAGCAGAAAGCAGCGCTGATTCCAAGCGCAGGCTGTCGGTCACGTGCAGATGCTGCTTCGAGTGTCGGATAAATTGTCAGAGCCTTGCATGAACCCTTGGGACCCGCATATCACTTCTGCATGGCAACCGGACCGGGTCATATACTGTTGGTGGAAGATGAGCAGGCGATTGCCGAAACCATCCTCTATGCGCTCGGCACGGAGGGGTTTCAGACGGACTGGCAAACGACCGGCCGCGGTGCGCTGGATGTATTGGCTGCCCACCCGGTTTCGTTAGTGGTGCTGGATGTTGGTCTGCCTGACATGAGCGGATTTGATGTTTGTCGCGAACTCCGGCGGCATCATGACGTGCCGGTTATCTTTCTCACCGCCCGCAGCGATGAAGTGGACAAGATTGTGGGTTTGGAACTCGGGGCGGATGATTACATGGCCAAGCCTTTCAGTCCGCGGGAACTGACGGCCCGGATTCGGGCCGTGCTACGTCGCAGCAATGGACAGGCTGCGCATGCATCCGGTCTGTCCACGGTGTGGAAGCATGACCCGGAAAAATGCCGCATCGGATTTCATGGCGTGACCCTCGAACTGACCCGTATTGAATATCGTTTGCTCGCCGCACTGTTGGCTCGACCGGGTCGGGTTTATAGTCGGGATCAACTGATGACCGCGGCTTGGGAGGATCCGGGTGCTGCACTCGACCGCACGGTCGATGCGCACATCAAAAGTCTGCGCGCCAAGTTACGCGAGGTGTCGCCGGAGGATCCAATTGTGACACACCGCGGTCTCGGTTATTCCCTGCGTGAGGCATGAGGATTCGCACGGCCATCTTTGCGGTCTATGTGGTTGCCTCGGCCTTGGGACTCGCCGCAGTCACGGGTCTGGTGTTGCGCGATGTTCGGTTGCGCTACGTCGAGTCCATGCGTCGCACCCTCGGTGACACCGCGGCTTATATGGCGGTCTTTGTCTCGCCGGCCGATCCGGCGGAGGCTTGGACCAACAAACTTGCGGCCATGCCGAAGCAGACGGATTTGCTCCGCGTCTTTGCCTGTGACCGTGAAGGCCGGGTGTTGTTTGATTCAGCCGGCCGGGATGAAGGACAAGTCTACCGTTGGAACATGTTTGGTGGCGGACCATGGGCCTCGGAAAATTATAGCCAGCCCAACGTAGCGGTGGTGGAGGGTGAGCTGCGCGTGGTGGCCCGCGTCATGTCGGGTGAGCAACACGTCGGTTGGGTCGGTTTGGGTCGACCCTTGGCTGCGGTGGAAGAGGGGGTGCGCGCGGCCCGTTGGCGTCTGGTGCTCTATATCGGAACGATCGCCGCCGGGATGGTTGTGCTGGGTTGGTGGATCGCCACGCGTCTCACCCACTCATTGGAAAAACTGACCGTCTATGTGCGGGGAGTGAAAGATGGTCGTAAGTCCGCGCCGCCAAAATCTCGGGCCCGCGAAATCGCCGAATTGGGCGCCGCGTTTGAGGAATTGCGCGATACCCTTGAAGGCAGGCAACACGTGGAACGATATACCCAGGCATTGGCCCACGAGGTAAAAGCTCCGCTGGCGGCGATCCGGGGAGCGGCCGAGCTGATGGACGAAACCATGCCGGCGGAGCAGCGCACCAAGTTTCTCGCCAACATCCGGAACGAATCCGCCCGCATTCAACGGATCATTGAGCGGTTGCTGGAGCTCTCGTCTTTGGAAGCGCGCAAGCAGCTGCAACAAACGGTCAAGTTAACCGGGAGCCGGGTGGCGACGGAGGCAACCGATATCGTGCGGCCGTCGGCTATCGCAAAGAGCGTTAGCCTCACGGTGTCTTTGGAAGACGAGGTTGAGTTTCTCGGTGACGCCGTGTTGATGCGGGAAGCTTTGGTCAATCTCCTGCAAAATGCGACGGAGTTTGCGCCCGTCGGAGGCAGCGTGTTACTGACAGTGCGACGGGAGTCGCAGCAGGTGTGTTTTCAGGTTGAGGATGATGGTCCCGGGGTGCCGGACTATGCGCTGTCGCGGGTATTCGAGCGTTTTTATTCCCTGCCACGTCCCGGCACAGACAAGAAAAGCACCGGGCTTGGCCTCGCGCTTGTCCGCGAGATTGCACATTTGCATGCGGGGGAGATCAGGTTGGAGAACAGATCCACCGGAGGGGCGCGGGCGACCTTCCGGATTGCGTTGGTTTAGTGGTATAGGGTGGCCGGTCTGGCGGAAGATTCCGGGAAGATTTCATCTGTTCTTCACACGGGTATCACACAGATGCGGCAGAGTCAGGGCATGAACCAGACGCCTCCCCGCCTTGCTATCTCCAATTCGGCTCACCGATTTCCGGTGGCCATCAAACTACTGCTGATCGCCGTCGCGGTGATTGGCCTGCAAGTGCCTTTGCTCTTTATCAATAATCTGCGACAGGAGCGTGCCGCCAATCGGGAAGCAGCCCACGTGCGGTTGGGTGAAGTAGTTTCGGAGATCGCACCGAACGCAGGTATGTCGCCCGCAGTCTCAGCCGCCGAAGGCTACCGCATGGTCGAGCGCTCCCTGAAGCACGGGGTGCTGGTGCTCACGTTGACCTTTGCCGCCTTCTTTTTGTTCGAGATTCTGGCCGGGCTGCGATTGCACGCCGTGCACTACGGTTTGGTGGGGGCGGCGTTGTGTTTGTTTTATCTCGCTCTGCTGGCGCTGGGCGAAGTGATGCGCTCCGGGTCGGCCTACATGGTGGCCGCGACGGCATCATCGCTGCTGATCGTCTGTTACAGTGCGGCGGTCTTAAAAAGCTACCTGCGTGCCGGAGTGATTGCCGGACTGCTCACGGCCGAACACAGTGTGCTGTTTGTCGTGCTGCGGATGGAAGACTATGCGCTGCTGGCCGGCACGGGTGCGCTGTTTGTCGCGCTCGGTGCGGTGATGTTCTTCACGCGCAACGTCGACTGGTTTGCAGAGGAGAGAAGCAAGGAGTGAGCAGACAGACGCTTGTTCGATCTCCGTGGCTACCTTGTCGTGAAATAGCGTCGCAGGTAGATCAAATATCCGACGAAGGCTACGGGACTTAGTATTGTGGACGCGAAGGCGTAGTTGCCGGTGGCAAGTGGGTTCTTTGCCATCATCTCGAGATGCCATTCTGGTAGATCGATGGCTCGGTAGTAATCGATCAGTTCGATATGGATGAAGGTTATGCCGGTGGAGGTGAGACATGCGACTACCGTTAATAGGTATACAAGCCATGCGTGAAAATTCAGGCGGTAAAAACCGCGCGCGGCACATAGCGACACGATGATAAGTATGATCCAGAGCAAGCGGGCCGGCCAACCGGTGACTAAGGTCCCAAAGAAGGGAATCACACTCCAGAATCGCGGCATTATGAGGAAGCAGAGTGAACCGCTTATCTGTAGCAGGCACATGATTAGCACTGGTAGTGGACAGCGGTCCGTCCAGCGCTGCTGTGGATCGCGGACTTCACAGGTGCGCCGCACATGGTAGCTTCGATAGAAGAGTAAAAGCGCGCCCGGAATGACCACGTAGATGATGGCGGCGAATGTGACGGTCATGGCTACAATGACATTGGCGCCGGCTGCGGGTAGCTCGTTTCCACCCTGCTGCAACATCGCTTGTCGCATTGCGCCGGAGTTCAGCACCAAGCTGATTAAGCTGAGTATTCCGGTCACGAGGCCGATCCAGCTCAAGCACAGCAGAAGGGTGCGTGCCCAGCGCCTCGCTTGAATGGATCCGATGCCGAGCCAGATCAACCCGACACCAAGTCCCGCGAAGATCAGCACTGTGGGCATGAGGAGGTAGAGCATTGGCTCATGTCCGCTTTGTCGTGCGACCATTATCTGTCCGAACAGTGTTAGAGGCACCATCAATGCGCAGAACGCGCCCAGAATAATTTCCGAGATGCCGAAAAAGATCAGACCGCCACGACGATCGCGGTAGTCTGGGGTGATGGGCGGAGGAGAGGGGAAGACGGGCGGGGTTTCCATAGAGGCATATATAGGGAAACAATGTTACATCGCCTGATCGTCTAATTTACTTACAGCAGCGAACCCTGATTGCCGCCGAGGGACTTGAGACCGATGGCGGTGTAGCCCTTGGGCGTGATCACTCGGCCCTGCGGCGTGCGTTGCAAGTAACCTTCTTGAATGAGGAAAGGCTCGTGCACTTCCTCGAGGGTTTCGGATTCTTCGCCGACGGCCACCGCGATGGTGCTCATGCCAACCGGACCACCGGAGTAGTTCTCGGCGATCACCCGCAACATGCGCTTGTCCATTTCATCGAGGCCCGCCGCGTCGATCTCGAGCAGCTCCAAGGCGGCCGCAGCCACCGGCTGGGTAATGCGGCCCTTGGCGCGTTCCTGGGCGTAGTCGCGCACGAAGTTGATCAGGTTGTTGGCGATGCGCGGGGTGCCGCGGGCTCGGGTGGCGATTTCCTTGGCGCCGGCCTCATCGAGCTCGACCTTCAACAGGCCGCAACTGCGATGCACGATACCGGCCAACGTCTTGGCGTCGTAGTAGTCGAGACGGGTCTGCAAGGTGAAGCGCGAACGCAACGGTGCGGTGAGCAACCCGCTGCGCGTAGTGGCGCCAATCAGGGTAAAACGCGGGATCGAAAGGCGGACGCTACGGGCGTTGGGTCCCTGGTCGATCATGATATCGAGCCGGAAATCCTCCATCGCGGAGTAGAGGTATTCCTCCACGGTTTTCTGGATACGGTGGATTTCGTCGATGAAGAGAATGTCGCCTTCCTCGAGATTGGTCAGCAGCCCGGCGAGATCGCCGGCCTTTTCGATCACCGGCCCGGAGGTCACGCGGACATTGCGGCCGAGCTCGTTGCCGAGGATGAAGGCGAGGGTGGTCTTGCCCAAACCGGGCGGTCCCGAGAGCAAAATATGGTTGAGGGCTTCGCCGCGCTTTTTGGCGGCACCGACCATGACTTGCAGGCGCTCGACGGTCTTGGCCTGACCGGTGAAGTCACTGAACGAAAGCGGGCGCAAGGCGGCCTCGGCGGGCGAATCGGCTTGGCCGAGCGCGGCGCTCAGAAAATTAACGCCTTTGTTGGATGCGGGATCAGCCATGAAATTGATTAAATGTGGAAATCAGGAAGGCAGGAAAAAACGAATGATCCGTTCCTTGGTTCCATATTGAAAATCTTTACTTCCACTCCACCTCGGCGCCGAGGCTGCGGAGATTTTCCACAAAGTTGGGATGCGCGCGATTAATGGTGTCGGCATTTTTGACGACGCTGCGACCGGGGATACTCGCGGCGATCATGTAGAGCGCGACGGCGGCGCGGATGATGTAGGGCGCCTCGACGGTGGTGGGGCGCAGTGGTTTGGCGCCGAAGACCGTGATACGATGAGGATCACTGACGACGACATGGGCGCCGAACTTGGCCAGTTCGGACATCCAGTTGAAGCCGCTCTCATAAACCTTGTTCCAAAACATGATCGGTCCCTCGGCGCGCACGGCCAAGGCGATCATGCAGGGCAGGAGATCGACCGGGAAGTAGGGCCAGGGCGCGGCCTCGATGCGCGGCAGCAGATTGGTGGTGAACGGCGCCGTCACGCGGAGTTGTTGGTTCTTTCTTACGATGGCGGTATCACCGCGGTGAATGATCTGGACGCCAAGTTTGCCAAAGGCACGGTCGATCAAGTCGAAGTGATGAGGCAGGGAATTCTTCACGCGCACTTCGCCGCCAGTGATCGCACCGAGCGCGAGGAAAGTGACGATCTCGTGATGATCCGAATTGATGGTGAAGGTGCCGCCGTGCAGTCGTTTGACACCGGTGATGGTGAGATTGCTGGTGCCGACACCTTCGATCTTTGCGCCCATGCCGACCAGCACGGCGCAGAGGTCCTGCACGTGCGGTTCACTGGCAGCGTTGAAGAGGACGGATTCGCCCTCGGCCAAGGCGGCGGCCATGGCAAAGTTTTCGGTGACCGTAACCGACATGTAGTCAGGCCAATGGCGCGCGCCGCGGTAGCCGTTCTTCAGGCTCAGGGTCACGCCACCTTGGTGCGAAATGCGGGCGCCGAGTTTGGCGAGGATTTCCAAGTGCGGATCGAGTTCCCTGATGCCGAGCGAGCAACCCTTGGTGTTGGACGGGATGAGCAGCTTTTTCATCCGCTGCAGGATTGGTGGAAACAACAACACGGACGAGCGCATGCCGGCGGGCAGTTCGCCGTTGAGCCGTTTCGGATCAAAAGTCTTGTGGCTGAGCGTCACGGTATTCGCCGCCCGGTCCCAGTCGACCTTCGAGCCCTGCTCGGTGAAGAAACTGACGAGCTTTTCGACATCCGTGATATTGGGCACGTTGTGCAACGTGACCTTGTCATCGGTCAGCAGCGTGGCGCAGAGAATGGGCAGGACGGAGTTTTTATTGCCCGAAGGCGTGATCGTGCCGGAGAGAGGTTTGCCGCCGTTGACGATAAGGTCTGCCATGTGGACCGATGTAAGCGCACGCTGTGAACCGTGTGAAGGTAATACTGACGACGGATGCTTTTCGGGCACAAAAAAAGGCGCCCGCAAATTGCGGACGCCTTTGAAATGGAGTTTGGCTGGGGCGATCAGATCGCGCCGCCGCCCTGCTGGCCTTCGGAACGGGGACCGCCACGGTTGTCACCGCGATTGCCACCACGGTTACGATTGCGACCGCCGCGACTGCGACGACGCGGCCGATCACCTTGCGGGCCGTGCTCCGAACGGGGACCGTCGGAACGTTCGCCACGCGGACCCGAGTTGTTTTCACCACGCGGACCGTTGAAATTACGACTGCGACCGCGACCACCGCGATGACGACGGCGATTGTGCGGGGAGTCCTCGTGATTGGGTTTGGCCTCGGTGGGCGTCTCCGGCCCGGCGCCGAAGAGACCCTTTAACCAGCCGATGAAACCACCGGACTTGGCCGGCTTGGTTTCCGGGCGGCGATCACGATCAAAGGAACCTTCCGGCCGGGGGGCACGGGGTTCGCGGATCTCACGAGGTTCACGCGGGGTGAATCCTTCGCGGGGTTCACGCGGTTTGAAACCTTCACGACCTTCACGCGGGGCGCGGCCGCCCTCCTGATTGTCGCGGCGCTCACGGCGCTCAGGCTTGAAGGTGGGGCGTTCCTCGTGCCGGCGGGCTGAGGCCTCTGACTTGGCGGGCGCTTCCCAGCTTTGGGCCGGATGTTTGATCTCCGTGGGCGGGAGAATTTTCAATTCCGCCTTGGGTTCTTCCACCGGAGTGGAATCCTCGACTACCGGCACGGGTGCCGGGGCGACGGGTGCAGGTGCTGCAGCCACCGGAGTGGGTGCCACAGGGGCAACCGACTTGGGTTTGACTGCTTCAACCGGGGCGGGGGCGGGTTCTTCCACAGGTGCGAACGGATTCTGGTATTCGCTCTTGGGGTTGATCATTTCAATAACGGTCGGCGTGTAATTCGCGCTGACCGGGTCTGAGGCGGCGGCGGGGGCAGCGGGGCTGCTGCGTTTGCCGCGGGCTAATCCTGAACCGCGGGAGGCGCCGAACGCGAAGTCCGGCTTGGATTCGCCACTATTAGCGGCGTGGTTCGTCTCGGCGGGCTCGGTGGCCGCAGTGCCGGACGTGACTGGATCTGACATGGTATGTTTTTGTTTTTGGCTAAGGCGCTCATCCGGTATAAGTGGAGAGCAGCCGATTTGTGAGGAGGCGTCTGGAGCCACAAAAGTGGGGCTCAACATCCGCCGTAAGGAAGTAATATCGCTTAATTGCAACCTAGGAGCAATCTCAAATTAGAAACGCTTCACTTGGGCTGGAGATTGCGTTTCGCAACCTATTGCTCATAAAACAATAGCAAATCATGCTACCGGTCATGCGCGGACTTGCCAGCCGCCGCCCGGATGCCCAGCGTGCTCCCATGGACAAGCTCGAAGATATCTTCTCAATGCAGGACGCGCTAAATCAACGCATCGGGGTCAATCTACCCCCGCCGACCGATGAGGAAAAGGCCAAGTGGATCCTCAATTACACCCGGGCGATGCAGCAGGAAACGGCTGAGCTGATCGACAGCGTGCCGTGGAAGTGGTGGGCGAAATACCAGAAGTTCGACGAGCAGAACGCCAAGGTCGAAGTGGTCGATTTGTTTCACTTTCTGGTCTCCTTGGCCCAGACACTCGGCATGACGGCCGATGACGTTTATCAGGCCTACCTCAAGAAGAACGCCGTGAACCATCAGCGGCAGGACAGCGGCTACGTCAAAAAGGACGAGGCCGATTCGAAGCATATCTGAGGTCACGCTTCCCGCGACCGGCGCCATGATATATCTGCGAAGTGCGTCGGTGTCGTCAGCTGACGCGACTCGCGGACACTATCCGTTTTCGGTGCCGGCATTGCGGGACTTGGAGCAGATCAAATTCTCAGCGCCGGTTACTTTTTTTGTCGGCGAGAACGGTTCGGGCAAATCAACCCTGCTCGAAGCCATGGCGCTCAAGGCGAAGTTGCCGCCAGCGACCGGCCAGCCCTTGGAACGCGATCCCACCCTCGATGCGGTAAAGCCATTGGCGCAGGCGATCAAACTAGGCTGGCTGCCGCGCACCAAGAAAGGCTTTTTCCTGCGCGCGGAGGACTTCTTTAATTTTGCCCGCAATATTAAAAGTCGCGGCGAATCGATGGAAGCCATGGCAGATCGGTTTAAGGATGATCCGGATGTGCGCGGTTACATGTTGGCCCAGAAGGCGGCGATGGATAACCGCTACGGCGAGGATCTGCATGCGCTATCGCACGGTGAAAGTTTTCTGCAATTCTTTCAGGCGCGGTTTGTGGCGGGTGGGCTCTACCTGATCGATGAGCCGGAAGCGGCGCTTTCACCGCAACGCCAGCTGGCCTTCCTCAGTTTGTTGAAACGGATGGTGGAGACCGAGGGCTCGCAATTCATCATCGCCACGCATTCGCCGCTGCTGCTGGCGTATCCCGGTGCACGCATCCTGCAGTTCGATGGGGCGGGGGTGCGCGCAACGGCCTACGAGCAGCTGGAACACGTCACCTTGGTGCGGAGTTTTTTAGCCAACCCGGAACGGTTCTTGCGTAAGCTGTAAGGGTGGAATGTGGAAATCAGGAAACAAGACAGGAACATACAAGACCTCCAGATATAAAGTCGGAGCTATGGATTTGACGGGTCGTTTCCAACTTTCCAGCGTTCCACATTAATCCAGTCCACTATATATGTGGGCATAGTATAGGCGGTATGAAGCTTGCCCGCCCTAGCCTTGGCGACGGCGGGTGATCCCGCCGGACAAAGGGTGATATGCTCTTACCGCGAGACGACAAACGCCGCGGTGACATCTACGGCGGTCTCACCGGACTCGACGACCTTCGCATGCAGCTTGAGCTTGGCTTTGCCGTAACGCGAAAGGGCATCCTTGAACTCGGCGATGACGGCTTGGGCCGGACGCTCGCAGATGGCGCGCAGGTCACCGATCACGGGACGACGGTAAGCGGCGCGGCTTTCCTTGACGACGATGCGCCACTCGGATTTTTCCGCGCCTTTTTCGTTCTTCATCAATTCCCACACGACGCCGTAGCCGGCGAGGGTGGCGAGGGAGACGAGGCTGCCGCCGAACGCGGTGTTGAGTGAATTCTTATTCTGCTCCTTCGGGGCCTTGAGGATGAGTGCACGGTCGTCACTCACTTCCACGCCCACGCCCATCGACTTCGCGAGCGGAATCATCTCGTGAAGGAAAAGTTCAAAGGCGGGAATCTTGACGGACTTCATGCAGGTGAAAGGTAGGACTTAAATCTGATCGGAGTCAAAACCGGCGCAAGCATGTTCGGTTTGACCTGTGATTTGGAGTGCGCTGACTGGGTGACCATGATCAAGCCCGGCAAAAAACTCAAACTTGGCCTCCGATTTAAAGTTGTGCAAGATGATGCAGAGAAAGAGGTAACGCTTAAGGAATTGTTGACCCGCCCCACGGTTTTCTCGGTTTACATGCGCAACAACACGCCGGGTTGCGATCGGCAGAACGACAGTCTGGCTGCGCATGCGGTTGAGATATCTGCATCAGGCTACAACCTGGTCGCGGTCAGCCGCGATACCTGCGGCTCGCATCGCAAATACGCCGCGAAGAAGAAAATCAGCTATGTCTTGGCGAGCGATCCCGACGACAATTTTGCCCAGGCCACTGATTCAATCGTCGAGAAATCGATGTATGGCCGCACCTACGAGGGACCGGCGCGCGCGGCTTACGTGATTGGCACCGATGGCACGGTCTTGGCCGTGATCGAGAAAGTGGATACAAAGGATCACGCCGGACAATTGGCCAAGGTGCTGGCGTCACTGAAGTGAGTGAGATTGCTCATTTGTAGGGCGGGATCGCTGATCCCGCCTTATTTGGCTTTATGTGAGCTTACGCAAGGCAGGGGCGGCGACCCCGCCCTACAGTTTCAACCGGGCAGTGAACAGCTGCGCGAGTTCGTTGGCGGCACGACCGAGCGGACGCTGCTTCGGCCACGCCAAGATGATCTTGCGGTCGGGTGACGGGGCTTTGAGTGAACGGTAGTGCGGCGAGTTTCCCCGTTTGCCTCGCGCAGCCATCGCAGGAATGAGCGAGATGCCGAGTCCGGCGCAGACGAGTTTCTGCACCGTCTCCAATTGTGCGCTGCGGAAACTGATTTTTGCCTTCAGGTCACTGCGTTCGCAAAAGCCGAGCACTTGGTCGCCGAGGCAATGGCCCTCCTTCATCACGATGAGTTTTTCCGCCGCGAGGTCGGCGACGCTCACGGTGCGTTTGAGGATCAACGGATGTTTTGGCGGCAGTGCGAGCAGGAGTTCTTCGGTGAAAAGTTCCACGGTGATGAGCCGGTCGTCGTTGATTGGTTCACTGACGAGCGCCAGATCGATTTCGTAGGCGTGAAGCAGTTTCAACAATTGCGCGGTGGTGTCTTCCTGCACCACGACTTCGACCCCGGCAAACTTCGCGCTGAACTGCGCCATGACTTCAGGCAAGAGGTAGGGGGCTATGGTGGGCAGCACGCCGATCGCAACCGTGCCGTGCAATAGATCCAGTGCATCGGTGGCCTCGCGTTTGGCGGCCTCGACTTCCTCGAGGATCCGCACCGCCCGGCGCAGAAACGCTTCGCCGTGCGCCGTCAGTTTGGCCTGACGCTTCAGGCGGTCGAAGAGCCGTTCGCCCAACTCATCCTCCAGTTTTTTGATCTGCTGGCTTAGTGAAGGCTGGGCCACGTGGCACTGCTCCGCCGCGCGGGAGAAATTACCGGTGCGGGCGAGCGCGACCATGTAGCGCAGTTGGTGCATTTCCATAGGCAGGGACTATTGTGCCTAGAGGAACAAAGTATTCAACAATAGCTCGCAACCAGATTTAATGGGGCGAGAATGACGTTTCTCATGGCTTTAAACCCCACGTTTGCCCCCGCCCCCTTTCCCGAAGTCATTGCGACTTCATCCGGAACATCCTGAAACCCTCAAAGATCAGAAATACATATGGACGCACCACATAATGAATCCAGCGGCGGCAAATGCCCGTTCCCGCATCTCCACGGCACCACGGCCAAGCCCGACCACACCAGCGTCGGCGGCCGCTCCAACCGCGACTGGTGGCCGAACCAGCTTAACCTGAAAATCCTGCACCAGAATTCCAACCTGTCGGATCCGATGGGCGAGGATTTTGATTATGCGACCGAGTTCAAGAAACTCGATCTGAAGGCGCTCAAGGCCGATCTCACCGCACTGATGACGGACTCGCAGGACTGGTGGCCGGCCGACTTTGGTCACTATGGCCCGTTCTTCATCCGCATGGCCTGGCATAGCGCCGGCACCTATCGCACCGGCGATGGTCGCGGCGGCGGCGGCACCGGTCAGCAACGTTTTGCTCCGCTCAATTCCTGGCCGGACAACGCCAATCTCGACAAGGCACGCCGGCTCCTCTGGCCGATCAAACAAAAATACGGTAACCAGATTTCGTGGGCCGACCTCATGATCCTGACCGGCAACGTCGCGCTCGAATCGATGGGCTTCAAGACCTTCGGCTTCGGTGGCGGTCGCGCCGACGTTTGGGAACCCGAGGAAGATGTTTACTGGGGTGCCGAGGCCGAATGGCTGGGCGACAAACGCTACCACGGTGATCGTGAACTCGAGAACCCGCTCGGCGCCGTGCAGATGGGCTTGATCTACGTGAATCCGCAGGGACCCAACGGTAATCCCGACCCGGTAGCCGCCGCGAAAGACATCCGCGAGACCTTCAAGCGCATGGCGATGAATGACGAAGAAACCGTCGCGTTGATCGCCGGTGGTCACACCTTCGGCAAAACCCACGGCGCGGCCGCTGAGTCGCACGTCGGTCGCGAGCCTGAAGCCGCCACGATGGCGGAGCAGGGCCTCGGGTGGACGAGCAGTCACGGCAGTGGCAAAGGTGCCGACACCATCACCAGCGGCATCGAGGTCACCTGGACCACCACGCCGACCAAGTGGAGCAACAACTTTTTCGAAAACCTGTTCGGATACGAATGGGAATTGAGCAAGAGCCCCGCCGGCGCGCACCAGTGGGTCGCCAAGGATGCCAAGGAGACCGTGCCGCATGCCTTTGATCCGGCCAAGAAACAGCGCCCAACGATGCTTACGACGGACCTTTCACTGCGGATGGATCCGGCCTACGAAAAGATCTCCCGCCGCTTCCTCGAGAACCCCGATCAGTTCGCAGATGCCTTTGCCCGCGCTTGGTTCAAGCTCACCCATCGCGACATGGGCCCGAAGTCACTCTACCTCGGCGCGGAAGTCCCGGCCGAAGACCTCATTTGGCAGGATCCGATTCCCGCCGTGAAACATCCGTTGATCGACGCGAAGGACATCGCCGCCCTCAAGGCCAAGATTCTCGCCACCGGTCTTTCGGTGGCCGAGCTCGTCTCGACTGCCTGGGCCTCGGCCTCGACCTTCCGCGGTTCCGATAAGCGCGGTGGCGCGAACGGTGCCCGCATCCGGCTCGCCCCGCAAAAGGATTGGGAAGTCAACCAACCCGCGCGTCTCGCCAAGGTGCTCAAGGCGCTCGAAGGCGTGCAGCAGGAATTCAATGCTGGTGCGAAGAAAGTATCGCTCGCCGACCTGATCGTCCTCGGCGGTTGCGCTGCCGTGGAGTCCGCGGCCAAGAAAGCCGGCACCCCGGTGGAAGTTCCCTTCAAGCCGGGCCGGTCCGACGCCACGGCCGAACAGACCGATATCGAAGCCTTCGATGTGCTCGAGCCGGTGGCCGATGGTTTCCGCAATTACCTGAAGAAGAAATACGCCATGCCGTCGGAAAAGCTCTTCGTGGACCGCGCCCAGTTGCTCACGTTGACCGCACCCGAAATGACCGTCCTCACCGGCGGTCTGCGCGTGCTCAACGCGAACCACGGCAAGTCGCAGCTCGGCGTCTTTACGGATCGGCCCGAGACCCTGACCAACGACTTCTTCGTCAACCTGCTCGACATGGGCAACGTAGTGAAAGCGACCTCGGAAGCCGAGGACACCTTCGAACTGCGAGACCGCGCCAGTGGCGATGTGAAGTGGACCGGCAGTCGGGTCGACATGGTGTTCGGTTCCAACTCGCAGTTGCGCGCCATCGCCGAAGTCTACGCCCAGAGCGATGCGCAGGCGAAATTCGTGAAGGACTTCGTCGCCGCTTGGAACAAGGTGATGAACGCCGACCGGTTCGACGTCGCCTGATTCGGACCAACCCCTGATTTAGTTTTCAGCGCCACTCTGCGATTCGCGGGGTGGCGCTTTTTTTGTTAACCACGGATTTCACGGATCAACACCAGCCTTCGCCAGGCTATGGCTGGCAGGCGCAGATGATTACGGATCGAACCGACCGTGATTCAGGCGTGGGTGGCAGAAGCCGCGGCGTGACGGAACAGCATGGCGGCCACGGCAAAGAGACCCACAAAGAACAGGTTGCCGATGATCACGCTGCCATTGACCTCCGAGGGCCAAGCCACCGCCGCTACCCCGAGCACCAAGGCTTGGGCCAGTGCGGTCGCCAACAAGGTCATGGCCATACCGCGAGGTTGCAGCCGGGCGAGGATCGCACCGACAATCCCCACGCCCAGCACGCCGGCATACATCAGGTTGGCGGGATTGCCTTCACTGCCGATAAACCCGACGGCGAGATTGCCCCAGATCAGCATCAAGCCGGCGGTGAGGGCGATCGCTACGCCGAGGCGATACGAAAGGGCGCTGACCCGACGGGCCACGAATTCGTAGGCCAGACCGGTGCCGAGCAGGAGCCCGCCGGCGACGACAAAGTCAAACGGGCTCCAGTTCACCCCGGTGTCGAATTGCATGGCGATCAGGGGCACCAGAAGGAGGGCCGCAACCGCGGCGATGATAATCAGAATTCGTTGGTTAAGCATGGGGAGAAAGCATGGGCTCGACGGATGAAGATTGGATGAAGCCGTCATGAATTTCGAATGAATACCGCGAGATCGGTCGGGAGGAATTGGCCGCGAAAAGGCCCAAAATCCTCAAAAACAAATTCGTTGGTGGCGGTTTTCTTAACAACCTTGAACAGCTAACCGGACGATAATGTGGAAATCAGGAAAGCTGGAATCGATCCTAGCTCCGTTCCTCAATTCCTGAGTTCCATATTATAATGCTGAATCAGTGTCCGCCTTCGAGGTCGCCCGGTTTGAGCAACGGCGCGAAGAGGGCTTTGTTGGCGGACTTCATGTAAGCTTCCTTGGCCTCGATCGTGCCGGATTTCACCGCGGCCATCAGGCTGTTATCCATCGTGATCATGCCGTCGGCCTGACCGCTCTCAATGATGGCGCGGATGTTGGCGATCTGACCGCTGCGGATCGTGTTGGGCAGCGCCTCGTGGGTGAGGAGGATTTCGTGCACGGCACAACGGCCCTTGGGCTGGCGTTTGCAGAGCAACTGCGCGACGACACCGGCGAGGCAGCTCGCGAGCATGACGCGCACCTGGTTTTGCTCGTCGGCGGGAAAGGTGTTGATGATGCGGTCGACCGTCTTTGGCGCGTTGTTGGTGTGCAGGGTGCCGAACACGAGCATGCCCATCGAGGCGCAACCGAGCGCAAGCTTGATGGTTTCCATTTCGCGCATTTCGCCGAGTAGGAGAATGTCGGGGTCGTGGCGCATGGCGCCCTTGAGCGCCGCGGCAAAGGAGCCGGTGTGTTCGCCGACCTCGCGGTGCACGATGACGGATTTTTTAACCGGGTGCACAAACTCGATCGGGTCCTCGATCGTGATGATGTGTTTGCAGAGGTTCTCGTTGATGTAGTCGATCATCGCCGCGAGCGTGGTCGACTTGCCGCTGCCGGTCGGGCCGGTGACGACGACGAGGCCCTCGTTGAGGTGGCACAGTTTCTTCAGCGCCTCGGGCAAGTTGAGCTGATCAAAGGAGAGAATCTTGGCGGGAATCTGCCGGAATACGCCCGACTGTCCCCAGTGGTTGTAGAGGAAGTTGCCGCGGAAACGGGCGACGCCGGGAATTTCGTGCGCGAGATCGAGGTCCTTGGTTTCGAGAAACTCCTTCCAGCGGTGCTCGGGGCAAATTTCCTTGAGCAGCGACTCCATCGTCTTGGCGTCGATGATGTCCTCGGTCAGTGGGACGAGGGCACCGGACGTGCGGATCTTTGGCGGCAGGCCGACGGTCAGGTGCAGGTCGGAACCGCCCTTTTCGAGCATGGCGGTGAGCAGAGTATCAATGGCGGCCATTTGGGAGAAAGCGGTAAGCGATAAGCTTTAAGCGGTAAGCTGGAGGGGTGAGTGGGTGGTTAGGAGGCTGGGCTTTGAGCTTTCAGCTAGGTGATCCTCGCCCGCAGGACGCGGTTGGAGATGTTGGCGAGAGCGACTTCCTTTTCGATAGCCCCGTCGTTGTGAAGCTGGAAGACGACGTTATCCATCAGGCACATGCCCTCCTTGAAGCCAGTCTCCATGGTGTTGCGCAAGCCGGTGCTCTTGCCCTCCTTGATGAGGCTTTGGATGGCGAGGTTGCTGATGAGGATTTCGCAGGCGAGCACGAGGCTGCCATCGGGGGAGGGGAGCAGGCGCTGGCAGATGACGCCGCGCAGACTCTCGGCCACGCTGGCGCGGATCTGGGTTTGCTGGGAGGGCGGGAAAACATCGAGCAGGCGGTTGAGCGTGGTGGCGGCATCACTGGTGTGCATGGTGCCGATGACCAAGTGACCGGTCTCCGAGGCGCTGATCGCCATCTCAATTGTTTCCAAGTCGCGCAGTTCGCCGATGACGATGATGTCGGGGTCTTCGCGCAGGGCGCCCTTGAGCGCGGAGGCAAAGGACTTGGTGTGGGCGCCGACTTCGCGTTGGGAAACATTGCAGCCCTTGGCCGGTTGCACGACCTCGATGGGGTCCTCGACCGTGATGATGTGATCGGTGCGGGTCTCGTTGAGGTAGGCGACCATCGCCGCGAGCGTGGTGGTCTTGCCCGAGCCGACCGGACCGGTGATCAGGATGAGGCCGTTGTGAAAGGAGAGGAGTTTCTCCAGGGTTTCGAGGCGCGACGCGTAACCGAGCTCGGACAAGGTGCGCGCCTTTTCCGGCACCATGCGGTAGGAACCGGCGGCGCCGTTCTTGTGGAACATGAGATTGACGCGGTAGCGGTCGGTTTTGCTCAGGGCCAAGGCGTAATCGTAATCCTTGCGCTCGAGAAAGGTCTTTTTCTGGCCTTCAGAAAGCAGGGCGGTGTTGAGCCGGAGGGAGTCCTGCTCGGTAATCTGGTATTCCGCGAGAAAACTGAAACTGCGGTTCTTGCGGATAAAAGGTCGGGCGCCAGTCGAGATATGCAGATCACTCGCACCGTAGGCCGCGCAGTCCTTGAGCAACTGGCGGAAGGACTCGGCGAGGGTGGTGTCGTCCATCTGGGCGATCTGCTCGAAGGCAAATTTAGGCGCGGGTCCAGTGGTGGCCGCGGCCGCAGCTGCGTCGCCCGCAGACATGCCCATCGGTTCATCCTCGTCGTCTTCATCAACTTCAAATGGATCCGAGCTGGGGCGCCATTGGCGGCTTTGCTCATGGCGAGACCAGCGACCTTTTCGAGGGTTTCGTGGTCCGACACGATCGCATCGTCGATCAACTTTTGCGCAAAATCCATCAACTCGGCGTTGGGGCCCAAGGCATCCCGCACAGCGAGTGCTTGGGCGCAAGTGAACAGGTTTTGGTCGAGGCCGAGTCGGACGAGCCAGAGTATCTCGTTGTTCATGCGTCGGGGGCCAAACTCAGGCAAGCGGCGCGGCAAGTCGAGTCATGAATGCTGCGCCGGGCTTGCGGGCGCGGCCTGGGCCGGTAATTGATCGTGTCATGGCCCAGACTGGTGACACCCCCAAAATAATTTTTTCCATGATCAGCGTCTCGAAGAAAATCGAGCGCAAGGAAATCCTCCGCGACATCTCGCTGTCGTTTTACTACGGCGCAAAGATCGGGGTGCTCGGCCTCAATGGCTCCGGTAAATCCTCGCTCATGCGCATCCTCGCGGGTCGGGACAAGGAGTTCGACGGGCAGGTGGCGTTTGAACCGGGTTACAACGTCGGCCTGCTTGAACAGGAACCGCATTTGACCGTGGGTTCGACCGTGCGCGCCAGTGTCGAGGAGGGCGTGAAACGGCTGACCGATTTGACCACGGCCTATGATGCGACGTGGGACGAACTCTCCGCGACCGATGACGATGCGGAGAAGGACAAGATCATGGCGAAGCAGGGGGAGCTGCAGGAGAAAATTGATGCGCTCGGCGCGTGGGACGTGGCGCCGATGGTCGAACAGGCAATGGACGCGCTGCGTTGTCCGCCGTCGGATGCGATTGTCGATCACCTGTCCGGCGGTGAACGCCGCCGCGTGGCCTTGGCCCGGCTGCTCTTGCAGAAACCGGCCATCTTGTTGCTCGACGAACCGACGAACCATCTCGATGCCGACAGCGTGCACTGGCTGGAGCAACATCTGGCGCGTTACGAGGGCACCGTCATCGCGGTGACGCACGACCGTTACTTTTTGGATAATGTGGCGGGCTGGATTCTCGAGCTCGACCGCGGCCACGGCATTCCGTGGAAGGGCAACTATTCGCTCTGGCTCGAACAGAAGCAGAAGCGTCACGCCATCGAGCAGCGCACCGAGGACCGTCGGCAAAAGGCGATGGCGCGCGAATTGGAGTGGATTCGTTCCTCGGCCAAGGCGCGGCAATCGAAGGGTCAGGCGCGCATTAACGCCTACGAGCAGATGCTCAAGCAGGACGTGGCGGAGCAAGAGAAAAAGTTTGAAATCATCATCCCGCCCGGGCCGCGACTCGGCAACCTGGTGGTCGAGGCGAACGGGGTGACCAAGGCCTATGGCGACAAGGTGTTGTTCGAGAACCTCGACTTCGCCCTGCCACCCGGCGGCATTGTCGGCGTGATCGGACCCAACGGCGCGGGCAAGACGACCCTCTTCAAACTCATCACGGCCTTGGAGCAACCCGATGCCGGCTCCTTCAAGGTGGGCGAGACAGTGAAGACGGCCTACGTCGAGCAGTCGCGCGATTCACTGGAGGACGGCAAGACGATCTGGGAAGTGATCAGCGACGGACAAGAGATGATGCCCCTCGGCGCGCGCACGGTGAACAGCCGGGCGTATTGCGCGCAGTTTGGCTTTGTCGGGGCGGATCAGCAAAAGAAAGTCGGTGTGCTCTCCGGCGGTGAACGTAACCGCGTGCTGCTGGCGCGCGTGATCAAGAGCGGCGCGAACCTGATCCTGCTGGACGAACCGACCAACGACCTCGACGTGAATTCCATTCGCGCGTTGGAGGAAGGCCTTGAAAACTTTGCCGGATGTGCGGTGATCATCTCGCACGACCGTTGGTTCCTCGACCGCGTCGCCACGCATATCATGGCCTTTGAAGGCGACAGCCACGTGCACGTTTACGCGGGTAACTACTCGGCGTATCTGGAAGACTATCGCAAGCGCAAGGGCAAGGATGCCGACCAACCGCACCGCATCAAATACCGCAAGTTGACGCGGTAGGATTGGGTTGGCCACGGAGGCGCGGAGACTCGGAAGATCGAATGTAGGGCGGGGTCGCCGAACCCCGCCTCGAAAGGCGTTTGGTGATCGAAGGCGGGATCCTCCTTCGCCAAGGCTTCGGCGGACACGTCAGCGATCCCGCCCTACATGCAATCTTCGACTAGCCAAGCTGCGGTGTAATCGCGATCGACCGTGATGGTTTTTCCGCCGAGTTTCGCGGAAAGACGAAGGGTTAGCGGGATCGGGGCCTGCAAGGTGTAGTGTATGCTGTCACCGGACTTCATCCATGATATCTTGATGACTTCGTCGCGACCCGGGATTGGGCAGGTGCCTTGTGCGGCCGGCAGGGAACCGGTGGCGAGCGACAGATCGTAATGCAGCGCGCCGCGATCGAAACGCGGGGTGAGTCCGAGGAGATAACGCGAGAGCTGCCAAGTGGGGCAGCCGGCCCATTGGTGGCAGTGACTCCAGCGCGTGTCGAAGACCTCCAACCAAGTGGTGCGACCATCGCCGAGCGACCAACCCCAGCAGGTGCGGTATTGATCGAGCACGAAGTCCATGCCGCCGTGCTCGATAAGTTCCGGCATCGCATAGTGGCCGAAGTAAGGCGTGATGAGCTGCGGATTGTTGGCCGCCGGATCGCTGAGGCGAGGCGAGGCGGCGTTGTTGGGGAAGCAGCGCAACATGTGCACCCGCAGAAACTCGCGCCCTTGGGAAGATTGGGCGGCGTCAAAGAATCCGAGACGCAGACCGAGCGCGGCGCGATGGTAACCGATGCGGGTCCAGGCGTCGCCGCCTTGGGTTAATTCGTTAGCAAAGTAGCGCGCGATCAAGGCCTGTAAGGTGTCGGCGACTTCGGCAAAGTGCGTGCTGCGATCGGCGAGTCCAAGTTCGTTGCACCAGCGGATCATGCCTTGGAGCGCGGCGAAGTAATGCAGGTTTACGCCCATGTCACTGGGGCCGGGATTGCGCACGTAACCCCAGTCGACGAAGCCCCAGCCGAGCTCGTCCTTGATGCCATCGGCGGTGGTTTGCGCGGCGAAGGCGGCAAGATTGCGTTCCGCGTGCGACAGCATTTCCACCAGCAAATTGCGGTCACCGGTGAGCTCCCAATAATGCACGCAGGCATTGATCCATTGCGCGGCGTAAGTGGTGAGATAGGCTGCCCCACCGGGGCAGAGTCCGGCGACCAGTCCGTCCTCACGGGCGCATTGGGCGCAGTGCACGAGGCTGCGTCGGCAGAGGCGGAGGTCGGAGAAAGCGGTGGCGGCAATGTCCATGCCGACCGTGACAACATCGCCGGCCCACTGGCCGCGTTCCCGCGTGGGATTGTCGGTGATGGCATCCTCGGCGCAAGCGCGGTGTGTCTCGACGCCAACGGACCAAATCCGGTCGAGCAAGGTGTCGCCGGTCCGGAGGCTGCCGCCCGCCTCGCCGTAATAGGCACGCTCGACGACGACTTCGTGCAGGAATTTTACCTGCGCTTCCGGCGCGAAAATATGCACTTCAAGAAAGCGGCCACCCCGTGGGGTGATCGGAGAAAATTCCTGCGGTCCGCCACGCGCCACGTAGTGATCGAGATTGCAGGAATCACCGGCGGAGAGCGTGATCCAAGGCGACACACGACCGTTGACGAGCGCCTCGCAATAGGCGAACTCGACGACCGTGCCGGCCGGGAGGTCGAGGACGAAGCGAGGGCGCATCAGCCGCACCCGGCCGAGATCGTAGCGCCGCCAGCTGCCTTGCGGCGGCAGTGCGGCGGGAGCCAGGTCACGCAGGAAAAAACGCGCCGGAATGTCATCGCGTTCATAACCGAACGTCTCGGTTAATCGTCCAGAGCCGATGGGTTGGAGCGGATGCTCGATGCTGCGCGGGTTGGCGATGGCGAGCGGTTGCAGCTGACCGAGTGGACGGGTGACTGCGACCGGTTCGTGCCATGCGGTATCATCGAAATCAGCGGACTGCCATGCGTCGGGCAGTTGGCGCGTATCGCACCACTCGATGAAACCGAGCTGTGGATTTACGCGGCGCACGGCGGACGCGTAGGCCGTGAAATGCATGCACTTCCAGGCAACTGGGATGGCCGTTTCATTTACGACGGCCTCACAGCTGACGAACGGATTGATCGGCTCAAGGATACGCGCGGAG
>Ga0222714_10000527_pt1 | contig 43664 bp, 32 predicted proteins | sample C33_3DmetaG_FD_165048 | JGI IMG/M metagenome (GOLD analysis project Ga0222714, IMG submission 165048) | Estuarine water microbial communities from San Francisco Bay, California, United States - C33_3D | ecosystem: Environmental > Aquatic > Marine > Unclassified | place: USA: California...
CATCACGCGTCCAAGTCTCATGACGACGACGCGTCAAGTTACCCGCATCATACGTTCAAGTCTCATGACGACGACGCGTCAAGCTACCCGCATCATACGTCCAAGTTTCATGACGATGATTACGACGACGACGAACCCAAGAAACGTCACAGATGGTACAAACAGAGCGATTTACTCGATTTGGGCGAGTACGATCCTGAAACTATTGATGATTTCAAGTACGGCGAAGGCTTAGACTTGCCGGATGGCGACGCCATTGACAAGGTTGTCATCAACGCTGACGATGACGACGTTGATATGTCGCGAACAAAAATTATGGACGTCACAGACTTGTACCCTTCAGACGAGAGCGCGTACCCGTCTCATGATAGGGCGCACCCGTCTCATGACAGCGTATACCCGTCTCATGACAGCGCGTACCCGTCCCATGATAGCGCGTACCCGTCACATAAGAAACGCGGCGGCTATCCATCCGACGATGACGAAAGTGGTTACCCCAACACCGCACGTGCGGCGCAGGGTAAGGAAAGAAACCACTTGGATCATTTGATGGACGATTTACGTTTGGATGTTAAACTGGCGACATCGCGTAAAAGAGACATTGATGATGACAACGATAAAAAGATGAGACGCTCCAACGACGACGAAAAGAAGAAGACGAGACGCTCTGACGACGACGATGATAAAGACGTCAAATCTCTCGCAAAGAAGTTAGATAAAGATGCTGAAGACGATTTGAAGAGTCTCAAGTCTAGAGCGCGATCATCGGACAATGAGCGCGAGCCAAAGCGTGACAAAGCTGAGTCATTGGATTGGTCTGACGACACGGAGTCGGCGTCCAAATCGTCGTCTGGCACCAAGGTTGGGAAAATGTCAAAGGAACTCGCGGCCAAGTACCTTTCAAAGGTTAAAGGTCACAACTCGAAAACGCACGCTGAAATCAAACGCTCGATGCCTCGTTTAGGAGCCATTGAAGAAGAGAATGAGAGCGAGTACGACGACGTGGCGGCCAAGGTGGAGACGGACCACATGCAACGCCGCGCGACGGCGGCCAAACTCGTCGAAGCTGCCACCACCGCAAACGACGACTTGTCTACACAAGCGCATTCCGCAGGTCTTGGGAGCACGCACAGATGGATCTCGCAACGTTTCAAGCCTGCGACGGATGAAGAAATTCAACACGGAGGCGCGTGGAGAAAGGTGTTTGCAAAGATTTTTAGAGGCAAGGCGTCGTATGACAAAGCGCGCGGGGAAATCTTCCAAGAGTCCACCGAATGAGCAGCTGCCCAAGGACTAGTAGACGAGAGTGATTGTAATATTTTATAGCTCAAATATTGAAAAGCGGCGATCTACATCCAAACAGTACGCTCACAACTTGAACAACACGACACTAATTTCAACTACGCCTTGGTTGACTGCTCGCGCTTTTGAGTTTCCAAAAACTTGCTGGCGTTGGTCTTTTGAATACTCGAGAAAATCTTCACAGAAACCATGCATGCGGTGATTAAGCCGATAGATATCCAACCAGACGGCTTTACGACGTCCTTCACCGGGACGGGACACGAGACAGAAAACGAGGCGAACGCGCGTTGCGAAAGCACGACGCCGAGTTGACAGCTCAAAACTCCCGTCACCGCGGAGAACCACAAAAGTATTTTCGACGACTTGGACAGTGCTGACCACTCGGACACACGCTGATACGCATCATCGCGTTCTTCCTGCGCATTTTCGAGTTCCATAACCTCCTCGTCGATTGGCATTGCGTCCAAAGCTTCCCTCTTTGTTTCTATCGTCTTCTCCATGAAGTACACTGCGCCAAAAGACGTCGCCATCATACTCATGAACGCGAGCGCCAAGAACACAGAGTTCAACATATTCCAGCTCCCACTCGCAGGAACTGTGGCCGTTGTGCCGCACGAGCCAACTTTTAGCTGCAATGCCCCAGCGATTGTTGTGTAGCCGAGGAACAAGACGAGCACGGGCGTCGTGCCCAACATGCATTGGAACAATGACAGCTTGAGAATACCGCAGAGCACGGATGTGGGCCAATCCGGACCTCCGCACAAGATTGCCACCTTTGGTAAAGTCAAACCTTTTTCTTCCAAGCAAAATCGAATGGCACGCATCTGGAGCGAGTTTATACCCACCATCTGTCGAACGCGCGTGAAGCCGCTCAACTGTTCGCCAATCATTTTTTGTTGAAGCGCACATGCGAGCAATTTGGTGAACCAGCACACGCCAATGCAGATGAACGTGGCGGGCCAGAATCCATAGTCCGGTTCGAGATTTCCGACGACGAGGATGCCACCAGTGAGATACACGGGTGGGCCAGGAACAGGGGGCAGCAAAAACATGGCTACGCCAATCAAAATGAAGAGAATGATGACGACGCTCCGGCTCAAGCCCGAGAGTGCGTCAACGAGCCAAGCCAAAAATAAGACCGCACCCTTACCGACACCGATGGAAAACGTAAAGTAGAAAATGGAGAGATACGCTGAGTACAGTAAAATCTTCGTTGGTCTGGAGAATAACCAATCGAGAATGGCTCGCGTTTCTACGGTGAGGAATCCATCTGGCGGTAAATCCTTTGGCTTTTTATAAAAGCTCAGGCCAACCTTTCGAGCTGCAGAGCTCAAAGCGGAAATAGCGAGACCGAACGGGATGAGAGTCATCGTGCAGCAAAATATCATGGCTTTTGCGACCTCGGTTTGCGAGTAACCAATGACTTTCGTGGCCAATTTATTACTCTTGACTTGTCTGTACACGCGACCTGGTCCCGCGGTGATGAAACACGCGATACCAAACAACGCGCAAAATACGATGCATAGCTGAATGACGTCGTCTGCGACACCCATTTCGACTGCAGAAAGCGCAACGGATACCCATAATCCGAAACCAACGATGAGGGCGAGAATCATGATAATTTTTAGAGCTCCGCCTTTTTTGGAAAGGCTCTTTGCCGCGGATCCATAAACAACATTTAGGCCCGTTACCGCGAGTGGCACTCCCCACATAATGTAAGCCGCGTTGCCACATGACGATGACGTCGTGTCATCACTCGCCGTGCACCCCAGTGCGACTTCAAACGAGTTAAACAGTGTCGAACTCCACGTTTTGTCATATTGGAATACCCAAAACGTCCACACGCCGGCGGATAATAGCGCAACGATAAAGCTCGCATATGCGCACGCCAGTAAGAATGACCCGTTGTGCGTGTGCTTACACACCGTTTTTTTCATCGCACGAATCAGCCCCGTTTTTGCCAAGATGTAAAATGCGAGCGGCATGGTTTCATACTCTTTAATAGACAATAAACCGCTCACGGCCAAACCGCTCGCGGCGATTGCGGAAAAGAAAAATGACAAATACTTCCCCGTGTGGCTCTCACTCTGCCTCGCTGCTTCCGCAGCGCCTAGAATCCACAAAATGCCAAACATCGCCACCGAACCGCCGGCGACACTCCAAGACAACTTCCAGTAATTGCTCTCCGTCAAGCCGCTGTACACGTCGGCGCCGTACCCAATCATGGTGTACAACAAAAACAACCCGGTCGCCGCCGCGAGTTCCCCGACAAACAACAGCAAAAACTGCCACACTTTCATCACAGGCTTCAACCTCGGCGTGTGCCCTTCGCGCACGCCTGGATCAAACACGTTTAACGACGCGCACGTCTCCAAACGCATCCTCCTCTTCGCCCCGCCGCCGTCGCCTGCCTCGGACTCGGACGCGCAATCCGACTCTTCGTCGCTCGACACCGCGCGAAACTCCGTCCCCGAATTCTGTGCAAAATCCGTCTTCGCGCGCGGCGATTCAACCTTGCGCGACTTGACCGATTTCAGCGCACCCTCTGTCGTCCCATCCGCCTCGTTCCCTTCACCAGCCGCGTCTGTCGCCTCCCGCGCCGTTCGCCCCGCGAACGCGTTCGACACGCTCTTGGCGAGCGATTTTGCGGCGTCCATGGCGCGTCGCTGACGCGCGCGAGACGACCGTCGACGTCGTGCGGCGCGTAATGTCGCGCGCGCGTGTGCCACGTGGCGCAACGGTTCAACCGCAGTCGCGCGCGCGCATCCGTGTGCGGCGCCCGCGCGCGCGCTCTGGCGATGTCTCGCGCCGACGGCGACGTCAGCGATGGCTCCTCCGTCGCCAGCGAAGGCGACTGGTACGACGCCATCGCTGCGGGGGAAGTTATCGGGCGTTTTCTCGATGCCATTCAAGCCGCCGGCGCGATGGCTGCGCCGTCGATGGCGACTGATGTCGTCGATGGAGCGCGCGTGCCGACGTCGGATGCCGCGGCGATGGCGCGGCGGCGGGCGGTGTTGTTTCGGGCCGCCGATGCGTGCGATGGGCTGGTGAGTAAGGTGCGCGAAAGCGCGGTGTACGCGGAGGAAGCAGGTAAGGCGGGCGCGCGAGCCGCGTTGCTCGCGGCGAAGCGCGCGTCCGCGGCGGATACGGAAGCGCCGTTTCGCGCCAAGATTGATGCCGCAATCGAGGCATGCGAGGCTGCGGCACTCGCGGCGATGGAGCGCGTGAAAACATATCGATTCGAGGGAAATGTGGAGGTGAAGATCATAGAAACTGGGTTGTCCAACGGCGTCGGGGCGAAAATTTGGCACGCCGCGAAGACGTTGAGTAAAATGTTAATCGCCGACGCGGCGCTCGTGCGAGATAAGGACGTCCTCGAGCTCGGTGCTGGCGTAGGCATGTGTGGCTTCGTCGCTGCACGCTTAGGCGCGCGCTCGGTGACTTTGAGTGATTTCGAGGAACCGTTATTACTCGCGCTCGAAAAGAGCGCCAAACTCAACGGCGCGGGCTCCGTCGCGCGCGTCTGCGCGCTCGATTGGACGAAAGAAGTCGCCGGCGAGGACACGCCATCGTCCTCAGCCGCGCGAACGCTCGACGCACGCGCGCAATTCGATGTCCTCCTGGGTTCGGATGTCTTGTACGAATCACAGCACGTCCTCGCGCTTCCCGCGTGCGTCGCTCGTCGAATGCGAGCCGACGGCGCGTGCGTCCTCGTCAACGCCGTGCGCTACCGCGACATGTTCGATGACCTCCTCGCCGCGTGCGCCGACGTCGGGCTCCATGTTGATTTCATAGATATTGCCTCGGGTGATGGCGGCGAACAGCGCGCGTCTTGGCACGATGGCGCCGAACGCGCGTTGCGGCTCACCAAGTCGAAACCGTAGCCCCGAGCGACGGGATCGCGTAGATTCGTGGGATCACCACTCATACGACGCGCGGTCGCCACATCCCGTCGCACCGATCGCACATAAACCATGCCTGGACGACGATCAAACACTCGCGCGTCGTATGCGCGCACGTTTACGGCTGTGGCGACGCTGGCGCTGGCGATCGCGGGCGGGGCGCGCGCGCAAATGGATGACGACGCGGACGCGCCGAAGAACGCACACGTGCTCGCGCACAAGTCCGTCGTCGACGCATTGTGCGTGGAGGGACAAAATATGACGATTAAGATCGCGTTGCACAACGCCGGAGGTACCGAAGCGCGTAAGGTGAAGGTGGTTGATAAAGGTTTCGATAGCGAGAATTTCGAGTTGATCACCGGGAGCGAGTCGTTGACGGCGAACTTTGAAACGTTGGCGCCGGGCGCGAGCGAGTCGTACTCGTTCGTCGTCGTCCCGAAAACGAGTGGAAGCTTCTACGGCGGCGCGGCGAGCGTGCAGTACCTCGGGAGCAGTGGGCGGGAGGTCACGCACGGCAAGTCCAACGTCGTCGACGCCATTCCGGTGTACACGACGACGCAAAAGAACATCTTCACCGCGTTAAAGGTTGGGAAGTACGTCACACTAGGCGCGTGCAAGACGATGGAAGACTGGTTGAAGTACGGCACCATCATCGGGACCGTCGTTGGGGTGTTGGCGTTGAACTGGTTGGCGTTAAAGGTGAAGAAGGGCGTCGCGGCGATGCGTCGCCGCTACGCCGTCGCCGCGTTGAGCAAGCAAGACTAGGTTTGACATCGCGCGTAACATACTCTTAGTAATACACATAATTTCTCCACACATCGTTCCATGTCGTTTGTCGTCCTAATCACTTGACGACGACGCGTATGCCGCGTCATTCGCCTGCGTAACGCCGAAGCGCAACCGCCGACGCGCGATTGAGTCGTCACTTCGTGCCGCCCCGTCGCCGTCGTCATGCCGCCGAGACGCGCGAAAGCCTCGACGCAAGCATCCACCGATGTCGACATGGCGGATGCGGACGACGCATCGCACGCGTTGGGGAGTATCGCCCTGGAGCTCGCGAGCGCGAGGTCCAAGCTCCAGGATGCCGTCGATCGCGCGCGCGACTTGAACCACGTCGATTTACCTCCAGAGAGTACGTGCGCGCACCGAGACGCGCCGAACTCGTCAAACGATATGCGATGCGCGTTTACGACCGCGTGCTGACGACGATTGGTGCGTTTTACGACGCGAACCACAGGTGAGCTCAAGGTTACGGATCTTCTCGATTACGCGCGACGCATTAGCTACACGACGTTCGCACCGCCCGGGTACACGCCAGGTGCGCCGTTGAATGGAATAATGCCCCCGGCGCCGCAGGAGGAGCATTTTACGGTGAGTCATTTGGCGAGACACGCGGCGGAGGTGAAACTGCGGGCGAAAGAGTTGGCGTCGGCGGAGGAGGCGCGACTTCGCGAAGAAGAGCGACGCCGCGCCGTGGAAGAAGCGGCTAAGCTCACGCCCGAAGAACTCATCGCGAAGTTATCAACATGGAAACCCGGTGAACCTTGGCCGTCGGGGATCCCACCGCCGCCGCCTGGGTGGAAGCCTGGTGACCCGTTGCACTTTGATTTGCCCAAGCCGGCGCGCGAAGGCGGCGACATCGGCATGGTCAAGCCAACGTCGACGTTGGCGCAGCAGAAAGCACCACAACGCATCGTGCCGTTCGTATCGCTCGATTTAAATCCAGACTTAGAAGACGACGACGTCGACGATGACGTGGGTTCAATCGACGACGATTTCGAGGAGGTTTCAGGGAGCGACGCGAGCGATAGCGATTGACGCGCGCGACGTTTAAACGTCTCTCTCGCGCGCACTTAGAAACTCGTATCCATATTACCCTTGTATCATTATCACACATGCAATCACACAACCACGCAGCACCGCTCCACATCGCGAGGATTGACGTCGTCAAAAATCCTCGTCCCCCATGTACAACTCTTTCGCCACCGCGAACGCGTCTCGCCAATCGCACGACTCGGCCACCGCGCGCACAATGCGCGCCCACGCGCGCTGTGCCGCCCAAGACGCATCACTCGCATCATTCTCATTCGCCCCGTCCAGGCCAATCACGCACGCGTACATCAACGACGCCATGGTGCGGCGAATACTGGCGACCATTCGTCTCCCAGCGCGATTTGCTTCTCTTTTTTGCTTGGAGGGACTCGATGCCCTGGTCGTGATTGGTCATCGATGGTTTTGTATTTTTTGAATTTGACCCACGAGGCGCGCTCCGACGTCACACGCCGACGCCGACGTCGACCGACGACGACGACGGCGCGGAGTGATGGGTAAAGGCGCGGCGACGATGGCGTCTCCGACGACGAACGCGCGTCCCGCGCAAGACGCGCGCGTGCGACGCGAGCTTCGTTCTAAAATTCGCACCAAGCTTGAAGACGTGAAGCGCAACGCCGAGGAGATGAAAAAGCCCGAAAACGACGAGCTCGATCGCGCGGTGACGTACGCGGATGAGCTCGAGGAGAATGTCGAGAGACCGCGCGAGATGTTGATCGGGATGGAGCTGTATGGGGCGTTGGGGGAGTTGGCGTTGGAGCGCACGAAGCGTTTGGGACCTCGCGGGAGCGCCGAGGTGAGCGTGCACGCGTTTTTGCAGTGCTTGTGTCGGAAGTATGTGTCGACGCAGGTGGATGATCAGGTGTTAGAAGCGGCGGAGAATCCAGGGGCGTTCATGTGGGCCGCGCTCGGGACGGCGACTTCGAAATTTTTCAGCGCGGCGCCGACGACGGGTTTCATGAATGGCGTCATGGATACGGAGATAAAGGAGCGGCGCGTGGCGCAGCGACGGGTGAAGGAGGCGGTTGGGCAAGCAGTCGCACCGGATCAGGTTGTCGATACCAACGCCGAGAGGCAGACGGATCAGGCGATGAAAGCGATGCGACACAAGTTGAGAAAGGAACCGGGCGCGACGACGGACATCGTGCGCGCGGTGAACAATCCGAACGACTTTGCGCAGTTTGTTGAGAATGTGTTCACGGCGTCGTTTTTGGTGAAGGACGGCAACGCGACGATCACCCCAGCTGGCGCTGGAAAGGTGCCGGTGTTCTCGGACACGCCCCAACCGGCGTCTGGGGTGAACGACCGCGCGAGTTTCGTGTTGCACATGGACATGACAAACTGGCAAGCGATGAACGCCCTCCTCGGTGGTGAGGAAGGTATGATGCCTACGCGAGAGGAAGTTGATGAAGCGGTGTTGTATGGTGCGCGTGGCGTAGTGAAGAATGAGTCGTCGTCACATGCTGCCGACCGTAAGCGCGGCAAAGACGCGCCCCACGGCTTGCACGATTCGACAAACTCGAAACGTTCTCGATCGTCCGAATCCCACTAGACCATCCTTGCTCGCGTGTACTACGATCACAACGTAGACTATAAATTTGTCAGTGTTACATATAGAGAAAACAACTGGTTCGTGCGCGCTATGAAAACGACGACGCTAACGCTAACGCTAAACCTTTGGTCCGTAAAGGTGTATTTTCTGCTGCATCTCATCCTTTACCGATTGATACCCCAACGCCCGTCCCATGCGCGCTAACCCAGTAAACGACTCGAGCAATATATCTTCTCTATCCGAGTTGTACGCCACGTACACATCCGCGCCACGCTGCTCGTCCGTCGCCGCTATTAAATCCACCGCCCGCTTCACCTCCGCCGGCGTCACGTTTGCAAACGGCGGGTCCACGAACACCACATCATACGCGAATCGCACCTGCACCGGCCGCCTCAAATCAAACGCCTTAAACCCACCCATAGATTTAAATCGCATATCGCAATCGAGCAATAAATACTCCGTACCAACCTCCCGTTCCCACGCTCGAGCGAGACTCGGATTGCACATGAACACCGGCTTCGCGTACCCTTTCGCCACGCGCAACAACCGCGTCGTCGTCTCGTCGTCATAAAAGAACTGCTCCATGGCGTGATTTTCCTCGATTCCCCCGAGCGAGGCGCGCTCGAGGTCCGTCGCCGCGCCGTCCGCGCGCGACGTTGACGGCGTGCGCTTTTTCCCACTGTCACTCGCCGGCGTCTTCCTCCTCGCCGCGCTCGTCGTCGTCGTCGTCGTCGCGCGGCGCCGCGCGCGACGCGCGGACGACCCCGTCGCCATCGCCCGGCGCGCGTCGCGCGAGGCGATGGACGCCGGCGACGACGACGGCGTCGGCATCGTCGTCGGCGCAGAGTGCGGTGCCCATCCGCGTCAGACATCGACGCGCGTTCGCCCCGCACAGCCGTCGCACGAGGCGCGCGAGCGACGGATCGACGAACGGGTGATGCGCGCGATCGCGAGCGGCGCCGGTGCGGTCGACGCGCGCGCGTTGCGAGCGACGGCGACGGCGACGGCGACGGGGCGTCGGGTGGCGTCGGCATCGGGATCACGAATAACGGTATCTCGTCGCCGGGTGTGCGCGATGGCGACCACGGCGGACGGCGAGCGCGTGAAAAAGTTGCAGAATGGGAGCGATATTCGCGGTGTGGCGCTGGAGGGCGTTGAAGGGGAGGGGATAACGTTGGATGCGGCGACGGCGAGCGCCATCGGGCGCGCGTTCGCGGATTGGTTAATGGTCAAGACGGGCGCGCGCGAGGTTACGATTGGCGTCGGGCGCGATCCGAGGTTGTCTGGGGAGATGTTGCGTGACGCGATGTTTGCTGGCATGGCGGCGAGTGGGGCGAAAGTGGTGGATATGGGACTCGCGACGACGCCGGCGTGTTTCATGGCTACGGTGACGCCCGGCGTTGAGTACGCTGGGAGCGTCATGCTCACCGCGTCGCACTTACCGTTCAACCGCAACGGCATGAAGTTCTTCACCTCTGCGGGTGGTTTGGACAAGCCAGATATCAAGGACATTTGTGCGCGAGCCGCGGCGTACGTCGAGGCGGGTGGCTTGTCCGTCGACGCGCCGAGCGGCGTCGTGCGCGCTCCATTCTTACCCACCTACGCCGCACAACTGTGCGATATCATTCGCAAAGGCGTGAATTCGCCCACAAACTACGACAAGCCACTGTCTGGGATGAAAATCGTCGTGGACGCTGGTAACGGGAGTGGCGGATTTTTTGCGGATTTGGTTCTCGCGCCGCTCGGCGCGGATACGAACGGCTCGCAATTTCTTAATCCTGATGGGAGCTTCCCGAACCACAGCCCGAACCCAGAAGATAAAGAAGCGATGGAGGCTGGCGTGCGCGCAGTGCTCAGCGCCAAGGCTGATCTCGGTATAGTGTTTGACACGGACGTGGATCGAAGCGCTGTCATCGACGCGAGCGGGAAAGAAATCAATCGCAACAAACTCATCGCATTGCTTTCTGAAATTGTGCTCAAAGAAAACCCTGGAGCGACGATTGTCACCGACAGCGTCACATCGGATGGTTTGCACAAGTTTATCAAGGCGAAGGGTGGTCACCATTTGCGTTTCATGCGCGGGTACAAAAACGTCATCAACAAAGGCAAAGAACTCAACGCGGCGGGCGTCGTCACGCCGCTCATGATTGAAACGAGCGGACACGGAGCGATGAGTGAAAACTACGACCTGGATGATGGTGCGTATCTCGCGGTGAAGATTATCATCGAGGCTGTGCGTCGTCGCATCGCAAACGAACCGTCGATTGGGCAAGTGCTCGAAACGCTCGAAGAACCGCTCGAAGAAGCCGAAGTTCGTTTAAAAATTGCCGATCCGGATTTCAAGGCGTACGGTGGGAATGTCATCGAATCTCTCCTCGAAACCGTCAACGACACCGATCATCCGTTGTTTGGTAAATCCTCACCTGCTGAGGACAACTATGAGGGCTTGCGCGTATGCGTCGACGAGGGCGACGGCAACAAGGGTTGGTTTTTACTTCGCTGCTCTCTTCATGATCCAGTCATGGTGCTTAACTTCGAATCTCAAGTCCCGGGTGGCGTCAAAATCATGGCTGAGGAAGTCGGCGCGTGGCTGATTGATCAAAACTTTTCAAAGCTCGACGCCTCGGCGGTGCACGCCCTGTACCGCACGCCGTAGATTTGTAACATCACCGCAGGCTCACGCGCGCGCGCTCAATGCTTTAACGATAAAATTCGTACCAATGAATTCACAAAATACTAAAATTCTATCTCTTTCGTAATTGTCGTCACGCGAAACGCACGATTTTTGTTCTTGTTGAAGCGTAAAGCGACGTTCGAAGACTCGAGCCGTCGCGCCTACACATTCATTTATTGGCCACCACGACCACCGAAACCCGGGCGCTCGGAGCGGTAACCAGCGCGGTCACCACCGAAGCCACCACGGCCACCGCGGCCACCGCGATCACCTCCCGGGCGTTCACCCTCGACGCGCGTCGGCGCGCGAGCGCTCTTCTTGAGCGTGTTCGGCACGACATCCGCGGACAAGTTCAAGTACTCTCGCAAGTACTCAATACCCTCATCCGTCAAGTACCAGTAGTAGTGTCTCCAGGAGTAAATCTCCTTAACAAAACCCTTCGACCTGAACGACTGCATGAGCTTGATCACGTGCAAGTTCGGCACGTCGATCGGCGCCTCCCCGCCTTGACCCACTTCGGGGTGCTTGGGCAAGTTGTAATCCTTCTTGGCCCAAATCACACCCTCGGAGAAGAGCGCCTTGTAGGTTTCATTACGGTTCACTTTCGGAATAAGCATGATGATGTTTTGTTTATCAACGTCGGGAAATCGTTATATCGTCTCGACTAGAGGGTATGAGCGTCGACCCTGCGCGCGCGTGCACGAACACCACGATGCGTCAGTCCCTCTCTCTGCGATTTCAACATCTCCACGCGCGCCGACGGTCGTCCCGCGAACCGCCGTCGCGCGACGCCGCGACGCGATCGAATCACGCGTAAACTCCCGCGCACATCTCGCGCGCGTTCGCGACCGATCTCTCGTTCGTACCTTGGCGACCGTGCGTGCGATAGAGGCGGACGACGCGACGCGCGCTAGGGCTTTTGGGCGCCGCGATCGTGAACCATGTCAAAACGGACCGTGGGTGCATTTAACGCACATTTCAATCCACCGCGCCGTCGCATCGACGACAAACCGCACAAAACTTTGTCAGATGACAGGAAACATATATCGTGACCCACTCGCGTTAAAAACGCTGACACACACCGCGTCGTCGCTCGAAGCGCGTGAAGAATGTCGCGTTCAATGTATGCGCGCCTGGTCATGATTGGTCAAACCGTCGATCGGACATGTGGCGTTTGGAGGTTCGTATTTTGAATCCTCGCGACAGCTCGCGCGGCACTCTCGGACGACGAATGGACGCCGCGACGCGCGCGCTCCGCGCCCGAGCGCGCGAGTACGCGTCGCTGACGATGCCCGGGTCGACGACGGGGATATTTCTCGCCGATACGCTGTGCGCGCTGTCGGGGCACGCGCGAGAGGATTGCGAGCTGTTGGCGTCGCTGTTGGCGCGCGATGGACAGCATAGGCGCGCGCTGAGCGTGCTGAGGCGCGTGAGGGATGGGGAGATGACGACAGCGATGCGTGCGTTGGCTGGGGAGTGTTTGTTTGCGATGAGGGATTACGAGGGGTGTTTGGAGGCGTTGGGTGGGGGGGAGACGCCGCCCGAGCGCGGGGCGCGAGGCGCGGAGGAGGCGGCGTTGAGTTTGCTTCGTGGTCGCGTGTACGAGGCGATGGAGAGTCGAACGCGAGCGGTGCGATGGTATAAACATGCGTTGACGTGCGATGCGATGTGTTTTGGTGCGTATGAGGCGATGTTGGCGACGCATATGTTGACGGAAGCCGAGGAGCGCGAGTTGGTTGAGTCTTTAGAGCTGGACGACTCCAACGCGTGGGTGCGTGAGATGTATGCCGTCATGGGGAATTCGCGACAAGTGACGTCGGAACTCGCGACGGTGGTGCGCGTCGGGGTGAATGATGATGAGTTTGAGGCGGGCACGCCGCCGCGCGGCGGCGCCGCGGACGCGTCGTCGTCATCGGCGTCGAGCGTTATTGAAGCTTTACGGTCGAGCGGCGACGTCCGCATCGCGTGTGCGCGACGAATGTATCAACGTGGTGAGTTTGCCGCGTGCTACGTCGAGCTGCGGCGACAGTTCGAGCTCGAGCCTGCGAGGTTGACGGGGTTCCCATTGTACCTCTCGACGCTCGTCGAGCTCGGCAAGAAGAATGATTTATATCTATTAGCGCACTCTCTCGTGGCAGAATACCCAGACAAGGCGGTGACGTGGTTTGCGATTGGATGTTATTACATGACCACGCGTCAATACGACTCGGCACGCAAATACTTTAGCAAGGCGACGAGTATCGACGCGTCGTTTGTACAAGCGTGGATTGGTTTCGGCCACGCCTTTGCCGCGCAGGATGAAAGCGATCAAGCCATGGCGGCGTACAGAACAGCCACTCGATTGTTCACGGGCTCGCACGTACCCGTGATGTCGATTGGAATGGAATACCAGCGCACGAACAATTCGAGCTTGGCGTTTCAATTCTTCCTCAAAGCGTTTGAGATTTGCGACACCGACCCGTTGTTGCACAACGAGTACGGCGTCTTGCTGTACCGTCAAGGCGATTACGAGAATGCGGTGCTGAGTTTCCAACAAGCACTCGATCTCGCTCCTAGACCGATGTCAAGTCGATGGGAATCGCTCATAGTGAACATGGCGCAAGCACTTCGCAAGCTCGGTCGATACGACGAAGCCATCGCGACATTTGAGGAAGCGCTGTCAGTCGCTCCGAAAGTCGCATCCACGTACGCATCGCTTGCGTTTACGTACCACATTAAGAGTCGATGTACTGAGCCAGTGGCTCTCGGATTGGCGATTGAATACTACCACAAGGCGATCGCTTTGCGTTCGAGCGATACGTTTTCGCAAACGCACCTCGAATTGGCGTTGATAGACCAAAGCGCGATTAGCATTCCCAAGCACAACGCCGTGGAATGGAACACTACGTTTGATGCGTTTGGCGGTGGGGTTGCTCAACCTGAGTCTCCTGAAACTGGTGGTTTATTCCCGTCTCTGTCGCCGAGAAGTTTCCAAAGCACGCCGACGTTTGGTCAAACGCCGTTTTCGGCGGCGCGCGGCGGTTTCGACATGAATGAGTCTGTCGACATGGACGAATCAGTGGACATGGAGCAGACACCATGATTAAAAGTAAATCAATTAGATTAGACACGAGTACTTCACCATCATACCGCATATGTAGCACTTGCACGGGTAGCGCGCTTTGATACCACTTACTTGTTTTAGCCTCGCCAGTCAACAGTCTCCTCACTTCGCACCTCGGGTGAAGGCGCAACCGAACTCGTCGCCGAGGTAGCGCGCGCTTAAGCATATCGCGCAGCGTAGCTTCTAACGCATCTTACGCGTCCAGGCACCATGGCGACAGCGCAAGCCGCGAACGCGCCGCTCATCATCACGCCAGAAGAAGAAGAAGCTATTCGTAAACGCTTGATTACGCAGACCGCGCAGACGAAGAAAGGCGTAGACTACCCTATCCGTCGGTTGGTGAAGTCATTCTTCGCACTCAAAGCGGCTGTCGATGGCGAAGATGAAGGCGCGATCGCGGAGGCGAGAGAGAAATTCCTCATCGAGCTCGAAACGTACGAATTCAACATGGGTCGCTACTCCACCGTCATCGCCGCCAACCGCGAGCAGCAAGACACGTACGACGAAGAAGATGACAAAAGCCAAGTCGAATGCGCCGACCTGAAGGCGCAAGTCGCAGAGTTGAAGATTAAACTTGGAGACAGCGCGTTGGAACGTCAATTTCGCCAGCGACGCGAAACGGTCGCCCGCACGTGCGCGGAATACCCCTCTCGCGCCACCATCGACCTTGAGACCGAACAACTGCGCCAGGAAATCGAGCGCGCTTCGTCCAAGCGCGATGACTTGGCCAACAAGGTTGATTTCGCGAAGAAACAGTTCGCGCTGCTGCTCCGCGTCGCCGACGGCTTGAAAGCGGACGCCTAATACGAACGCCGACGACGCGCCGGTCGTTCTAGTCATAGCCCTAGCTCGCGTCTCCGCATGTATTATTATGTTTAGTTGCTTTGGATCTCGTCACGCGCGTGAGCGCGACCATGACCGCGAATGTACACCACATGTCGCCTCGAGCGACGCGACGGCTCGTTTCAGCCTGTCGACGTTCCGACGGCGGCAGATTAATCAAGCTTATCTTCACTTTACGACGCCGCGAGCGACGTCACGCGAGTCAAACCTGCACCAAACGCATAGAAATCATGGCGAGTGGTTCGTTCGTGGTGCTATTGCCCGCGCTCGCCGCGCTCGCGTTCGCGTTTTGGCTGTTTACCAAGAAGCTTTCCAAGATTTCGCTTCACCAGCGTCCGATTCGCGTCTCCACCACGCACGATTCGCGCAGTGCGAGCGACAGTGACTACGATGAGGCGTTGTTGAGACGCATGGAGACGGGCGAGAGCGTCCCTAGCGATGCGTATGCGAAAGTTCGAGTGATTTACCGGGACATTCAGTCGGGTGCCAAGGCGTTTCTCGCCGCGGAGTACCGCATGTGCGTGATGTTCCTGGCTGGATTTGGCGTCGTCGTCGCGATGTTAGTGGCGAATGGTGCGCATGGGTTCAATGGTAAAGTTGGTTTCATGACGGCGTTTGCGTTCCTGACGGGCGGGGTAACGAGCATGGTGGCGGGCTACGTCGGGATGATGATCGCGGTGTACACGAACGCGCGGTGCACGGTGAGCGCGGCGCAAGGTCCAGATGCGATAGCGTGGCGAGAAAGCTTCAACGCGGCGTTTAGAGGTGGCAGCGTCATGGGTTTCGCCCTCAGCGGCCTTGGGTTACTCGTGATGTACGTGTTGATGGTGATTTACAGCTGGATGTACGCGTTTGAAACGGAAGCGGTGGAATTGTTTGAGTGCATCGCTGGCTTTGGCTTGGGTGGTTCAGCGATTGCGCTCTTCGGACGCGTCGGTGGAGGCATTTACACCAAAGCAGCTGACGTCGGCGCTGACTTGGCGGGTAAGGTTGTCGCAGGTATACCCGAGGACGATCCGCGAAACCCGGCGACCATCGCGGATAACGTCGGCGACAACGTCGGCGACGTCGCCGGTATGGGATCTGACTTGTTTGGCTCGTTCGCTGAAGCCACATGCGCGGCGCTTGTTATCGCCGCACAATCTGTCGACTTAGTTTCCGCGGGTTGGGACACAGTCATCTTCCCGTTGTACATCTCTGCCGTGGGCATCTTGGTGTGCATGGCTGTGTCGTTTGTCGCGACTGATTTCCAACCGGTGCGCAACGAGGCGAGTATCGAGCGCGTATTGAAGACGCAGCTCACGTTGAGTACGCTCGGTATGACGTTGGCTATGTATCCGGTGTGCATGATGTACATGCCGGATCAATTCTACTTGGGTAGCAAGACGTACGCCACCGCGTGCATTGGCATGTCGTCGAGCAAATGCGTCTCAGGTGGTGCCCACGCCGCGTTCGCGTGCATCGCCGCTGGCTTATGGGGTGGTTTGCTCATCGGTTTCGTTACGGAGTACTACACATCTCATTCGTATTATCCTGTGCGCGAGCTGGCGCGCTCGACGGAAACTGGTGCGGCAACGAATATCATTTACGGTCTCGCGCTCGGGTACAAATCAACCATCGTCCCCGTCGGCGTGCTCGCCTTTTGTGTTTGGATCTCATTCAGCATGATGGACATGTACGGCGTCGCGATGTGTGCTCTTGGTATGCTCGGCACGTTAGCCACGTGCCTTGCCATCGACGTCTATGGGCCCATTTGCGACAACGCGGGTGGCATCGCCGAAATGGCTGGCTTGCCAGACGAAGTGCGCGAAAAGACGGATGCGCTTGACGCTGCGGGCAACACCACGGCGGCCATCGGCAAGGGTTTCGCCATCGGCTCTGCCGCGCTAGTTGCGCTTGCACTCATCGCTGCCTTCGTCACGCGTTGCAACGTTCTCGACGGTGGTGTAAACTTGTTAAACCCGGCGGTGTTTGCCTTTTTGCTCATCGGCTCCATGCTCCCGTACTGGTTTAGCGCGATGACGATGAAATCCGTCGGCATAGCCGCGATGGAAATGGTCAAGGAAGTCAAGCGGCAATTCGATACCATTCCTGGTTTGCTCGAAGGCACGCCTGGACACGCTCCGCCGGATCACGCGCGATGCATTAAAATCAGCACCGACGCGAGTCTACGTGAAATGGTGCCGCCAGCGATGCTCGTCATCTCCGCGCCCATCATTACGGGCACACTGTTTGGCGTCGAAGCCGTCACCGGCCTCCTCGCCGGTGGATTAGTCTCTGGCGTCCAGCTCGCGATTTCCGCGTCTAACACGGGCGGTGCGTGGGACAACGCAAAGAAATATATCGAAAAGGGTGGATTGTACATTGACGTGCCCAAGCGCGAGCGCTCGCACGCCGATCCGCCAGAAGGCCCATTCACTGGCGCCATTGTGCGCAACGTCGACGGGTCTCCGCAAATGATAAGCGTGCGTCAACGCAAGGGTAGCGAGTGCCACAAGGCGGCGGTCGTGGGCGACACCGTGGGTGATCCGCTCAAGGATACCAGCGGCCCCGCGGTGAACATTCTCATGAAGCTCTCCGCCATCATCTCGCTCGTGTTCTGCGACTTTTTCATGTCCATCAACCAAGGTCACGGGTTGTTCAATCTCCAATAAAAGAATGACCACATGACACAGAACGCGCACATATTCTTTCTCACACACACATTCATGCAATAAACAACACACGATACATTTTGAAGCATTCGCGAACGCTCGTCATTTGGCTCAACCGACGCCGCGCGACGCGGCGCCACATCGCGACGCACCGCTCGAGACGGTCCATCGCCACGACGCATCAACGCCTCGAGCACACATACCTCACGCACGCACGCCCCGAACGCGGGCGCATTACGGCCCGAATCGACGTCGAATCGTCACACGTCTGAAGTCTGAACCATGTCCATATCTCGAAATTTGCGCGCGCGACGCGAGCGAGCCGCCAAGAACGGTCCCTCTCCGCGCCTGCCCACGCGCACGCGCGATGTGGGCACAGTCCCTTTGATGTTACGTCGACTCGCGCCGATGGTTCGGTTCGGATATCCGATTGGTATTACCGTCGGCCCAGCGCGCGTGCGCGTCGTCGCCAACGTCGACTGCTTTCAAATGCTCAAATTCACCGCCGGGGTGGTGTTGGCGTTAGCTCGCTCACCTTTCGCGTGCGTCGGTCTCGTGTACGGTGTGCAGCATATTCACGGTATGGTGATTCGCGCGCGCGAGCGCATGGCGCGAGAAGAGCAGGACAAACGTCGACTTGAAGGGGTCGTCGAGCACGCGGCGCCTGAATTTGAGCCGATGGACGCGTTGCCGACGAATGTTCCTATTGGCGGCGATAATGCACGCGACGACGAGGAGACGGTGGAAGATGATGAAGATGCCGCTGACGACGAATGCGCGAGCGAGTGTTCGGAGTGGAGCGTGATTAGCGAAGTCACAACCGCCACCGTAGTGATTTCCGCGACGCAACAAGATTAGACGCGCGTTATACGCGCAAACGAGATATGGATACGAAACGAGAGACTTCATGAATTTCACATTTAAACATCATCTATACGAGGTCTTAGGTCTTAGGGCTATAACCTTACACCAAACGAACGTACGCGCCGTCAATCTTGAATAAATCCTTTCTAGACTTGATGAATTCACCGAGCTTTAAAACGATATTATTGGGCTTTTTCACGCGCCCGCCGAGGGCAGACATCATCGTGTCCGGATTGGCTTTCAAGTAGTCGACGAGTGCTTGCGCGTACTCATCACCAGACATCTTTGTGGTTGTATTTGGCGTCGCGGGGGTCGACTTTTGCTTCTTGTTCGACACTGGAGTGGTGGTGATTTCCGCCGCGCGCTTGGAGGCGGATTTAATGGCGTCGACGTCTTCCTCCATGCTCGAGGAATCGGAATCGGAATCGGAATCTTTCGAGGACGCAGAGTCGCTCTCGCTCTCGCTCTCGCTCTTGTCTTTGCTGTCTGATTTCTTCGCCGGCGGCGGCGCGTCGTCAGAGTCTGAATCGGAACCGGAATCTTCGCTTTCGCTCTCCGGCTCGCTTTCACTCTCTGGTTCGCTCTCACTCTCGCTCTCTGAGTCTTGCTTCTTTGCCTTTGCCGCCGACGCAGGTTTCTTCACTGGTGCGTCATCGTCGGATTCGCTCTCCGGTTCGCTCTCGCTCTCCGGTTCGCTTTTGCTTTCGCTTTCCGATTCGCTCTCCGAAACTGGCGGCTTTGCGGACTTCTTTGCGGATCCGGGCGACTTCGCAGGCGCCTTGACGGGCTCCTCGTCGCTTTCCGATTCGGCTTCCTCGTCGCTTTCCGATTCAGCCTCCTCGTCGCTCTCCGAAACTGGCGGCTTTGCGGACTTCTTTGCGGATCCGGGCGACTTCGCAGGCGCCTTGACGGGCTCCTCGTCGCTTTCCGATTCGGCTTCCTCGTCGCTTTCCGATTCGCTTTCTGACTCTGATTCGCCGTCGTCGCCAAAGGCTTCATCGAACGCCTTATCGTCGTCCGAATCATCCCCGAATAACTCATCATCATCGGGTAAATTATCCAAATCCACATCTCCAGTGATGAATTCTTCTTGACTATCGCTCTCACTGCTTGAAATATCGTCGTCATCACCTTCATCATCCGACGCTTCTTCGCTTTTACTTTCGCTTTCGCTTTCATCGTCGTCGCTTTCATCACTTCCTTCATCATCCTCATCTTCATCCTCATCGCTATCCATCTCGTCATCCGACATCTCCATCGCCAATTCCTCCATCACACGCGCCTCCTCCTCCTCATCAATCCCCTCATTCGTCTGTCTCCATCCGCTCACGTGCACGTCGTTCGCTCCATCCGCTCTGAGCACGAAGCTCGCGTCCAACACCACATCCAACCCAACCTGCTCACACGCCCCCGGCGTGAGCGTACACAGCGTGTGTCGACGACCTTCACGAACACCAGACGCCTCCGCATCATCCGCGATCGCCAGCGTCAGCGTCGTCCGCGCGCGCGTATCGTTGATCGACGCGCCCAGCGCGACTTGGCTCACGTGAATGTACTCCTCATCGCTCGCCACGTCCACGCGCAGGGTTTTCCCGGCGGGGATCACCGCGCCCCAGAACTCGGCATCCATCGCGTGCGATGTTCGCGCGATCCACCGCGGCGCAGTCGGACGGCGGCGGCGGCGGCGCGCGAATCAATGGCGCGAATCAATGGTGCGCCGCCATCCATCGCGTTCGCGTAGTGTACGTAAAAGAAACCCGTCATTGTGTTTTATGACCCTCCCAACACCATCACGCGAGCGCCGATCGACGGCAGTCTCCGTCGCGCGCGCGAACGCTCGCGCGCGTGCGTCGTCGCATATCGCGCGCGGTCGTTCGTTCGCATTCGTCGTCGGCATCGGCGCGCGCGGCAGCGCACGCGAGGCGTCGCGCACGGCGCACGGCGTGGATCGGGTGAACACCCAACAACATGGGTGCGAATGAGCGTTCGAAATTGATCTTAGACCCGCACACGCACGGGAGTTCGCGATGGAAGAGTCGGTTGAGCGCGCCGATGAAGGCGAGCGATGTGTATGCGCCGAGGACGCCGGCGGGGGCGGGGCATGGGCGTGGGTCGTGGTGGAGTGGGACGCATCGGTGGGCGAGCGCTGGCGCGTGCGCGGCTCCGTTCGCGTTGTGCGCGTTGTTGATTCTAGGGCACGTGTACGGAGGGCACGTGATGCGGCATAGTGGGGTAGATTCGGCGTCGGCGACGGCGACGGTTGGGGTGGATGAAGGGCGTGCGGCGGCGGCGGGGAGGTGGTCGACGTGGACGCGCGGGCGAGACGCGAGCGAGGCGAATGATGATTCCGGCGAAAGTCCGGCGTACGCCGGGGGTGAGTCCACGTCGCACGCGGTGACGGCGTTTGATGCTGGACGCACTACTGGTGTGGCGTTGCATGGGTGGTTGAACTTGGAGGAGTGGTTTTTCTCGCAAGGCGCGTCGCACGCGGTGGTGGCTGACGAGCGCGAAGCCAACGGCGTGTGTTTCCCTCCGATGTACCCCGACGCCCACGCTTTGGGGTTTTCCTGGGCGAGTGAAGGGGATTTAGTGAATAAATTAGTCAAGGCTGTGGGCGCGAAGGCGACGGTGCATAGTTTCAACGCGCACCGCGCGCAATACGTCACGGATGAAGACTTGTTGGAAATAGCGTCCAAGGGCATCGAGCTCGTGCGGCTACCGGTTTCTTGGAGTTTATTCGCTCGCGATCCAGCCTCGGTTCCTCGGGGTGGTGAACGCATTTTAGTCGATCCGGTGTATCCCGATAGGTTATTCGTGAACATGGCGGGGGCCGATTTAGACGCGGTGGTTGAGCGCATTCGCAACGCCGGATTGAAGGTGTTGATAGACTTGCACAGCATGCCTGGCGGTGCCGCCAAGGGCACGTTCAATGGCGTGTTCCCGCACCCACCGATGATGTTCGCTCGTAAAGAGCTTCGCAGCACGGGATTAGCCATCGTGCGTAACTTTTTGGGTTGGTTTAAAAATTTACCCGCCGAGTCGCGCGCCGCCGTGCACGGGTTGCAGTTGCTCAACGAACCCGGACACATGCTTCCCGAGCAACGTACGCAAGTGCTCGATTGGTTGGCGAATGCCGTAGATATCTACCGACAAGAACTCGTCAACGAAGGCTTATCGGCGAGCGAACGCGTTCCATTCTTGTACATCAACTTGGTGGAAACGCTCGGCTTGAACGTCGCCGACATGGCGGCGTGGATGCGGTCGCAATTCACGCCTCGCGAGCTCAAAGACTGGGCCGTCTTGGACGTCCATCACTACTTTGCGTGGTCGTACACTGGATGTATGGGTGGTTCAAACGCTGGATGCTCGTTTGATTGCAACGAAAAACCATCCGTGGTGGCCCAGCGCATCGGCGAGCTCTCGGGCGAGTGGGCGGGTTCGCTGCGCGCCGCCGCGCAGACGTACGGCGTCCAAAATCTCGCCGTCTCCGAATGGTCTTTAGCCACGTTCTCAGACTCGTCGAAATCGTGCTCAAATCGCGCGATGTTGGATATCATGTACGAACACCAAGAGCAAGCGTACCATGGGGCGGGTATTCAAGGATTCTTTTGGGGTTGGAAAATGCCGCACGGCGGTTCGCACGCCAAGGCGTGGTCGCTCAGCGACTATCTCTCGCAAGGTGAACGCAAGGAGATGCATCACAAAATCGTACCACATGGATACGAACTCGATGCGGTATCAGAAACGCTATCGGAGGGTTCGACAAAGGCTGATGCCGAACGGTTGATTCGCGCGTACGGACAATTCGCCGACGAACCGGCGCCGACGACGGGCGGCGCGAATGTCAGCGAAACAACCATGCCAGTGAGCGATGTGTTGAAACTTCTCAACGCCGCTCGCGAAAGTGCGTCAATCGGCGACAGAGAAGTGCATTTTCCAAGCGCTAATGTCGCGCCAGTCGTGGATTCAAGCGAGTTCAAACGTGCGACATCTGAGCTCGAGAAGATTATCGACGTTGACGAATACGCCGAAGACGAGGAGGACGCGACGCACGAAGTGTTTGAAACTCCAGCGCCGCCCAAGGTTGTTGAACAAGTTGATCCTGTTAAACCGGCTGACGAAGTACCTGCGCCAGTAGAGGAGAAAGTCCCCGTCAAGACTGCCAAAAAGACTGAGAAACCCAAGTCCAACAAGAAGAAGGACGAGAGCCGCCACGCCGAGCGTCACGCTGATCCGAGCGAGTCGGTTGAAGCCATGCTGGCTGACATTCCACTCACGAATTCGCACGTGGACGTACTGGCCGTATAGACTAGATGATATATTTAATTGAATGTTGTACACTAGCTACTAATATCGCGTGCGTCTATTTGATACCCGTCTGGGCGGATAAGCGAGCGAGCGCGTCTGGTTGGCGCAGACGCGACATAACCGCGGGGGGCAAGTTTATAAACATTTCAACGCCATTTGCACCCGCTGGAGCGCCCGTCGCGCGATCCGGTCGCGAACACTGTATTTGAATGATATCGTTAAGCTCGGGCGGAAGCGCGAGCGTGGGCGACCCCGTGCCAAAGTCCAAATCATACAGTTTTTTGTAAATTTCAACCAAGTTGTTGCACCAACACATTTGGCCTTGCATGAACGCCATGATGTCAAAGTCAAACCCGTTGACGCCCGCGCGAAACGCAGCCTCGGTGAGCATTAAATACTTGTTTCTTCGCATCATAGCCTTCGTGAAACCTGGTCTGAGCCCGTTTTTGACGTCGAGTAAAGTGGAGTAATCGCCGACGGCGACGCGCCCGGTGCACACGCCGATGGCTGCGTTGCCAAAGTACATGTCGGGTAATCCCGTGCGACCACCGCGACCGCTCACGACGGTAACGTGCTCAAATGGCGTGCCGTTCGGTAACCCACACAAGTCAGCGAGCGCGAGCCACGAATGTGCGCTCAGCGCCTCGTTGTCGTTTGTCGCCTCTGATGACTCTCGCAATCGCCGCATGCCATCCTCTTTAATGCTCACCATCATGCGGTTACCCGCGGGAAATCGTAAAAAGTCGGGAATAAGACCCCGTCCGGCTTTAAGCGCGTTCGCTAGCATAGGCACCGAACTGACGTTATCAAAACCTTCCTTTGAAAGCATCGCGCGCATTTCCTCCACCGACATATCCGCCGGCGGTTGAGACACAAGCGATCGATCAAACACCGGATCACCAAGAGGATGCGCCTCATTATTCGTCATCTTTGCCCACGTGACTAAAAACTCAATAAACCCTTGTCCATCGCTCACGGCGTGCGACATGCACACGCCCAAGACGCTCCCGCCGCCCGCGCAGTGCGTCACCTTGGCCGTAAACACGGGCGCGTCGCCCAACATCAAATCAATCCAAGGCGCGAAATCCAAGAACCTTCGCGTCGCATCGGCGTAATCTTGTGGCAAATTCTCAAATCTTTGATTATCATCGCGTACGACGCGAAGAGGCACGCCATCGTTCGTCAGACGCACGCCTTTCGACGCGTATCCCGGCGTTTGCAAATCCAACCGCCCGGCGAGCATCGGATACTTCCCCAGCGTCTTCCTCAGCGCCACCTCAAGCGTACCCACATCCAAGGTCGTCTCGTAATAACACACCGCTTGCATCACGAACGGCACTTCGCCAACGTCGTACCCCGATAACGCCTGAAGCTCCGCGACGTCCGGCGACACGACGTCGCTATCCGGAGCGCGCACCGTCGCGCAGTCGAGCACCAGCTCCTTCGCGTTCGCACCGTCGAGAAAATTCCTCGCCGGCACCATGAGCGTGCGCGCCACGCCTCTCGCCGCCGGAATCTCGATGAGCTTGGTGAACGCGCCCGCGTGGCGACGTTGCGCGTCGCCTCGACGTCGTCCAGCGGCGCGATGGAGGTGACAGACGCAGCCATGAATCGCTCGCGCGCGCGCCGCCGCCGTCGTCCTCGTCGTCCTCGGTCGCGCCGCGATGCGCCGCGGCGCGTCGCGATGACGTGTGCCTGCGCTCGCCCGCATGCGCGCGCGGTCAGCGGCGTGCGCGGCGCGGAATGACGCCGTTCGTCGTCGCGCCGTGACCCGACGTTAAACTCAAAAAACTGTCCCACGGCACCGCATCACTTCGCGACGCGCCGACCGCGAACGTTGCGTCGAACGCGCCCGCGTCGAGCGCACGCATCGTCGCATTCGCCCTTCGTTCCGTTTTACTCGCGCGTTCGCCCCGCACGACGCCGTGCGCGCGTGGATTTCATGGAGCCGCCGCCAGCGGATGACGACCTCGACGCCGCCGCGAACGACGGCGGTGGGTTCATCTTCGTCCTCGAGTGCGCGACGCTGGAGACGGGGAAAGTTGGCAAGGGATTTGCGATATTAAACTGCGATGATCACGCGAACTTTATCCGTCGACACGGGAAACAGCCCGGGGACTATCGTCCGGACATTTGCCACCAGGCGTTGCTCGCGATTCTGGACTCGCCGTTGAACAAGGCGGGGAAGGTGAAAGCCGTGTACGTGAACACACAGAAGAACGTGTTGTTTAAGGTGAGTCCGAAGACTCGCGTACCGCGGACGTTTAAGCGGTTTTGTGGTCTCATGGTGCAGTTGTTGCAAAAGTTGTCCATTCGCTCGTCCAACGGGCCGGAAAAGTTGATGCAAGTCGTGAAGCAACCGGTGACGAAATATTTTCCAGCGGGTGCGCGGCGTGTTGGGTTTTCGTTTAGCGCTCCAGAAGTGAAAAAGTTACCAGAGTACGTGGCGTCGTTGCCGGATGACGTGCCGGTGGTGTTTACGGTGGGCGCGATGGCGCACGGGAAAGTGGACGTGGCGTACACGGATGATTTCATCTCCGTCTCACAGTATCCATTAAGCGCGGCGTGTTGCATCGGGAGGATATGCAATGCACTCGAACAAAAGTTTGACATTGTGTAGCGTGCGTCTGTGTGTGTGTAATTGATTTAGTACAAAAAATGAATGGCTGAACCCGCGCGCGTCTGCTCGCGCGCCACGCGGGTCAACAGTAGATATGAGAAAAATGAATTCGATATCATAACATAGTGTAGATTTTTTTGAGCTCTTCGTTTCTAATACGTGTCTACGAGCGACTACCAATACGTCCAGCGATCGAGCCAGCCACCCGGGTTTTGGCGAATCAAAGCCTTGCGCATTTCATCGTACGTGAAGATGAGAATACTCCACGGTACGCCGGAGAACCAGTGCAACACGTGCAACGGGCGAGTACCGAACACGGCATTGAACGCAGGCGTGTAGCACAACGTCGCACCGAGGACGGTTTCGAAAATTAAACCAAAGTTCATGAAGTCGTTACCCATGCCTTGTTCAAAGATGGACAATTTGCGCGTCTTGGCGATGAGCAAATCGGCCCACTGAACGATGATAATAGTAATGAAGTACGCGGTTTGCGCGTACTCGAGCGCCGCAGTTTGGTACTTCAAGTTGGGCATCGTTTGAGGAGCACCGTTCCACCAGTAGTACGCTCCCGCCGGCGCGATGCGGTCGGGGTCAGCGAAGCCGCGCGTAAAGCCATAATCGGCGCTGACGCCGCAAAAGTACGCGAACGACGCTTGGTCGTCTGCAGAGAGCGCAGCCTTCTCCGTAGCGCTCATAGCGTTGTACGTCGCACAATCGCGGTTGCAGACGAAGTCACCCGGACCACGGAAACCGTTCGCATTGAATTCAATGAAGGGGTCAACCGTCGCGGTAACGCCAGCTAACGCGGAAGAAGCGAGGAACGGAGACGAGCCCGCCATGTACGCGTTCGGCGAGTAGTCAATGGGCATGGAGCAACCACCGGTGCAAATACCCTCGGCGTTGGTACCCGCACCCGGATCGGCGCAACCGTAACCGCACGCCTTTGGCATGTAACGACCGACGCCTTGGGTGGTGTCGGACATGGAATCGCCGTTCAACGTGCACATGAGAGAAGAATCAAGCCACTTCAAACCGTTGTTCATCAAGATGCTTGGGGTGTAACCGTAGTCGTTGAGCACGAGCATGTAAGTGAAGAAACCAGCAAGCGCTTGAATCATACCAATTTGGAAGTAGGCGAAAGAAATCAAACGGAAGTTGACGAGGCGGTCCGTCTTCGCGTTGCGCGGCGGACGGTCCATAATGTCAGCCTCCTTTTCTTCGTAAGCCATGGAAATGGCGGGAACCATATCCGTACCAAGATCAACGCACAAGATGAGCACGGTGGACAACGGCAAAGGCAACTTGGCGGTGATGTAGCACAAGAAGGGGGCGATTTCCGGAATGTTGGAAGACAACGTGTACGCGATGGACTTCTTCAAGTTGTCAAAAATGAGACGACCTTCCTCAACGCCATTGACAATCGAGGCAAAGTTATCGTCCATGAGAATCATATCAGCAGCTTCCTTGGAGACATCCTTACCAGCAATACCCATGGCAATACCGATGTCACCCTTCTTGAGCGCCGGAGCGTCGTTCACACCGTCACCAGTGACGGCGACGATTTCACCGCGGCGTTGGCAGTTTTCGACAATCAAAAGCTTGTGAGCCGGAGACACGCGAGCCCAGACGATTTGGTCGTGGTCAAGCGCCCAGTCCCATTTGGCGCGCTGTTCAACCGGGTCGGCAATTTCCATCCAGCTGCGGATGTCGTCACCCTTGACGACGGTGGCGCGGCCAGAGTCCAAGTTTTCTTGGGAGATAATGTTCACTTGCTTGGCAATCGCCGCCGCGGTGATCGGGTGATCACCAGTGACCATGTAAACCTTGATGCGAGCACGGTTGCACTTCGTGACGGCTTCAGGGACACCTTCGCGCGGAGGATCAATCAAAGACATGAGACCGATAAACGTGAGGTCATCCATCGGGAAGTTTGGCTTCGGCTTTTGGGAGAACTTGAAGTCATCCTTGAAGCCAGAGAGTTCCTTGTACGCAAAGCCAAGCACGCGTTCACCTCGGCCACCGAGATCTTCGTAGGATTTGGTGTACGTTTCTTCAAACGCCGCGTTCTTATTACCGACTTGGCCCTTGGAGAAGTACGAGGTGCACTTGTCCAATACGCGCTCCGGAGCCCCCTTCAACACGAGGAGAGGAGGGCGTCCACCCGGTTGCTTGTGAATGGAAAGTTGCCACTTGTTCGTGGAGTTAAACTTGATTTCGAATAACTTCGGGTACTGCGCACGAGTTTCCAAAGCATCGTTGAGCGGTTGAACCAACTTGAGCAAACCTTGTTCAGAAGCGTCACCCGTCGCCGGTTGCTTGAGAACGTTGAAGAGTGGGTTTTGCATTTCAGCCTTCAAGTCAATGAAGGAGCCATCTTCGTTCTTCGTGAGGTACTCAGCGTTGTTACACAACGTCGCCACTTGAAGAAGGCGCTGGAACGCGGCAGAATCCTTGTTGTAGAACGGCTCGCCATCCGGGGTTCGGCCAGGTTGAGAGATGACCGCGAGGTCAGGAATGTTCTTACCAGCCGGGCAAAAGTAAATTTGCTCATCAACCCATGCGTGTTGGACAGTCATACGGTTTTGCGTGAGCGTACCGGTCTTATCAGACGCAATAACGGTGGTGGAACCAAGCGTTTCGACAGCTTCGAGGTTCTTCACGAGAACGTTCTTAGCGTGCATGCGCTTGGCGGTCAACGCCAAGGACACGGTGACGGTCGCGAGGAGACCTTCGGGGACGTTGGCGACAATGATACCAATCATGAAAACTACGTTTTGAATAATGGCGGTACCGTTGGTAATACCAACAATGAAGAAAACCACACCGAGCGTAATGGCAACGCAAGAGATGAGCTGGATGAACTTTTTGATCTCCTTGGAAATCGGTGAATCCTCGGTGGACGTCTCCGTCGCGAGGCCAGCAATTTGACCCATGACGGTGCGGTCACCGCTGCCAATAACGATACCACGGCCAGAACCGGAGTTGATAATCGTGGTGTAGAAGCAGAGGTTGTTCGCCTCGAGCGGTTGGGTAACGAGCTTGCCCGCGTGATCGTACGTAAGATCCGGGGTACGGTCTTGCGGCTCAGACTCACCAGTGAGCGACGAGTTGTCAACCTTGAGTTCATTCGAGCGCATGACGCGGATATCCGCCGGCACTTGATCACCGTCATTGAGTTCAACAACATCACCAGGCACAAGCTCCCAAGCATCGATAACGACAGCCTTACCGTTACGGATACATTTGCACTTCTTCGGAATCATCGATTTGAAACCCTCCATAATTTTCTCAGACTTTGCTTCTTGCAAGAAAGAAAACGTGGCGGTAATCATAACGACGGCGAAAAGCACAACACCTAAGTACAAGTTGGTTTGGTCCTTTTCACTATCAATGGAATAGCCAACGAAGCAAAGGACGCCACCACCGAGAAGCAACATGGCGAAGAAGTTGGCAAACTGCATCAAAAACTTGATGTACCACGCCGTCAATTCTGGCGGAGTCAACCGATTTTCGCCATACTTGGCGCGGTTTTCGAGCACACGCTCGTCGGACAGACCGCCATCCAAGGTGCAACCGAAGTGCTTGTACACATCAGCTTCGGGCCACGTGTGTTCGACGAAATCAACGTCTTTACGAAGCGCCTCGGCGCGCGCGGCCTGTTCGCGTAATCAAAGACGTCTCGGTTAGTTTCCAATCCAAATCCCCTCACACATCGCGCGGCGCGCGCGATGGACAGGTATATACGCGCTTATCCAGTCAACGCACACACGCGCGAGACGCATTCACGCAACCGATGCATTCACGCGTTCAACGCGTTCAGTCAAACGGCGCCCGATGCTCACCTTGGCTTGCGCTTTCGCGGCGGACATCTTCAATGTCAAAGGTACGCTACGCTCACGTACTTCACTGCGCGCAACAAAAACATAAATCAACGGTCAACATCTCGATCATCCCCACATTCACAAACCCGCGTCACCGCACGCGTCGCGCGCGACGCCCATACGACATTCATCCACCCGTGTCGATCGCGCTTTTTGACCCACACCAAACGCCATCCCTCGCGCCGCGCCGCGCCGTCGCCGTCACCGTCACCACCCCGCGCGCGCCGCGACGCGCACGCCTCTCCACCACCTATCCACTTGCACCGCATCCACCGCGCGAGGTCGACCGCGACGGCACCGCCCGCCGACGGCACCCATCACACCGACCGCCGCGAACAACCCTCGCGGCCGCCGCGCGCGATCGCATCGCGTCGCCCCGACCCGCGCGCGCGCGCGACGCCGCGACGCGACGCCACCGCATCGCGACGCGAAAAGAAACAACGAAAAAAAAGCGCGCATCGCCGCGACGAAGACATCGAACGAGCGCGCGCGTCGACGCACCTTCACCAAGCGCCGAACCGATAGGGCCGCTCGCGAATGGCGTTCGGGCGACGCCGAGGGACGGGCCAAGAGTCGCGCGTGGGCGGTCGACGGACACGTGCATACTTTAGGTACTGAAACCTCTATGTGAGTAGGGTTTAGGCGCGGACATCGACCGTGCGATGTGCATTTAAAATGCACCACCCATCGCGCTCGAGGGCGCGCAGTACGAGTCATGCGCCTCGACGTGGGCGAATATTCCATCGCGCGATACAACACGACATGCGGTCGGTCGGACACTTGTCCGACCGACCGCACGCGTCGATGCGATTCGACCCCGCGGCTGCGCGCGCGGTCGTCGTCCGCAAAGCGCGCGCGCGGTCGCGAACGCGCGCGGTATGTCGCCGCGGTGCGCGTCGTGCCTTCCATGCGGCCGCGCTCGACGCGCGCGCGCGCTCGAACGCGCGCGCACGACGCGACGGGCGGACGCATTCGCGCGCGCGCTGACGCCGCGCGCGGGCGAATCGCCCGGGCCGTTACTGAAGCGCGTGATGGACGAGTACGGGGGGATGCACGCGGGCGTGGCGCGGGAGGCGTTCGAACGGGCGTTTGCGGGTGCGCGCGGCGGCGGTGGGGGTGACGACGACGACGCGCGCGGGCGCGTGTTGGGGCGATTCATCGCGCTGTGCGATTGGCCGCGCGTCGAGCGTCCGCGGTTGCGCGAGACGTTTCGCGCGTTGGCGGACGCGAGTGAGGATGGGTATTGGTTGCCAGAGAGCTTGGATGGGGCCGTTGTCGGCAGGTTGGGACGCGTGGAGGGGTTGGATCTGGATCGCATGAGTGGCGAGCAGGCGAGGGCGTTTTTTGTGTACGCGGTGACGCAGTTTGACGTCGTCGGAGGCGCGCCGCGGTGTACGTTTGAGGAATTTATGATGTATTTTATGAAGGAACGTGGGGGCGATCGCGTTGGTGGCGAGCTCGGTGAGGCGCATGCGTTGTTTGATGGCGTGAAGCGCGTGGGCGTGGTGGCGTGGCAGTATTTAGAGATGTTTGACGATCCAAAGTTGAACGCGTTTAGCTCGGAAACAAAATGGATTGAACGCGGTGCGCGGAGAGATGGTCCACGCCGCGGTGCGGTAGTCACGCAGTTTGCGCAAGACGCAGAGATGATGACGATTGCTATTCGCGCCGCTCGGTTGAATCGTCCGAGAGAGATTGAACGACTCGTGGTTGAAGACGGGTTTGACGTCAACTCGCGCGATGCCGCTAATAAGCGACAGACGTTGCTGATGATTGCCGCGGCAAACGGGAACAAGGCGGCGTGTAAGAAGTTACTTATGTTAGGCGCCGATGCGTGCGCACGCGACGACACAGGTCGCACCACTGTAGATGTGGCGAACGATTACAACCACTTTGTCTTGGCTGAGTACCTGAATTCTCACGGCGTTCCGACGGCGGCGCAACTCGACTCGGGCGCGCGCGAATTCGCCACAATTGAGCGTGCGGCGTTCTCTTTGCCACTCTCTTTGCCACGCGATGAAGATACGTTGGGTCGTACAGCGACTGCGGCGAGCGCACCACCAGTACCGAGCCCCTCGTCGCCGTCGCGGTCGCGATCGCCGTCGCCGTCGCGGTCGCCGCCGCCCCAGTCGTCGCCGCCGCCTCGCGCCTGGGGCGATGAAAGCGAGCTATTGACACCCGAGTAGCTCGCATGGCAAATGTAGAATATATATAGTATACTTATTGCATCATCGGCACGCATTCTTCGAATTCAACGCGACGTAATTCACTCGTATGCCACAACGCGCCGTTCCCGGGCGGCGCCTCAAATTCGTGCACCTGTCCATCCGTCTTCGTCGGCCCCGCCGTCGTCACCGCGTGTCGCCGCCTATGCGTCTCCCAGCACCGCACATAACACGCATGCGAACAAAAAAACGCACGTTCCCACGCATCATACGCCACCTTCTTCGCCCGCGCGCGATACGTCTCCAAACACTGCGCGCACTCGTACGCGTCCTCGCACGCGCGCTCGCACCCAAAGCAATACACCTGCTCCCCCTCCCGCGGCCGTCCGCGATCGAGCGCCTGCCCATGACGTCCAAACTTCACGCGCGACTCCTCCTTTGACGGATCCAACCCCGCGGCGCGCATCTTCGCCTCGTTCCTCGCCGTCGCGCGCGTCCAAAACGTGTCCCAATCCAGCGCCTCGTCCTCGCTCTCGCGCTCGCTCCACTCGCCGTCGCCATCGCGCGTCTTCCCCCGCCGGCGCGTGTCTTCGTCGGAATCGCTCGCGTCGTCGGGCTCGTATTGCGTCATCGTCGCCCGAATCCGCCGCGCACTGGCGACGCGGACGACGGAGTCAGCGCACTCGCACCGCGAGAAACGCACGACGAAACGCACGGAGAAACGCATTCGGACATCCGGCGTCATTTTCTACGACATAATCGCAGAGCTCTCGTACTGGAGTACACCTAGAGCTTTACACGGTTAACTTAGCGCATCACGTGTGGTGCGGTACTCGTACTTAAACATGCATGTGGTCGATGTGATGCGTTCGCGGGGCATTCGGACATCCGGCGTCCTTCGCCGCGATCGCGTGGACGCGCGGACGTCGTCGTCGCGCGCCTCATTTCGACGCCCGCCGACGACGCACGCGCGAGATATCGATGGAGACCATGTCGAGCATGCGCGCACAGCTTCCGAGCGACGTCGCAGAGCTTCCACCCGGGGCGATGCTGCGCGATCCGTCCGATCGCTGGTCGGCGGCGGTCACGCCCCCGCGCGGGGTGTACAAGCTCAGGGACGACGCGACGGGGTACGTGATGACGAAACCGTTCGAGGCGAATAATCCGATGCCTGGTGCGTTTCGTGAGACGTGCGATTACATCGTGCCGATGTTGAATCCGGTGTTGAAGCCGAAAGGGCAAGGGGTGAAGAAGGCGGCGACGGAGGCTGGGGCGGAGGCGTCGACGTCGGGTAAGGCGAAAAAGGAGAAGAAACCGGCGGCGGTTGTGGAGGATGTGGATCCTATATTGAAATCTAAGCTTGCGGTTGGGGTTGTCGTGGACGTGGGGTACGTGGAGAACAGCGATAAGTTGTATTTGTGTAAGGTTGACGTGGGCGAGGAGGCGCCGCGACAAGTCGTCACGGGACTGCGCGCGTACGTGCCGGAGGATGTTCTTAAGGGTGCGAAAGTGTTGACGATTTTGAACTTGAAACCGGCAAAATTGGCGGGGCAGACTTCTGAGGCGATGATTTTGGCCACGGAGTTTGATGGTCAAGTGAAGCTCGTGGGCGTGCCGGCGGACGCCAAGGCGGGCGACGCCGTCGGCGCCGCGGGATTCACCGCTCCGGAAACGTATCCCAAGGAGTGCAAGAGCAAATTCTGGGCCGCCGTGCAAGAGAAGTTGAGCGTTAAGGGTGGTAAGGCGTACTATGGCGATGCCGTACTTGCGTGCGCGAGCGGTGAGTGCACCGCGGACGCGCCCGACGGCTCGGGCATCAAGTAAAAGCGTTTTACTGTAATGGAAACAAACAAACATTCATTTGAAATTACACGCGTTATTTAGCGCCAGGCGACAGCGTTGGAGTTTACAGCTCCTGGGGTACCTCCGATTTCGTAGGACTCAATCCAACTCAACGCGTCGTTTGGGTCGAGCCGAACGTCGATGATTTCCAAGCTTGAGCCTTTGTCTGGTGAAGGCCAAGGATTCTTGTCGTCGTACGACAACGAAAACACCGTTTCGTTCGCGTGTGACAACACAGATATCGTCTCGCCCTTTAAAGATAACCCAAACTTGAAGCTGCCTCGTACGAGCGCTTCGAGCGCTTCGGGTCGGTCAGCGTAAGCGTCTCTGAACGCGACCTCGTCCCTAGCCAAGACGGCGAAAGTTTTCGGCTCGAGCGTAAACTTAGGAATCACAAACACGTGTCCGCGCGTCTTCTTCCCAGCCCTGACTTTCTTCTCACTGCGATCGGTAAATTTCCAACCAGTGATATTAATCGCATCGTTGGCGCTGGGATTGTACAGCTCAATCCAATCGCCGGACGACTTCGACTTTGACGTCGACGCGTCCTCGGATTTAGACGTTTTCGCGTCAAACATCACCTCGGTGATCAATACCGCACCGTATTCGGGTGACTTTGTCATCGCCGCGATCGCGCTCGCGACGAGCGTCATACATATAACGCACACACTTGTCGTAAACTTCATGAACGCCATGTTCGTCGAACTGTGAGCTCGTGTGAGCTCGTCTTTGAAGACGAGTTCACATGGCTGACAGTTGTTAACAAATCCATTCCCGCGAGCTCTCCTGCTCGCTAACAAACCGTGCCTCGATCCGCCGCGAACTTGGATCAGTCAGCGTTGACATATATAAGTCAACACGCTTTCGTGCCTCGGCGCCGCGTCGTATCTCAAGCTCGACCGACCCGGTGCCTTCGAAGACGCGCGCGGCGAAGACGTCGTCGAGCTCAGTCAGCAACTTCTTCACGTACTCCCCAGTGAGCTTACCATCCACGCCGCCACCGGCATCGTCGTCGCAGACCAGCCGCACGCGCGGAATATACCACGTCAACACCAGCGGCGCGTACGCGCAGTCTCCCGGTTCGCCCATCGCGTCACCGACGCAAGGCCAACAGAACAACTTTATCCAGCAACGAACCGCCGTGCGCGCCTCGCGATTGTGTGTGCCGTGTCCATAGTGCAGCTGGGTTTTATGCGTAGTCACGAGATTCATGCCGTGACGCTCGCGGCGACGCGCGGCGGCGCGTGCCGACGTGTGAAGTTGCTGAACATCATTTGAGGCGGCGCGCTGGTGACGTTTGGACACAATGTAAGACGCATTCATGACTGCGGCGACGACACAGGCGAAGGGCTGCTGCATTTATTTCGTAGAGTTACATTTTGCATCGAACCAGGTGCGCCTGTCTATTGCGCTCAGTTTCGCGAAATCCTCAACCTGCGCGTAGGACAAGCCTTTCGCGGCTTCTTCAAAGTCGTCGCCTCCTTTAGCTGAGGCGTGTGGATTTACCTGACGAAAAATGGTGGCGGCATGACACGATACTATTGGCACGCCGACTATACCACGACGATTGCAATTGAGGCACGAGTCCAAAAATAAATTTGGTTGGTGAAACACTCGGGCCCCGCTCTCGAGAACACCGCGCATGAACGGAACGTCGAAACATCTACACTGCTGGAAAGCTGCTCCATTGACGGCTGCGAGCTCGCCAGCGGCGTACTTGGCGAGCACTCGCTCTACTAGAGCATTGGTGAGAACCATACCGCTTCCTCCAGTGAACCAGCTCTGCTCGAGTTTTCTTGGTTCGTACAGATTTCCGTGCGCGACGAGCCACTCGCTTTGCGGCGCGCGTTGCGTCATCCACGTTTCTATTCCTTTAGCGTAAAACAACGTGTCGTCGTCGCCGATAAACCACCACTGCCCCCTACACCCATCTTTCTTCGCCCCCGCCAAGGCTGAATACATCACATCCTTGTTCATTCCGCCCGTTTCCACGTGCGTGTAACTCGTCGACGAAAACGCCGGCGAGTCCGCGCCCTTAAACTTCCCAACCGATCTACTCTCCGCATTCGCAGGCGTCGTGATCTGCACCACGCAATACTCAAACGAACCCTTACCCGTCGCCTTGACCGTCGCGTCCGCCGCGTCGGCGACGACGTCTCGACCCCGTCGCGGCGTCCCGAGCTTATCCTCGAGCGCGTCTTCCCCGAGTACACTCTTCGACGCCTCGCCACCCGTCGCGCGGCGCTCCAATCGCCGCTCGCGCGCCATCGATGACGTCGTCGTCACGCGCACGCGCACGCCCGCATCGCGGGCGAGAGAACCCATCACGAGCGCGCTGCACGCGAGCACCACCACGACGGCGATGCGCGCGATCCGCGACGCGTTCGCACCGTCCGACGCGCGCACCGTTACCGCCGCCGCCGCCGCCGCCGCCGCCGCCGCCGCCGCTCCCGCCCCCGCGTCACCGCGCGCGTCTTCGACGTCCGCGCCGTCGCCCGTCCGCGCCGCCGCGCGCATCGCCGCCGTCGACGAACGCACGCCCCTCGCGCGCGGCTGTGGTGTTTTACGCCTCGACGACGTGGTTCCACGTCAGCATGGAGGCGCAGCCGTGCGCGCGCGAGCATGCATTCGGCGGCGCGACGACGACGACGCGACTCGGCGACGCGGACGACGCCGATGACGACGGCGAAACGGCGGCGCGTCACCACTGGTCCGCTGCACGAGCTCACCAAGGCGAAGCGCGTCGTCGTCGTCGTCGCGACCGGGGGTGATGGTGGTGGTGCTGGTGCTGGTGATGCGGCGGCGGCGGCGGCGGTAACGGTGCGCGCCTCTGGACGCGTCGCGACGCCGCTCGCGTACGATTTCACCGTCGCCGCGCGAGGCGGTGCGAACGCGTGTAAGGTGCTGACAGATGTGGACGCGCGGCGGGCGACGCCGAAGAGCGCGCGGGTTGGCGCTTGGATTGAAGTCGCGCGCGCGAGGGGCGCGAAGCGCGTGCGTAAAGCGTTTCGGGAATCGTGCGAGCGCGCGAAGATTGAAGCGCCTCCGCAGCTCGCATTCGAGCGTTGGAGATTTGCGACTAAGTTGTACGAGGATGCGGTGCGCGCGAAGGGGTTTGAGAGTGGAGGGAAACGCGTGAAGCGTGGGATGTGCGGCGTGACGGGCGAGGGCGCGGACGCGTTGTTGCCAAACGTCGCGCACGACGGCGTCACGGCGGGGGCGCTAGGGTTGGATTTGATGCGTGCGGGGTTGAGCAAGGTCGAAGCGATTGCGATTGAGGTTGCCGTGCACCAGGCGTCGTCGCGCGAGGTGGAAAAGTTGGAAAAGATTAAACAAAAGTACGTCGACGGCGGCGCGAGCGGCGTCGCCAAGCTCGCCTCGGCGACGATGACCGCGCACAAGCGCTCGAGAGATTTATCACTCGATGATTGTTTCGTGAAAGTTACGCACGAAGCGTATGATAAGTTACGCGCGTTGCACGCAAACTATGCGCGCGATGGCGACGGTCGAGAGTCTGGCGAGGGCGTGGACGACGACACGTTTCACGACAGAATGTTTGCCCTGTTGTTGAGGTACAAAACCATACATGGGCACGGGTTTCAAGCCGCGTGTTCGCCCGATGTTTTTCGTGTGTTACACGACATGCTTCAGGTCACCATGGAATGCTTCGCGTCGCCGATGAATACGTATTTTGCCCGACATTGCAGCGCGTTTGGCGACGTTGATTCCGCGTTTGGCTCGGTGGGTTCGTTCGCCGCGTTCAAGCCCGCGAGAGGGGCGTACGAGGTAAACCCACCATTCGTCGCCGCCGTGCTCGATGAAGCCGCGACATGGTGCGAAGCCTTACTCGAACGCGCCGAGCTCGCAAAGCAACCGCTCACGTTTGTCTACGTCATGCCCGGATGGAAAGAAACGCGCGCCTTTGCGACGCTCACCGCCAGCGCCTTCTTACGCGCCTCCGTGCTCATCGCCGCCGCGGACCACGGATACTGCGATGGCGCATCGCACCAACGCCGAGACCCGTATCGTCAATCACCGTACGATACGTGCGTCTTCGTCTTGCGCACGTCGCGCGCCGCCGCGTCCGACGCGACGGCGTTCGACCCCGTCGCCTTTGACGCCGCCGTGCGCGTCGCCATGCGCGTCGCCGTGCCCACCACCGCCCAAGCCAAGCGTCAGAACCGCCCACAGCCACAACCACTACCCGCGGCGGCGACGACGACGACCTCCTCCTCCTCGTCCTCCTCCTCTTCCTCGTCGTAGACGTGTAAAACTCTTGTAAAACGCCGCGTGTAAAAACTCCCTGTATGTCGGTGAACCGCGTTCACGCGCACGTTCGGGTGCCTCGTTTACACCCCACGCACCCCACGCACCCCACGGACCCCGTATATACATACACAACACCCACTTACCACTACCATACATGCACACACACCATCCACGGGTACTCCATAAACGAGGCACCATACATATATTACACTAAAATCACCGGTATCGTATATACCACACCAGATACGACACACACCCGGGCATCGCGCATCCCCAGCGGGCGAATCAAATCTTGATTTCCACGGGCGGGGGGGTTTGAACGGTCCACAGGTCGACGCATCGACCGTTCGTGACCAGGGCGAAGACCCTAACGCCGACCACGTGGATAGATCGTCGGTACACCGTATAGGTAAACAGTACGAAACCAACCCTCAGCCACACTCCCGACGATGGCGCGGCGGATGATTGTCGATCGTTCGCCCGCGTCGCCGCGCGCGGCGTCGTCGACACAACCGCACACGCGACACCGAGCAGAGCCGATGTCCGCCGTCACCCGCGCCGCGAGCGCGCTCACGATCCGCGCGTCCGCCAAGCCCGCGAAGACGACCACCGCGACCGAGGCGGTGCGCGCCAAGGCGTCGTCGATCCCGGCGCGCGCCGCGCGATTCGCGCGCGACTGCACCAAGCCCGCGACGTTGGCCGTCATCGCCAACATCGTCGCCGCGAGTCCGGCGCACGCCGAAGCGGGTAAATTATTCGATTTCAACCTCACCCTGCCGTTGATCGCCACCGAGTTCTTGATCTTGATGACGATCTTGGACAAGACGATGTTCGGGCCGGTGGGCAAGGCGCTCGATGACCGCGACGAGCTCATTCGTTCGCAGCTCGCGGCGGTGGGGGATAACTCTGCTGAAGTGGAAAACTTGATTGTGCGTATTTTGTAGCGGTGATTCGTCGCGTTCGTGTGCGCGTTCGCGTTCGGTGGCGTCGATGGCGAGCGCGTGATCTCTGATCGCGATGTCGCGACGAGGGTTATTTGGGGTTTGTCTATCCATTGCTGTGACTGACGTTTTGCGCGCGCGTTTTTGATTCGTACACAGGCGGAGAAGGAGAAGATTATCGCCGCCGCGCGCCAAGAAGTTGCCGCTGAGGTTGCTGCGTTGAAGAGCAAGATGGATGCCGACGTTGCCGCCGCCGCGGATAAGGCGAAGAAGGAGGTTGACGCGCAAATCGCGCAAGCGATGGCGGCGCTCGACGCCGCGAAGAAGGACACGGCGAGCCAAGTTGATAAGCAAGCGACGGCGATTGCGGATCAAATCATCGCTAAGGTTGTCAACGTCTAATTTACGCATATTGTATGTGTGTACCTCGAGCTGCGGGGAGTCGCGCGCGCGACTGTACCGCGCCACGCGCTCGAGGAGACGCGCGCGAGGGGGTGGATGGTTCGCCGTTTGCGTCTCTCGCGCGTTTCATTTAGAAAATGCTTAGCCAAACTCCAAATTCTTGAATACAGACAGAAAACCACTGTGTGATCTAATTATATATATGCTACACGCTAATCGTACACACGTTTAACGACGATGACGAGTCGTCGCGCGCCACCGTCCCGTCGCGGGCGTCGGCGTCACGCTCGTTTTTTTGAGCGAGACGAAGTATTATCCTCTCGCGAGCGCTTTGATTTTTTACCGCTGCGTTCGGCGGGGGCGCCTTGAATAGTCACATCGCGTCGTCGCAACGCGTTGAATGCGGTCTGGTCGACGCCGGCAAAGACGGCGCGTAACGACGCGCGGGCTAAACGCGCGGCGGTTGGCTCGCCCATCGCGGCGGCGCCGACGACGTCGTCAATCGCATCGCACTCGGGCGATCGCAACGCCCTTTTGATGGCGCGGTCGGCGTCGGAAAGCTCGGTGTCGTCATCGGTGCGCTCAATCGTGCGCAACAGGCACAATTGGGCGGCGATGAGGGGAAGATTGAGCGCCCGGCGCGCGCGAGGCGACGCCGCTCGAGCGCACGCGACGGCGACGGCGGCGAAACGCGCGGCTCCACCACATTCCGGTGCGTGCACCAAGGCGTCGGCGAACGCGGGGCCTCCGCTGGCGAGGGCAAATGCACACCAATGTGCGACTTTTTCAAATGCATCTTCGCCGTGACGGCGATGACGCGAGGCGACGTCCCGGGCGCGCGCCGCGGCCCACGCCGCGCAAAAGACGACGGCGTCGGCGAGCGCGCGGGATGTTTCGTCGTGAACGTATCGCTTGGCATACTGCCCGCCGCCTTCGGAGGTGACGATGATTGTGAACATGTCGTCACGGAGGGCGTCGGCGTCGGGCGCGGCGTCCACCGCGCGACAGAGGTTGGCGATTTCCACCGGGTCGCCGACTTCGGCGATGCGTCGGCGAAGCCGCGCGGAGAGTTCGATATGTAACTGAAGGTACGGTCCTAGCGCAGCGCGTCTTGCGGCGATTTCTGCATTTGATGCGCTTTTGTCGTCGCGACGCAAGAGCACAGCGCGAATGGCGTGCAATGCGGATAGGTAATCCGCCGCGGTGCCCGTCGGGCCGAGGTAAATGGAACCCTTGTGGCGAATCAACGTCACGAGCGCGCTCGTCGCCATGCGAGCCGTGGCCACACGAATAGCAGTCGTTTCTCCAGCACGTATATCATGTTTGTCGTTCAAGCACGCCGATGTGGCCACTGAAGCTAACCAAGCGATCAGGCCACCACCTTCGACGAGTAAGCGCGCCGAATGCACGACGGAGCACGCTCGAGAGACGACGTCGAGCATCATAAATCTCACGAACGGCTCCGCCAACGTAGTCGAATAGTGACTCATGATAACCTCGAGTGCAAATGTCTTGCGAAACATTGTCGTGTCGATGTCATCTTTTAATGACGCACGTAAAAGACGAAGAATCCACATGCGATATTGCCGCGCCTCGACGTCGCCGCTATTCAACATGGGCAAAAACATCGGCACTCCATCCAAATCAAGCGCTGCGCGTTTGTTCAGTTGACGATGCAAAGGTAGGAATGTGTCGGTTTCTGGATACAAACACGACATCAAGCACTCAGCGGCCAAGACCGCACTCGGTGAGGGCCATCGAATCATCGGCGTCGCCGTGGCGTTTCTCAGCGAACTCAAACACGAAAGCACTTGCGTGCGCTCTCTGAACGACATTAATGGATCATCAAGCTGCTGCTCGAGCGTGAGCAAAATACCATACGCCACTTGTCGAATGTTGTCGTTCGTAGATGAAAGCGCAGCGCATGCCAACGGCGCCAAGCCCCACGCGATGGATTCCCGAACATCCATCGCGCCGGCTTTGAGCGCGTGGAGCGTAAACGGCAACATCCACGCCGGGTCGTACCCAAACGCGACGAGTTCGTCCGCGCACGTTGCGTGCTCGTCATCCATCGCTGTGTCCTGGGCCAGTGGCATTCCACGCGCCACTGGAAATCTCGCCGCCGTTGCCGCAGCGCGCCGAGCATCTGGAGGCGTGCCCTCGCGAATGGACGCGGCGATGAGCGCCGCCGACGGCTCGCAGTACAACAAATCATCGACATCAAACACAGCGTCTCCTTCGTTTTGCTTTTTCATAGCGAGCGAAGCCTTGATAAAGTGATTAACGGACTCGCCCCAAAGATAACCCATGGAGCGCAGCGCACCGCCGCCAGTGCTTGCGTCAATCTCGAGCATTAAATCCAAAGCCGCGCGGTCGATTTCGCTCAACGTCGCCCCGTAACCAGCCGCGAGTGTCGGTATCACACGCACTTGTTCAGCTCGCCATTGATTGCATGACTTTGACGCATTTTCACCATTTGCGTTTTGCATGCGCCAAAACGTGTGCAGAACGCGCAATAGCTCGAGTTTCAGAGCGCTCGCGCTCGACGGCTCTGACGGAGCAGAGCTCTGCTCCGACGCGTCGACGGCAATCTCAACAATCGATTTCACCGTCGACGGTGTATCCCTAATATTCTTCGGGAGCTGCGAATTGATGTCACCTTCTGGATCGGCGAGCACGCGCGCGAACAGAGGATGCGACACGACGCACGCCGTGGCGAATTCCGCCAGAGCTTTCATCTCAAACTGTCGGGACTGCGCTCTGGCGAGCGTGGCGCTTATTTTTCGAATTATCGCCCATCGCCTGTGCGCGCGGTACCGGTGCGCGGTGGATTGCTTGATGAACGCTTTTGTGGCTTTCACGACGTTGGACACGACGCTGACATTGAAGTGTGCGTCGCTCATGTTTCGCCCGTCGAGCGCGTCGAGCACGCGCGAGAGCGTTTCGGCGAGAAACTTTTCCAACGCGGCGCCTCGTGCGATCGCCTTGGACTTCCCCGGAGGCGTGAGCACCGCGAGCGACGCAAGTACTGATGTCATGAGCATGAGTTGCTCTTCAATAGACTCGCTTTCGACGTAAAGCTCTGTCGCCATTTGGGCGAGGACTGACGCGTCGGCTTTACCAGCCGACGTCACCCATCCCTCGCGAGGAAGCGCGCGCGCCTTAAACGCCTCACCGTCCTCAGTACCCATCGGGGCGAGCTTGACGCTCAACACCAACACATCGACCGCGTGTTTGCTAAACGTCGGTGATTCAGCGTCGAGCAAAGCGGTGAAATCTTTCGTCATCATCGCGCGGTAGCGTTTCGCCAAATCGACGCCGCGATCATCCGCGCCGTAAATCGTGAGCCATTTAAACACGTGTGCGACGATTGGCATGAGCTCAATCATGATTTCACGCGTCATTTGCTCTAGTGCGGGATTCGCTACGAAGTAATCCGCGAGAGCGTCCGACTGCGCCACGAACGACGCGGCGAGTCTCACGCGCGCAGCCGATTGCGAATTCGTTGCGACACAATCAATCAACGCAATCGCTTCGGGCGCGGCAGCCAAATCGGGTGCACACCCCGAAAGCGTCAGTGATATATCGCTGGAAAGCAACGCATCGAGCGCGTTCGCGGCGACTCGGCACGCCTCGTTCACGACCAACACGCTGACGTCAGGATCGAGCGCTGCGCGAATGGCGAGACGAATCGCGTCGAATCGCGCTCGATCGCTACGCGTCGTCGTCGTCGGGGCGTTCAACACCGCTGCGGCAACTTTGACTCCGGCGTCGTACGCGCGTGCATCCGCACACGCGCGTAGGAGAGATACTTTCGCCGCATCCGTCGCCAGACTCACGAGCGATACGCTTCCATCGACAAAGTGCGCGTTCGCCGCGCTCGATGTCGTCGACGCGCGAGCGAGCGACATCGATGATTCCACCGCGCGATTCACGTACGGTTCGTGCAATTCACACAACGCGCCATCACTGAGCGCGACGTCTAACGTGATGAGATTCGCCACGCCGCCGCTCGTCGACGCGTCTAAAATCGCGTACAGCGACGTTTGCGCGAATAAAGCCGCGCGCGCGTCATCCATCGAAACGCCGTCATCGACACGCGCCCGACGCAATGCGACCGCGCACAGCTCGAGCAAGCGCGACACAGCACGAGTGTCGCCTCTGGCGTGATTCCATTTGCACCAAAACACGAGCGCGCGGATCGATCGGAGAATGTACGTCGCCGGACACGAAGCGACGGCTCTCGCGCATAATTCGCGCGCCGGACCAGATTCTTCGAGCGCCGCGCCGATGACGGGCGCATCGCCCGACGCAATGCATGCGATGACGCCAGCGCAGTCCATGCTTTCAATAAGTGTAGTCATGACTCGCGCGCGGTCGCCTTCGTCGGTTTGCGCCGCGGATACGCCAAACATGACGTTCGCCGCTGCGCCCGGTCGCAAGACGTTCGCCATCGATCCGTGCGCGCGCGTGGCGAAGAATAAGACGCCGACGTTCGATTCATCTGGAACG
>Ga0222714_10000528_pt1 | contig 43627 bp, 21 predicted proteins | sample C33_3DmetaG_FD_165048 | JGI IMG/M metagenome (GOLD analysis project Ga0222714, IMG submission 165048) | Estuarine water microbial communities from San Francisco Bay, California, United States - C33_3D | ecosystem: Environmental > Aquatic > Marine > Unclassified | place: USA: California...
TCATCAATTATGAATACTTTTCTCCACATGTATCCATAATCATTTTTTGCATGATCATATAATTTTTTTATCTCAATATTGAGATTAGTATTTACTTCAAACATATGTGAAACGACAATAAAAAAAAGGAGCCTTAAGGCTCCTTTTATATATCTAAGATTTAATTATTCAGCAGAAGGTGGTTCCCAAGCAGCAGCTGAATCAGCTGGTGTTTCTGGATCCGAAGGTGGATTAGTAAAGTATGGTTGAATTGGGAACATCATGTCAGCGATATTTGGATGAACTCCAGCAGCTTCCATAGTTGCAGGGAAATCTCTCAACTTCTGACGATATTCTTTCCAAGCAAGTTTCATGCTTTCAGGCATATCTTCAGCAATATTTCCATCACTATTGGTCAATTCTCTATCTCTATGTGCTCTAATGTCATCCCAAGTCTTGTCGGTTTCTCTATTAGCTAATTTCTGTTGAACAGAGAAAGTACCGATTGTTGGAATACCATCAACTACTCTAAGTGTTCTTGAGTCATATACGTCTGATGGAAACAGTGGTAATGCGTAATTAAATTGTGGATATCCTTCAATAAGAGGCGATCCTGGATGTGGAATATCTTCTGGATCCTTTTCCTCTTGTCTTTCATCAATAACTGGTCCTCTAAGTTGGCAAATTAGAGGATATACAGTGCAATCTACTTCAAATAATTCTACGACATCAGCTGGTGTTGGGCGACCATCCGCCAAGTCATCTTCAGTAACTGGTCCATAAAGTTCTCTTCCATCAGCACCAATTTGAAGATAAATCTTGTCTGGTCCGTGATAGGTAACTGTTCTTGTTTTTCCTTCTGATTGACTATGATCTACCAAAAATTCATTTGGTAGTGGTAGTTCCCATTCGTGAGCGATAATTTGTGTTGCCATTGTTATTGTTCAGGTTAACTCCTTCGCCTATTATTTATAAATTTGCATAAAAAATGGGGACCATTTGATCCCCATTTTCTTTTGGTAATAACCGTATTATACAAACGTGATTTTGACGAGTCCAGAACCGCCAGTACCACCTTGTCCACAACAGCTGGATCCACAGTACGTTGTTATAGCACCTTGTCCACCATGACCATAAGGAACTGTCCAACATCCACAACGTACCCAACATTGTCTAGTTGTATATGAAACACCCAAAGTTCCGATAAATGGAGCTCCAGTTGGCATTCCATGATTGAAGTAACAGTGGCAGTTCCAACCATCTTGTTTTGGTGAGTGAATAGCGTGATTGCCCATCGCAAAGTCTCCACCCCATGCACCTGGTTGAACACAACATCTTTCAAATGTTGAGTGACAAGGTTCGGACCAGTTGTTTGTTGCACAACCTCTAGCACCACCTAAAGCACAGAAGTTGGATAAGTTATATCCATTTACATACGAGGAACATCCATCACATCCAGTACACTCTTGTGAACAACAAGGATAAACACCACCAGCACAGATTGTATATTGGCAACCAGGAGCAGTGCCAATTGTTACAGTATTATAGAATCCACCTTGAGCACCATGCCAGTTATGGCATCGGCTACAGTTACACATACCGTGTCCGTTTCCACCAGCACCCCATAGTTCAAAGGTAACCCTTGATACTCCACTGGGTACTGTCCAAAGACAACAGCAACCACTAGTTAATGCTCCAGGACTTCCATAAATCCACTTAACGCACCAGTTTGAAAATGCTCCCGATGCTAATTGGGTATTTGTAATAGTACCGTCTATAATTTGATCGTTTGTGATCGTCTTATATGATGCGTAATTTGCCATTTTACTGCTGCTCCTTAGAAGTATGTAATTTTAATAAGGCCACCGCCACCAGTACCACCTTGTCCACAGCAGCTGGATCCACATTCTGTACCCATTGCTCCTTGTCCACCATGACCATAAGGAACTTGCCAGCATCCGCAACGTACCCAACATGATCTAATATAAGTTCCAACTGAGGTTCCAATTAAAGGAGCAGACGATGGACTGGTTCCTTGGTTATAGCAGTGACACCATCCTCTATAGGTATCGTGTCTTGTGTTACTCCAAGTACCAACATGGTTATTAAATCCGAAGTCTCCACCATTATTTCCAGGACCAGTGCAACATGTATTTACGGATGAACAAGACTCTTGCCAACTTCCGTTTGCCTGTCCGCTACAACCACCAACAGCACAGAAGTTGGATAAGTTATATCCATTTACATAAGAAGAACAACCAACACACCCACTACAGTCTCTAGACCAACATGGATAGACACCACCAGCGCAAACACTATATTGACAACCAGGAACAGTCTGGACCATAACACTATTATAAGATCCTCCACCAGCACCCATATAGTGTTGGCATCGGTCACAGTTACACATACCGTGTCCGTTTCCACCAGCACCCCAAGCTTGAATCCAAAGTCTATTTACACCAGTTGGGATTGTCCAAAGACAACAACAACCACTGCTACACTGTTGGGGAGAACCATAAAACCATTTTACTCCATAAGTTCCTGTTGGAGATTGCGAAAATTTAGTAGCGTCTAAAACTCCTGATTCAATCTGATCTCCAGAAATCTTTTTGTAAGATGAATAATTTGCCATTTTTTTAGTTCTCTTCCGATTACATGAATGTGACTCTTACGACTCCACTGCCACCAGTGCCCCCTTGTCCACAGCAACGCTCACAGTACGTTGTCATGGCACCTTGACCACCAGAAGCATAAGGAACCGTCCAACATCCACAACGTATCCAACACTGATCAAGTTGCATTTCACTAGATCCAACAAGGAAAGGAGCACCAGTTTGGCAACTATGAGCAACCGCACCAGTACAGTGACAATCCCAGTGTCCAGACCAACTAGATTGGTGTGGTGACATTGAGAAATCTCCACCATTATTACCTGGAGACATACAACAGAAGTTTTCTGATGTACATCTTACTGACCAATCACCATTTGCACATCCTCTGGCACCACCAACAGCACAGAAGTTTGATAATCCACTTCCATTTACGTAAGAAGAACAACCTTCACATCCATTGCATTCTTGAGAATAACATGGATAGACACCACCAGCGCAAACTGTATAATTATTTCCTTCAGTTACACTAATAGTTTTGGTATTGTATGTTCCACCAGAAGCCCCTCTATAGTGTTGGCATCTATTGCAAGAACATGCACCGTGTCCGTTTCCACCAGCACCCCATAGTTCAAAAGTTGCTCTAGTAACTCCAGATGGAATTGTCCAAAGACAGCAACAACCACGAGTACATGCACCTGGACTTCCATAGAAATGTTTTACACAAAACTGTGGTCCAACACCAGATTGGATTTTTTCCAATCCAATTGTACCAGATGGAATTTGTGCAGCTCTAATTGTCCTATATGATTTATAGTTGGCCATTTACAACCCTTTTTTGTAATTGTATTTAGATTCTCATTGTCGAAAAATAATAAAGTTATAATAAAGGGGGGACGTGAGTCCCCCTGGTTAAATCAGATCGAGAAGATTCTCCAACCGTAGGAGTCTCCCGAGAAGGTGAGTTCAAATGCCGCCCCTTCGGTGGAAACGGTAAGATCGGCAGTATCTCCTTGAATCGGTTTTCCATTTCTTGCAACAATCAAGTTGTTGGTATCAAAGGTCTTACCGATATCGAAGAATCTTACGGTATCACCAAGACTAGGAGAACCAGGTAGAGTCAAGGTAACTTGTCCGCCACCAGTGTTAACGAAGTAAACATTGTCCTTAGCAGAAACAGCCTGAGAAGTCGTTACAGTTGTATAGATCCTCTTACCAGGAGCAACCCAGGAAGCACCATCATAGTACTCAAGAGCACCGATATCGGTGTTAAATCTTAGAGCACCAGTGTTGAATTCGAGATCAACACCACCAGGTCTCTGTAGGGTTGTACCGACAGGAGGAGTCATTGCGGCGACACCCATTGCACCGTGGCGGAGGAATCCGACGACTGCAGCCTCAGTAGGACATGCACTGTTGGATACACCAGACATGTATGGGTCAGAGGAGAATTCGTTAATCGCCTCACCGACCTGACCACCGATCGCACCCAGTCTCAGTTCTGTTAGACCAGACAGGTTGAACGCGGAAGCATCCAGGGTTGCACGACCAGTCAACTGGTCAACGGAGAAGAATTGACCAACTCTGAAGTTACCACCTTGGTCAGTGGAGACGAAGAACACCTTACCAGGACCGAAGACGTTAGTCTCGTTACCTTGGATGATCTGAGTCTGATCAACATCAGGATAGTTGGTTTCTGCCTTATTGCCAGTACCGACTGATAGGAAGTCGTGACCAGTTAGTCTTGCCTGCGAGAAGTATGTTCTTACATCAATTGTAGAACCACCAGGACTCAACTCTCTAGTATCCCATGTGCCGACAGTCTTCTGTGGGGAGATTGTCAATGAAGCACGATTAGGATAAATTACTGTCGAGAGTCCAGCAACGGGATCATAGTAAGTATAGGTTACCGCAGCGGAAACGTTAGTAACAGTATTGATGATGTAGTATAGAGAATCTGGACCATATAGACCAGTTGTATTCAATCCGATTGCGTCACCAACCAGGAGAGTGTTGGAAACGTTATCGAGTTCTAGAATTGTACCTTTCTGACCAGTGATTGAAGAAGAAGCGGTTGCAACCGTGATTGAACCGATACCAGCGCCACTGTCACCACCAGCACCAAACCAAACGATTTCACCATCTACAAATCCAGTGGTTCCAAGACCAACTGAACCATATCCAGGGTGATACTTGAAGTAGATCTTATCTGCGGAGATTTGATCATTCAAGAACCATCCACGAGCACCAGAAGTTGCACCGAACATTGTAGCACCAAGGGATAGTGTACCATCCTTAGTTGCACCTTGTACGGTCATTAGATCACCAAAGAGTCTTGCCGTTCTTGGAGCCTCATCGGTAGAGAATCCAGAAGCAATAACACCGTAGTCACCATAAGAGTTGTTACCACCAACGGAACGGATTCTAGATCCACCACCAGAGTAATAACCCCATCTGCAGTAGTATGTGAAGCAGGAAACAATCTCAGAAATACCACTTCTGTCTAGAATGTATCCAGCACCACCAGAACTTACAATTGTGAACGAGTCGAACACCATCGACTTCGCACCTTCATTATGAATACCGCCATCTAGGAAGACGCCTACACAACCACCACCATAACGACCATAATCTGCAGCATTATCCGAGAATACGGTACAGTCCTTAACATAAGGAGACTTGTTATTAATTGGTGAATCTGCGTTCAGGGCGCAAACAATACCAGCAGCAGTTGTACCAAAACCAGTTCTGATATTTGTATTGTCAAGAATGAATGGAGCTTGTGGATCATAATAGAATCCTTCCATTCCCTTCATGGATAGTGCCTGAATGGTTGTAGCATCAGACAACTTGAACATTACAGATCTGTTGTTTGGTGTTACACCATCATCAGAAGTACCAGCAGCAGGTAGAACCTGCGTACCTCTCAGGTTGTTACCAATAATAGCGGTAAATGGTGGAACAACAATAGGTAGTTGCTCATAGAACTGAGAAGCAGACAGTTTCAGAATAGCAGGAGTTAGGTCAGTTAGATGTCCACCAGAAATATAGGTGTGATTAATCGTTGAAATACCAACGTTAACTCTAATAGTATCTACATCTTGAATATTCAGAACTTCAAAGTAAGACTTAGAAACAACATCTGGGAAGATAGTCGTTGTAACACCTACGAATGAAATACCTTGCTGAATGTAGAGATAATTAACTGTTGAAACACCAACGTTCAGAACAACCGAGTTTGCATCGGGAACTGCCTGCACTAGGAAGTTAAATATACCAGGAGTATGTACCTGTGGGAATAAACCTGTTGTTGCACCAGCACCTACATCATATTGTACTTGTAGGTCTCTGATTCTAACAGTTGCGCCAATTCCGACTTCTGGAGCAGCGCCGATACCGATAGCGGTAATGGTTGCAAGACCAACAGCAGGGTTGTACTGCATACCCAGTACGTTGAATACATTACCACCAGATAGACATTCAAATTCAATATTCTGTAACTGAATAAACGTACCAACGTTTCTCAGTCCGTGACCAGGAGATGTGATAGTTGCAACACCAGTTGCAGCAGTATAGTCAACATTAGTAATGTTATTATCAGGACGTGCAGTTCTACATGCCTGTTTAATAGTCTTAAATGCCAGGTTAGGTGCAAGACCATTGTTGGTGTCTAGACCATCTTCCGAGTCAACATAGTAGATTCTCGTCTGGTTACCAACAATTTCGTATCCAGGTAGACCATTTGACTGAACAGCAAGAGCATATCCAGTTGAACCAATACCAATTCTGAAAGGACCAGAGTTGTAAGTTAGGATGTCACCAGTGTTGGTAAGAGCAGCAGAAGAATCACCAGCAGCTAGAGTTTCCCAATAAGTACCTAGACCTGCAATTGGATTAATATCTCTAAATGACGATCCAACAGACAGATATGAGTTAGATCCATATCTAACGACATGTCCTGGATGATAAGCAAATGTTGTGGAGAAATTACCAACGAATTCAAATCCAGTAACTAGTAAATCCCAAACTTGAGTACCTTGATAAGACTCGGGAATAACAGTACCAACACCAACTTGAAGAGGAGAAACGTTAGTTGTAACACCAACTCTGTGACGATAGATGTTACCACCATACTGAACAAGATCGCCTCTAAAATAGGTTCCCTCTTGATAAGTTGTAGCGGCACCTGCAAGACCATCTGCAAGGATTTGCCACTTACTATCACTACCTAGTCCGATATATTCTGGTGGGTTGAACCCAGCCATAGAGGTGGTCAGAGCAACATAAGATGATCCGTTGTAGTTTACAACGTCACCTTTTTGGTACTCTTCGCCAATGTTCCAGTCACCTTCAGCGTTAAATCCAGCAACGTAATCAACAACATAGTTTCTGTTGATGAACGTTCCTTCTGAAGTGTGAGCCGTAACAACTCTATAGACGACGTTTCCAAAGGTAACAAGGTCGTTTACCTTATAGTAAGTATCTGGTTGCCATGCACCTCTCTGCTCCAGACCTTCTAAGTGAATATTCCACTTCGATAGATCTGTTGCGTAAAAGTCAGCCGTACTAGCGACAGAAGTGTGGTTCGCAACCGCGACATAAGTGTTACCACCGAACTTAGCGATGTCGTCAATCAGGTACGATCTGGAAGGCGCCCAATTGCCAGTCCAGTTGAATTTTACTCTTCCAAGTCTAAACTCAGCCATTTTTTCTCCTGTTTAATTATTATTTGGGTCCGATAGAGTTGTAATCATAATCTGGTCCGTTGAACCTGATGACGAAAAATCCGTCATCATCTATGTAATAATATAGATTTCTTCTGTCAAAGCGGATCTGTTGATATTTATCATTTGGATCATCTAGAAGTTTTTTCTCAGTTGCAATATCATTTCTAATAATGGATGTTTTTCCAACACCAACGTCATAGGTTCCGTAATCAATGCCGTCACCAAACTCAGGAACACCAGTTCCATCTGCTCGGTAGAATTCTCCAAGCTCAGTTCCCGCAGCACTAACCTTGGCAAAATATAACATGTGATCCGCATCTCTTCTAAGTGCGTACACGAAAAAACCAGAAGATTCTGATGGTAAAAACTCACCAGAAATGGAGTTTGATAGGGTTAATGCCATGTTTTACGCGCCTCTGTTATTGAAGACTTTCCATAGTGTACCATTCCAAATGAATGTTACTGATGCACCCGAAACGTCCATAATAAAAGGAGAGGATTCCCTAACAAGATGTCCATTCTCAAAATCATAGGCGGAGACAATACTAACTGGGTTAATACTCATGAAATTAGTAAAGTCTTCAACCCAAACCCAGTCACCAACAGCACGAGGAGTTGGTAGTGTGATATTAAATCCACCAGAGGTGCTTGAAGAATCTACTGTATATTTTTGGTTCGTGTTGGCAGTGTAGTTCCCACTAATAAATGTCCATCTTGATTTTGTTAGTTCAAATCCACCAGGAGTTACACCGTCATGAACAACAGCAGTGTTTTTGTCTGTGTCAACAGTAATTTCAGCTAGGGCCCCAGTGAAGTTAAAATGCTCCGCTGTGGTTCCCTTTCTAAACTGTACCTGTTTAGTCATGATTCAAAACTCATGAACGGTATGCTTCTGGTTTATTTATACAATTTTAGATGATGACTACATATGTTCTGCCCTCTTCAAATCTGAGAATTTCAGTTTGTGCGTTAGAATAGAAGTTAGCAATTCCAACTGCGATGTAAGTTGCTCTTGCATAAGCTTCGTCGCCGCTGGAAAGTTTGAATAGAGTTCCGAATCCGACAACTGGTGGGAATACTCTTGCTGGTTGGCCAGATCCAGCAATTTTGAAGAGTCCAGTACCAGTAATTGCTGGAATATATTGTACTTCTGGATGAACAAGTGGTCTTCCAGAAATTGTAATTGTGCCAGAAGTACCAGGATCCTTGTCGTCTCCATAGTAACCATAGACCTGAATTTCTCTGTCCTGGGAAGACCCAAGAATTGTGAGAGAACCAGAAGTGCCAGGATCCTTGTCGTCTCCATAGTATCCAAATACTTGAATTGGAGCAGTATTTGCAGATCCAAGAATATTGAATAGGATGGTGTCCGAACCATCTCCTCTTGTGAATTTCTCTTGCGCGGAACCAGAAAGTCTTGTAAGTCCAGTTGTAACTGGAACGAGACGTACTTTGGTTTCTGCCTGAGAAGAGAATGTAGCAGTTCCACTTCCAGTAACAGCTGGAGTAAAGGATATGTCTGGATGAACAACTTCTCCATAAAGAGTGAGAGAACCAGAAGTACCAGGATCCTTGTCGTCTCCGTAGTAACCATAGACCTGGATTTCTCTTGTAAGAGCAACCCCAGATGTATTGAATAGTGAAGTACTTGTGATCGATGGAATCGTAATAGATTCCGCAGCTCCAGAGAGAATACTGAAGGAACCGCCGCCAAAATCGACGATTGTTCTTCCAGTAAACGGATCGAAGAGGGAACTGAGTGTAATAACTCCAGTGAAATCTGTCTTGAGGATGAGAGATTTCTTCGCATCTCCAGAGATGGTGAATAGTTGAGTATCTTCTGGAGTTTGTGCAACAAAAGATTCTGTGGCAGAACCACTGATTGTGGCAGTTCCACCGAGAACTTCTCGGAAAGTTGTTTTCTCGACAAGAGCGGAGAACTTGAATAGAGATCCACCACCAATTTCGGAGAATGTTGTCCTTTCGTCCGTAGCAGCTCCACTGAAGGTTGCTGATCCTCCACCAATTTCTCTGAAAATATTTCTTTCCAGAGTGAGGTTCTTCTCGGTTCTGATGAAAATGGTTCCAGAAGTACCAGGATCCTTGTCGTCTCCATAGTATCCAAATACTCGGAGTGGTCTGGTTTCTGCATTTCCTTTGAATTGGTAAAGACCAGGACCACCAAATTCTGTAGCAGGAACAAATCTTTCTCCAGCGCCAACATCTGGACCATCGGTTCTGACACCAACGATGTAAATTGTACCATCCGTAAGAATAGGAGCATTCGTACGGCTGATAGATTTGATTGGTGGGAAGGTAATGAGACCCGATGCTGGGTATTTTGGTATAAATCTGGTTGTAACAATTCCAGGATCGCCATATTCTCCTGGGGAACTTCCAGGCAACAAGAAGATTCCAGTCTCAATACCAACGTTTCTTTCAATACCGTAATGTGGTGTATAATCAATATCTGGGTGATTAAGTTCACCAATGAGGCGCATTGTTGCCTTGGTGACTGGAGGATCAAAGGCAACTCTAAGATCGGAGTATGCTCCACCAATAATGTGTAGATAAGTGCCTTCTGGTGGATCCATACTGGATCTTTCGATTGCACTTCCAGAGAAGGAAAGAATTCCTTCAAATACTTCGTCAAATGCGACCCTCTCAACACAAGTTCCACTGAAGGTTGCCGTGCCAATTCCAACTTCTGAGAACGTTGTCTTCTCACTTTCACGAGAACCAGAATATTCAAAGAGAACTGTATTCTCTGGAGTCTGAGCGCTGTAAGCATCTGCAGCAGATCCACCAATAGAGAAGAGTTGTGTGGAAGAATCTCCAGTAACAAACTTCTCGATTGCCGAAGAAATTCCAGAAACAATAAGTGGACCTTGACCAGGATATTTTGGAATAACTCTGGAAATATTTGCAAATGCTGGTTGAGCAAGAGTAATCTTTCCAAATGGATATCTGCTTGGTTCTACAGAGGATTCGTTGATCCAACCAGCATCATCATATCCCTTATCAATTCCACGTTGATCAACAAATCCAGTGAAGTTTGGATATAGATATTGATCATAATTTGGTCCACCAGGAACAGGATCGGAAGATCCAACAATTGATCCATAATCTTCACTATTGACAATGGATGCGAAGTCAACGTCAAAGGAGTCAGTATTATCAAAGGATGGAAGAACTCTATTGCTAAGTCCTTGATCGTATGTAAGTCCACCAGCACTGTAAACAATATCTTGGTCAAATGTATTTGTTTCATCATCATATGTCTCAGATGTGCTTGATCCACCCTGGAATTCAAGATCAAATCCGTAACTTGGAATTCCATTGAGGAATCCGTAGTCAACATCAATATCGTCATACCATATGGAAGACTCGTTATAAGATACGGTTGTCTTCTCATCAGTTGCCGCACCACGAACATTAAGATCACCTTTAAAGGCGTCTTCTGGGTGAGCAATAATTCTGAGATAGGTTTGACCCTCTTCTCTACCCTGACTTAGAGTTATTCCACCAGTTGCAATAACGGATGGTATGTAACTTGTATCACCATTACCACCAAGGTATACATTACCAACAGTGTCTGGAGAATCTGTCTTACTTTCAACTTGTGCAGAACCAGAGATTGCACTGAATGTTCCAGATGCAATGTGTGTCGTTGGGGTAATCGACTCATTACCAGTGCCAGATAGAGTAAATTCGCCTTCAAGACCAAATACTGTGCTCTGTGGAGCCTGACTGAACCAGTTGTAACCAAAGATATTGATTCCAGCCTTGTAGGTGGCAATACCAGTAATACCAGAAGTAACATATTGGAATGTCTTCTCTGGTAGACCTTGATCCGATAGTCTGAAAGTAGCAACACCAGTTGTACCAAGAGTCTGAACAATAAGACTCGATGGTGTAAATGATAATGTATTGGTACTTGGGAAGTGTTGACCACCAACCTGAATGTAGTTGAATTCGGAAAGAAGCCAACCAAAGTTGTAAGCAGATTTTGCAGTCTCTCTTACATAACCCCAATCCTCGTAATCCGTGTGTGCAACAGATACAAATCCCCAATCCTCTGGGGTTTCATTTGCAGATTCAAGTGCAGATCTAAAGTGTGGGGTAAATACCGATCTCGTGGGCCCAACTGCATCTCCAGAAATCTGGAATAACTCTGTAGTATCAGAAGCAAATACAACATTGACTGGTGGAAGATCACCAGTAAGAGTAATTCTTGCTGTGCCTTCTGGTGGACGTTTGGTGAGCGTAGCACCACCAAATCCAGTAGGTCTGAGTAGTGGTTTCTTCTCTCCAGCCTGAGAAATAATTCTTTCTTTAGAGTTACCACTAATCTCAAAGAGACCTGTTCCATCTGCAGTTGCAGGAATAAATCTCTCTTCAGATCCACCAGATATTGATAGTTCTCCTTCGAGACCAAATACTCTGCTTTGTGGAGCCTGACTGAACCAGTTTTGACCAGAAACCGTGAATCCACCAGACGCTTCGTGAGCAAAGGTTCTGATTTCTGGATCTGTGGTTGTGAGTTGGAAGAGAATACTTCCAGCACCAACCTCAGAAACATACTGATGGATGAACTTATCAACAGCTGCAGTTCCAGTTGCCTGGTATGCATGAGCAAACAATCCACCACCAAGTTTCCTCTCAAGGACCCCATCATCACGTCCATCGAGAGGAGATACAATTTCAATGTTGTATCTGAACGCTGTGATTCCGTATTGATCAAATGTAGATCCAGTAGACCAGTTTTGATATACTCTAAATCTTTGATTTGTATTTTGAGCAGCTACTGGTAGAGTTACTAGAGCTTCTCTTAGAGTATCGTACTTGGAATCATCCCAAGCAACTAGTCTGGTATCACCTGGGTAAGATGTACCTGCAATTATATTGACCCATCCAGATCCATTCCAATACTGGAGGTATAGATCTTCACCAGAATCGGGTCTTTCTCCACCATTAATAAAGTTACCTCTAATAATATCAATAGCAAGTGTTGGTGCATTGCTAGAATCAATAGTGAATTCAACGTATCTGTTTCCAGATGCATTTCCAAATTTAACGTGTCTACCAATAGCAAATCCACCTGTTTGTCCAGATCCAGTTCCAGAATTCGCAACAAATGATCTGAAGAATGAACCAGAATATAGAGAAGTTAACTCATCTGGATAGATTTCTTTCTCAACATTATCAATCTTAATGAGATCAGTGATAACACCATAATCATCAAATTCAAGTTGATCTGAATCACTGAAGGATCTATCCTTCGCTCTTGTGATTGTTTTATCAAATGATAATGTAGAGTTGGAGAAGTCAGATCCCTCAAGAGCAGTAATAAATCCATAATCTTCAAGGTCAAATACTTCATTACCTTGAAGTCTATAATGCCATACGTAAGCTTCTTTAGAACCTTCCTTACCAATCTTAAGTTTGATAAGGTTCCTAGTAACAGGAATGTAGTCGTCTGGATATGTCTGAGAGTTAAATCCACTAATGCTTAAAGTTCCAGAAGCACTATATGGATATACGTTATACTTGAATGTCGCTGCGTTGTCGGAGAGTGCGAGCGTTCCAGATCCTACTTCACTGTATGTACGTACAGGTTCTTCAATCTGACCGTAGATGCGCGGAGAAGGTCCTGCGGCACCCAAGTCGGGTTGTACGACTCTCTCCAGTCCACCACCAATCTCGAAGAGGCTTCCAGACCCGTGCCAGATGGTTCTGTAGGAAACCTCTGCTCTATCTTCTATGCTAAACAGTACTGTTACTGTTAGAGCAGGTACATATACAGTTCTTGCAGCACCACCATTGATTTCTCCAATATTACCAAATGGTAGTACATCTCCACTATATCTTATTTCTCCATAATAGTGGGGATTAAAATTATTTGCGTCGTTATCGTTATCTGGTACGTCTGTGATATTTCCGCCATTAAAAGTCTCCGTCACGGAAGCTGTAATCAGCCCTCTGTCTTCCGTGACAAAGAAATCTATTTGCGTATTGTCATAGACGTATACTGCCATAGTTTAGTAAATCATTTGATTAAAAGGGGATTGCTTTAATAACAAAGCAACCCCCAACCATGACGAATATTTTATTTTCTAGTTTGTATCAGTCAAGTGCGACGTTCAGAGTGATCTTGATCTGGTCACCATTGTTTTGGATATTGTAAGGACCGTTTGTGAATCTCTCAGCGTACATGATTGAACTGTAGAGAGTAGCGGTGTTTAGACCAAGTACTCCGTTTGATGTTGCAGTTAGTGCAGGAGTTGTGTAGAACTCGTCTGCGTTTGGTACATCAAATACGGTGTATACGTTTGATTCTAACGTGGTGTTACCTGCACCAGCAGCGATATAAAGGATATCGCCTCTTCTTAGACCGTGATTTGTTACCTGAATCTTACCGTAACTGAAGTCAATAGATGGGTCTGTTGCAGCCTGAATGTTATCTACAAGAGGCTTATCGATGTATACGACTTGTAGAGCTCTATCGATACCAATGATACGTGTTCCAGTAGCAATACCGAGGTTACCAGCAACATACTGACCTAGAGTTAGGTCATCAATTGCAACTTGTGGGTCAACAATGAAATATGAGTTACCGACAACTCCGATACATGGGTCAGAGTTATTACCCTTGGTTACGGTTGTTCCGATACCAACGCCTGCAGCGTGCTCAACACCTTGTACTGCGACAGGCATGTTGTTTGCTCTAGTGACATAGTAACCATAGATGTTACCAGCAGGGCCACTGAAGGTGAAGGTTTGTTCTGGATAGGTTGCGGTTGTACCACTACCAACGTTCTTAATAACCCAACGCGAGCCGTTTAGTAGAATACCATACTGTTGAGTATAGCTCTGGTCAGTTCTGTTATTTACACAGTTTGGATAACCAGTGTTTGCCGTAGTTCCGTAACCATTGACGTTACCGTCGATATATGGCTCGAAATACGAAGATGCAGAAGGAACATCACCCTCAGAAGGAGTGGTGTTACTCGTATATAGCTTGAGTACGAGGTTTCTTGGTGAAGTGTCTTCTAGGTCCGCAACGAAGTTATTCTGAGCAATCAGATAACGCAGAGACTCAATTTCACCAATATTAGGAACTAGTAATGCCATCGAAACAACTCCTTTTAGGGGTTAGACTTTTAAGAACTATTGTTATTTATAATTTTAATTTTAAAGAGATTAGTAACCTTCTTATTGAGTTTACGCTAACCACTTCAAAATTTAAGATATCACCAGCAACTATCGTTGTATCCCAATTATTTAGGACATCATCAATATACTTATTTTGATTAACCAATTGAACTCTCTGACCACCAGTAATAGTGGTAAAAGTTGGGTAATCATTGAAATTTGATTTAGACAATTCGAGAACAATATCACCAGTCTGATCAGACAAAACTTTCACAGACTCAATTACTCCAGAAACATCAAGTGTAATTTTACCTTTACTTCCAGGCAACATTGGACTACTGCCACTATCTATAACATAATTCACAGACCTTGTTAGATCTGCAGCAGTAGCTAACGCAATCATGAATACATCATCACTTACCAATGGAGGCACAGTGAAAATGATCTTATCTCCCGATATTTGGAAATCTTCCCCTGGTTCAAGAATTAAATTATTCTTAGATACAATTAGTTGTTGATTATTATTTGGACGATATGCAGCTCCATTGTCCGACAATGAAAATGTGACTCCTACTCCATTAAATCCAGTTAATCCATCAAGTACAATATTGCCATATTGTATGGATTTTGAGGGAATCTCATAATCTACACCAACACTGTAAGATCCAGGTTGGTTTAACGTTACTAAGTAGTCGGCCATCAGGTAACTCCAGGTACTACGAGCACATTGCCTTGAATTGGTCTAGTTCTGTAAGCATTGGGCGATATTAATACCACGTCATACACATACCTTCCACCCTCAAGAGCAGATGTGGCAACATCATCCAGAGCAACTTTTACTACACCATTTATTCTATCTGGGAATGAAATGGTAAAAGAAGTAAATCTTGTTGCTGCTGGATGCTTTCTTATTTTAGCCTCGGCAGTGTATCCTGTTAGATTCAAGGGAGAATTATTTGTGTTTCTGATGGTAAAAGTAGCATCAAAATCAACACCTTGATCAACAACTAGGTTGACATTTCTTGCTGCCATTAGTCAAAAGGGGGGGATTTGAACTATTTATCCAATTTCTCTAATATCAATTTCATCATAGACTTAAGTTCACTTACATCATTTTTGATATTTTCCATTTCTTCTTGCTCTCTGAGCTTCTTATTTTTTAGCTCCATATAATTTTCATACTCACTGTTGGAGCAATTTATAATTGCTCCACTATCACTATCTCGATATAATGAAGTCGAATTCTCTACTTTTATTTTCATATCCATCAAATAGAAGCAATGACTCTTAGGTCTCTAATTTTAGGTACATAAGCAAAGTTGGTGCCTGTCATAACAATTTTTATTTGGAATCCATTGAATTGTGGTAGATTCTTTGCGTTGAACTCATACTCTCTGTAGTCATCCTCAGTTGTAGATGCCAGAACTCTTCTATCTGGTCTTCCACTATTCTTAGCGGAATCAATAACTCTTCCTGTAGTATCTAGGTTGTCGAAGCCAGGGAACAGTTCAAATAGTTGATATTCTGGTGGAGCATCAACTCTAAAGATTCTATAGAGAACTCTAATATCATTTGTTGAGTGTCTGTAGGCATCAAATAGAACTTTCAATCCATCTGCAGCTTTCTCCAGAGTTACAACTTTAGAAAGGTAAATTGCAGCACTTGGATCTTGATCCAAAGAATTGACTCTAAGATCAGTGGAATAATCTTTAATCTTACTGTTGACTCTATCCATAACAGTTACAATGTTGACTCTATCCAAGTCGATCATTGGACTTACCTTAGGATCAGAAGTTGCAAGTGAAATTTCCATAGTAAATGACTTTCTACCTGGGAAGTCTTGGAGTCTCGCAAGTTCATTAACTTTAGAAGCGATGATTCTTGGAGAGGAAAGGGTATTATTGCTGTTCAGCGAGACAGATTCAAATCCTTGATCAACATAAGCAGTTGATCCACCGTCAGGACTGTTTCCAGTGAAAGTTCTTACGGATGCATCGATTGTAGTTGCCTCTGGAAGAAGAGTTCCAATATTGGGTCTGATAATATTGAATGGAATATTCTGAGTTGCAGTAGGTCCATAAAGACTTCCAACAGTAGGATATCCCTGTTCATAGTTACCACCAGATTTTGTTTCTTTCCAATATAGTTCTGGGAATCCAGATGGATTACCAGTCGTTCTATCAACACCTCTGCTAGTCATTCCAACATTGACCCAATAATGGTCAATATCAATTGGATATACATCTAAATCCGTATTTGCGAAGGAATGAGTTGCGTTAATTCTCCTTAGAGATACACCATTCAACTCATACTTAAAGATCTGAGTATTGACTGCAAAATCTCCAGCAATACTCTCATCAATTGCTCTTGTGATACCAGTTAGAGTACCCAATGATGTACTTACACCAGTATATTTTACAACTTCTTTGCCTAGTAAAGCATATCCTGGATTGGATGTATCTACAGGAAGATTTTCAAAAGAAGTGAAGATTCCAACATTACTTACAGAAATAGAATCTGTTGTAGTAGAGTTGTATGATGATGTTATCTTCTCTGGTTTTACATCTGGTTCAAATCCACTGAGAGCGACAAGATCTCTTTCAGAGTACATACCATGATTATTGTGTCTTACTCTTGCATGTACACCATCACTAATATCTTGAAGATATGTAATTGGAGCACCGTTTAGAATAGTGGATCCACCAGACCCAACATAAACAACAGCAGATCCAGCGTCAATCTTTGGTCCACCTTGAACCTGATCAATAAGTAGTGTGTTAAATGCACTAATGATCCCAACTTCATTTGGAATAGTCAAGAGAAGATTCTTGCCAAATCCACCAGTATTTGTATAATCAACAGTAAGGACATCACCAGCAGCATATCCAGTTCCACCAATAGAAACTGTAGCTCCAACCGCAACTCCATTGTTAATACTAATGTTTGCTCTGGCTCCAGCACCTCTTCCAGTTCTTGCAATTAGAGGAACGTTTGCGAAAGTAGTTGGTCCAGAAGTAAATCCAGCTCCGATATTTGTTAGAGTTAAGTCACTACCAACACCAATTGCACCAAGGACTTTACTCAAGTTGGCAGTAAAGTTTGGATTATTCTCTTGCAGAATCGTGACACCAGAACTTAGATTCAGTTGTTCTGTAGCAGTCAAACTCTTACCTAAACCAACAACAATGTTCTTGGAAATCATATCCAATGGATTTGGTCTCAGTTTGGCAATTTGTCTATTACCAATATCCAAATCTGGATTGTATAGTTTGAATCTACCAACATCAGAAGTAAAGTTGGCTCTGTATAGAGTAAACTTAAGGTCTTCTAACTGACTTGGATCCCAAGTTGCTCCATTTTGTGACTTAAAGAGTGATCCTAAAAGTGGTTGTTGAGAAACAATGATTTTCTCAGAATCTGGTTGATTGATAGTACTAATATCCTCTTCACCCATTCTTGAAATGAATACCGTATATTCATTCGATGCAGAAAGGAGAACAACAGCATATTCTCCGCCACCCTCACAATATACTGGTGATGGGAAAGTAAATGTAGTTGGAAGAGACCCATCTTCAGAAAGAACGACTTGATCTGGATCAAGAACAACTTCACCAAAAGGAAGAATTGTTTGAGTTGGTAGACCAGTTTGTAGAGTTCTAACCTGAAGTGTTACTGGCAGACTGTTTGTATCTTTACTTCTAAAGAACACATCACACTTAGTCAAGAATACGCCATTAATATCTGGAATTTCAAATGACTGTGCAAGTGGGTCAACCCATCTTGTTTGTTGAGTTGTTCTATTATTAAAGCTAACATCCGATACCAGTCTGGTGTCTGATGAAGTTAGAGATCTATCTTGAGATCTTGGAATTCTTTGAACATCAGCATTTCTGATTCTCAAAGTACTCTCTTCAACGTTCTGGAGAGTTCCAGATGCAGTGAAAGTAGCTTCTGCAGAACTATCAGTGAAACCAGAGATAGTTGCATTAATGGCACTACTGGTAAGAGTAAATGTCTTAGCACCAGTGTTAAATGTAGGTGCAGATGGTACTGTTGGATCTGGTAGGTACAATGAACCAATAAGAACACCAGCCTTATCTGTAATGAGTCTAATATCTCTTACGACCGCAATAGCACCACTGGACTGACCAATTAATCTCATTCCCTTAGCAACAGATCCAAAGAATCCAGATGCAGACTGTAGTTCAAGAGAAGCTGTATCTATATTCAGGATAGTAGATGTAGATGAGTATGTCGATGGAATTGTAGATGATGGTGAATATGGGTTATTCTTATATGTTTCAGATGGTGCATTATATGGACCATACTTATGGTTGGACTGTGCAAGTCTAAGTCTACATGAAGTTGAAGTAGAGTTTGTTACACTTCCGATAACGGTTTCTCCAGCACCAAAAGTACCACTAACCATTTCAATCTCGATAAGTTTAGGAACAATATACTTGTTCATATCGATGTTATCAAAGAATGCATAGAGCCTTGTATTTGGCTTTAATCTTCTGCATACAAATTCAATATTTCTGGATCTCATCGTAGCGATGACTTCCGTCGATACAACCTTATCACCTAGACTTGTAGTGTCGAATCTTTCACCGACTCTAAATTGAATTCCCTGTCTAGTTTGATTTGTAGTAGTTGTTACTGTTTGTTCTCTGAATGATGTTGTTCTATCCTGGAAGGTATTAGTAGTGACTTCCGCAACTCCTCTTCCAGGTACAAATCCACCGACTCTGCCAGAAGTACTACCAGTTCTAGTGGTGGTAGTATTTTGGAACACAGTAGGTCCATTGGATACACTAGATCCTGTCCAGGTAGTTTCCCATGATCCCCAATCAATCGGAGACATACCAGTATTACTATCTGCTCCAGTGATACCTAAAGCAGCATTGTAACTACCCTCAATGTCATATGTTGCAGCGCTTCTTCTAGTTTCAATCCATGTATCGGTAGAAGGATTGAGTTCAATCTGACCAATCCAGTTTACTACAGCAAATGGGTTAACGTTTTCAATTCTGGTAGCAAATTTATTCTCAAGATATACTACGTTTGAATAGTCAAGACATACTACGTCACCAACTCTCTTAACATTTCTGTCTCCAAGATCACTTACAAATCTGTAATCGGATGTTGGACTTGAAGATGTCGCAGCACCAACAACAGCTTCAGATCCCAGAAGCATATCGATTGATGTTGTGTAGTGTTGTGGTCTCAGTCTACCAGATTGAGCATCGACACTAGCCTTGTACTGAGAGTTCTTTACATCACCACCACTGACAGACTTGAAGTTATCAACAAAGAATCCAGACTTAAATCTATCGAGATTAGTTTGTGCATCTCTTAAGGACAGGTTAGCTGTTTCGGTTTCGAGAAGAGAAAGTGCAGTATAATATTCTACGTTCTTGAGTCTATCTTCAATGATTGAGATATCCTTCATGCGATATCTCTTATGTCTTGCAAGTTTTAGTTGTACCTGAGACGCTGTGTATACGTATGGTGGTAGATATACAGTAGCAATTTCAAGAGCGTTTTCAATAGTATTTGGTACTTTTGGTTCTAATGCGGGAACACCAACAGAAAGACTAAAAATACCATCCTTACTTAAGAATAGTTTATCTATTCTACCCAAATAATAATCATATGAAATATTAATTGATTTATCTTTAGCAATTACAAGACTTGAAGACGATGTATATGGGTTATACAATCTAGAAGCAAATTCAAATGGAGATCTTCCAGAGACAGTACCACTAACTCTTGGTCTAAAATCTAAAACGTCTGAAGCTGGTTGAACTCCAGCAATGAGAGGAACTTCTGATGCATACAACTCATTATCATATGAATTAATAGCAACAAAGTCACCAGGGTCAGATTGTTCAATGACAAAGTGATTATATACGATAGTCAGTTTTCTCGTTGGTGCTTCTGCTCCAGGCTTTCTAACAAGAGATGAGAAGTCAACAAAATCCAACCTTTGACCTGGATCAAACTCGAAGTTGTTCTTAATATCTTTGTCTCCAGGAACAAATGATAGAACGTTAGCAGTAATGTTAGACTCTTGGAAGATAACTTCTTCACCAATTTCAAAGGTATTTTCGTTTCTGTAAATAAAGTCTACTTCATTTGATCCGTTACTATCTACGAAGACAGCAGCTGCTCCAGAGTTTTGACCAATCATGGTCTCCCCTCTCAAAGCATTTAGAATATTACTGTTTAAGTTACTTAAAACGAGAATTGGGAATTGTGCATCACTTACAGTAGATGATTCAAGAACTGCGAGAACATTGGATACATCTGGAACTCCCATAGAAATTCTTCTATCTTGGACTCTAGTTCCATAGACATCAGAATATGTTAAACCATCTTCAATTGTAGTAACACCAATACCAGATGCAGACTTGGCAGATCTATTGAGAGTTACTGTAGAAGCTCTCTTATAAATCTTATTCTTTGGTTTGATATTTACTTTCTTCCAAGTTACAGTTAGTGTTGCATTTCCACTGGAAGTACTTAGATTGGATAACGTTACTGTTCTACCACTAACAGTCAATTTCTGATTAGTAAGTGATTCAACAGCACCAGTTGAATGGAAGGTTAAATTATAATCTTCTTCATCAAATGGTTCTAAGGTCAAACTAGCATCAGACTCCAATGTACCACTATAAGAACCAGCAGCTATTGAAATATTATATGACTTACGGAATACAATATCCGATCCACCAAAGTCTACTGAAGCTACGTTTGGTTTTGTTAGTTCACTATAAAGATACGCCTTTGAGTTATTTTGAACTTCGGTATATACTTTGAATACATCATTTGCGACAATCTGAGATCCAGGAAGAGCACCATCGCATACATTAGTTACGTTGGTAGTAGGTTCAATAACAATCTTTTTGTTACCAACATCAATTTCTTTGATAGAGTTAAAGGTTGGAACAGTATTGCCAGATATATTATATCTGAGAATATCTCCCGTTCTAATACCACTATTTGAACCAAAGTTCAAACTTGGACAAGTGACTGTGGAAACACCAGCGCTAGATGCACTAATTGTAAATTGAGATCCTGCAGGAGCTAACAACTGACCGACATTCATTCTAGCGTCAGCTGTAAATGGAATTGCTCCAGTACCAACAATCTGACGAACATCCTCAATAGAATAGTCGTCTACTCTAGTGATAGATCTGGATACTGGTTGACCATTAACGTAAATCTCTTCACCTTCTTGGAACTGACCAACAACCTGATATAGTTTTACCTGTCTTACGTCGTTTACAGTTTCATACAAATATCCAGATGCATTGCTACTTCTACCCTCAACATATGAAGGTGTAGTCATCAACATATGGGTATTAATTTCCAAATATGTAAATGTCTGAATATCATACAACGATGCTTCAAATACAGTAGATTGATCTCTATACTCAGCATTCTTGAGTTTTAGATCATAAATTCTTGCTACACCAATGGGAATACCACTAGCACTTCCTGGAGTAGAAGTTCTGGTCTTATAAAGAAGTACTTCGTTATCTGTTCCAATCCCAACTGGAGAAGAACCATATACGTTATCCAACTCAATCTGTCTACCCAAACTAAATGGTAGAGATTCATTGTAAATTCTTTCTGTGGTTCTTGGTTTTGGTACATCAACAGAAGTTGTATTTACAGTTTCAACTTCATACCCTCTTACATATGCTTTACCTGGACCTACAGACAAACTGATTAAAGCATCAGATGGTCTATTGCCCTGTTGAGTAATTTGAGTTGAATAGTAAGCTCCATTATTACCAACTCTATCATTAAGAGATTCCTTTACACTAACAGAGAATGGTCTGATGTAATAATCACCAGATTCATCATATGTTCTTCTTGCCAACTCATCACGAATTAGATTGTAGTTAGATGTTTTTACAAACTTGGAAAGTTCTCCATCTTCAACTCTAAGCAACTCTACAAAGTTCTCATCATTGAAATCTGAAAGAGATTTTTTGACAAGAGTTGTTGATATTTTAAATCTATCTGCACCTGGAGCAGCAAAGTTAGAAAATCCTCTAGCATTATCGTAGAGATCATTATTTGAACTAGAGGCAGTTATAATTTCCTCTTGAATCAATAGACCAACTCTATAACTTGGTCTAGTTGAATACTGATCGAGAATTACGGTAGAATTATCTACAGATACAAAAAATCCTCTAATGAAATATACACCTTCTTCAATTTTTACAGCAGATCCAGTCTGAGACGATTGAGAAATTACAGTAGTCGCAAAACTACTACCAGATCTAATGCTAGATAGTGAATAATTTACATCCTCTTGTACTAATAGATTTTCACCATCAACGAATGTCTGTCTGGAGAAATCGGTATCACTTGAACTTTGATACTTGATATAAAGAGTGAAGTTTCCTCTTTCGGACTCTCTATTTGTAATGTATCTTTCTACCTTTGCTGTTACACCACTAGTTTCGCCCTTGATAAGTTTACCCCTAAGAGCCTGAAGATATAAAGAAACTGGAAGTCCTAGGTGAGTGTCATCAATCTGAATACAAGTATAATCATTATCATAAGCGATCTGACCTGGAATTACGACAGAACCTTCCTTAAAGAAGTGTTTGCCAAACTTTTCAATCTGGTTCTGAAGAATTGACTGAAGTGTTGTCAGTTCTCTAGATTGAATTGGAAGCCCTGGTTTGAAAAGAACCCTCTGATAATTCTTTTGATCATCAAAATCGTCAAAGTATGGAGACGCATTGAGGTTAGTATTCTGTGGCATTGTTTTTTAAAACTCCAGTACAATCTTGATATCTTCTTTTTGACTTGATGATCTGGGGATTGCAATCCTATTATCGATGTAAATAATTTCACCAGATTTCGTATTATATTCAGCTGAAGATATGCCAGAAACAAAGTCCAGGCCTAGCTGGTATATTTTGTTATTTATTGTGGTAGTAATACCGTTGAAATTACTATTAATCTCAAGCAGAGGTCCAAGAACAGACGATCCGTTAATTGTTAGTCCATAACCAGCATCTGGTGTAGACGTAAATTCAATAATTTTATATCCACTCTCACTTGAAGCGAGTCCCATTGGTTGATAGTATTTTAATACTCCACTAATCTTATCCCAAGACGCAACATAACCAACCGCCGTGGATCCAAATCCAACGGTTTGTTTAATTACGGAATCCACCGCATATGTTGTTGCAGTTGTAATTCCACCGAGTTTTAGTGCTTTTAAACCACTAACAAGAGAAGTATCCAGAAGTTCCCTATCACTTCCATACACTGTTGGGTTTTTAATAATTCCAACCCTAGCAAAATCATTGCCCTCAATAATGTCTGGATTAGTTTCTAGAGTTTCAAATCTAGCATATAGAAGAGCTCTATATGCACCGAGTTCACGATAGACATCATATCCATGACCACCCTTTGGTGGAATAACTACCGAGAATCCTGCAATAGCAGTTGTTCCAATACCAGTATTGGTTAGGTTCTCTAAAGGACCCCCTGCCTCACTCCCAGGCGCGCCTGGGAAGAACTGGATGGATCCATGGGTATAACCCTCTCCGCCGTCGGTAACAAAGACCTCAGAGACCTTTCCGAAGGAGTCGATGGTGATCGTTGCTTTACCACCAATTCCATCTCCAAGAATGGGAATATTTGCAAACGATGTTGAGATTGGTTGATAATTAGTTCCTCTATCATTAATAACTACAACTTCAATTTTTCCATCAATAGCATTATTTTTAGTCGCAACAGATTCCCCATCCATGCCCCAGTTCTCAGGAACGGGAATATATTCAATGGAATCAAACTTTACGATTTCCGATGGTTTGATCGTGTAAAGATATTTCCAAACATAACCATCGCCACTAGTACCAGCTGCTCTTGGCTCAAGGTCAATAAATGTGGGTTGGTCATATGATGGGCGCCCCTTGGGGTTCTCTGGATCTGATCCATTTTGAAGACAAATGTATACTTTTAAATCTTCGTTAACTACGTAATAGTTTGCTTCATACAAACTAGCTTGACTAGTAATCGGAGTTAAATTATATATGTTGTAATCGTGACGATACATCTCATATGTAGTACCAGCAACCCACTCGACCTTTCTGACAAGTCTTCTAACATCCTTGTCAGTAATTTTTTTCATAGCAATGATTGACTCCTTAATGGAGTATTCCTCCTCAAACCCATCTAAAGGTGCAGGGGTGTTGGAGGACCAGTCTGGAGTACCACCAGCTTTTGGTTCTACTGAATTAGGTAGACCAATAAATGCATAATATTTGTTTACAGTAGAGCCAACACCAACGAAACTTTTTACAAAAGTTTCTGCATTGAGAATCCTAAATTGTTCCGATATAATAGCAGGCATTGTAACTAGTTTTTTCTTTATTTAGTGGTCTTATGTTAATGGTTTTTGTCTGGATACCATTGCAGCTGTAGATAGTCCTACTAATCCCGCATCAGGATTTACAAAGAATGCCTTTGGAAGTCCCTGACTTCTATTTTGATATCCATAGATCTTACCCCAACTATATTTACCCCAGAAGGTATCAATAGTAGCTGTGGTTCCAACTCCAACTTGAATATCACTATTGTTATTTGGTCCTGGTTGGAAGGCACAAGTGACTGTTACAAGTCCAGAAATAATATCAGGACTAGTAACTTTTTCTACTCTAAACACTCCGCCAAGATATTCACCAGCAGAAATAATTCCAACTTTATTTGCTGGATAATTTGCATATCCACCGATAGCAGTGGTAATACCAGTGAGAGCATGTCCAACAACAAGTGGACTATCATAAATTACAAAATAATCATCTTTTTGAAGTTGAGAATAATCAACTCCAAGCAAGTTCAACGAAGAGTAACCATATCCAAGGTTAGTATTATCATTGAAGTCAGATTTCAATGTAAATTCAAGTCTAGGTGGAACACTAAATCCAATTCCAGGAACAAAGGTATTGACACCGACAATAACTCCGAAGTCACCTTCAGTTCTAAAGGACAGAATATCTTCCGACTTAGTTATGTCGGATTCTACAATAGCAGGAGGGTTAGATCCAACTCTATATCCAAATCCACCATTTGTAATAGTAATACTTGTTATAACACCAGCAGTAACAGAAGCAGTTGCGGTTGCTCTATTGGTAACTGGATCTGCATATATTACTGTTGTTCCAGATCCAACTGCAATAACTCTCAAATCGCCATTAGGTCCAAAGTTAGTTTCAGTTAGATCTAAAATCTCATTTGAATGATTAATTACTCTTTCATTCCAATTCGCAAGATCGAATGAATAATATAGTTCTCCAACCGTAGTTATACCAACATAGAAACCATCTATAAACTTAATGGATTTGAAGTTAAATGTCGCTGGTGAAATTGTTCCAGCTGGTAATTGTTGACTCCATGGCTGCCAGAAGTTCTTATCTGTGGATATACCTATAGTTCCACTATCTCCAACATAGATAAATCTAGATCCATCATATATAATATCTCTAATATTGTTAAAGGTGTTACTATTCTTTGGTGACCAAATTCTGCCATCATTTGAAGCAACAATAGCACCACCATTTCCAACAGCAATATACTCGTTCTGTGCATAAACTACGGAGTTAAGTGTTTCTAGAACACCAGAAAATTCACTAAAGAATGCTGTCGAACCAATTCCAGTAGCGACAAAGATTGATCCACCAGTACCAACCGTCACCCAAGTATCTGTAGATCCTTCATAGATTACATCATTGAACGTTCCTTGGTATTCACTGTCATAGGTAACACTTGACCTGATGGCTGGAACTTGTCTAACTTCTTTCAATATTACATCTTGGAAAGGAGCCAAACTATTTCCAATAGCGACTGTTGTCGATACTTTTCCATATTCACCAGCAACAACAACGTGTTGTTTATTTGGGTAGAAGAAACTATATCCAACACCAACGGCATTAAAGGTTATAGTTCCACCATATCCAATGTTACCTCTTTCCCAGAATGTTGCACTCTTAGTATTAATGTACTGACTACTTTCACCAACGGCAACAATGGGTAGTGATTGACTGATTGCTTTCCATTTAAATGTACTTGTTACACCAACAATTGCATTGTATTTCCAATCAGAGATTGGATCCTTTCTTTCAATCAATGACTCCGATATAGAAACCTCAGGAGACGTAATGTTGAGATATCCAGAACCACCACTAATAATTGATATTTCTGAAATACTTGATGATGTAGAAACTTTTGTACTCAAAATACCAGATCTTATCTCAAGATCTTCAAAAATCAGCGTTTCTTTCAGCTTGAGTAAGCAAGTCAATATCAGAAAATGTTGGGAAAGCATTTTCGACGTAAATTACATTATCGCTCTCACCTACATTTTTAATAATTCTTGTAGTTGGTATGACTCTACCTTTTAAACTTGGTCTTGCTTTTGAAATTAGAGTACCAGAAACAATCTTGTCTCTCCTTTGTTTTTCCCAAGACAGGGGTCTTTCTGCAGTTTGATTGGTATCAATACCGATACTGTCATAAGTAAATGTTTCTAATACATCAGATGCAACGATTCTCTTGCCAGTTCTTTCAAATTGATCAATATCAAATGGATTATTTTTGTTCTCTTTAATTTGAAGAACATCTCCTGGTTTTACTGTTAAAGGTGGTTCAATAATTTCAACGTCTTTTGCAGATCCTCTGTAATAGAAGACAGAACACTTAGATCCAGGTTTTGGAGCTTCACTAAAGATAACTCTACTTCCCTTGAACACATAAGATTCGCCTGGTGTCTGCAAAATATCGTTAATGTAGATAAAGATGTTATTAGTAACATCCATGTCACTACCAGAGACTGTCTTAAGGCTAAGAATCTCTGTGGTTCCTCCACTAGTTACAGATAGGGTAAACTTTTTACGTTCTCCATCAAAGAAGTCCGAAATATTGTCAAAAAGAACAAACTGTCCGAAGTAGAACGCAGAAAACTTATCATTATCAAGTTCAGTTACATTAATTCTAAATTCAGTAACGACGCCAACTCTAGGATCTGTAGATATGCCACTAACTGTTAGATAATCACCGACCTTATAAGCTACTCCTTCTTCTGTTAGATCAAATTCCCTAACTTCTCCATCAATGTTAATTTTAAAATCAATAACAGCATTTGTTCCAATTCCACTTGTCCCAGAAATATATTCTAGGTCTCTATTGAAATATGGATCTGGTTGTGTTATATCAACATAAATTGGTTTCTTTATAACACCACCTCTGGTGTAGGTATAATATTCGGTTGTTAGTCCAGCAAAGACACGAATATTCGCACCATCTATTGCTTCAAGAATATCAAATCCAGAATAACCCTCCTCTGTATGAGAGGCTATTCTCTTAGCATATTGTATAGTTCCACCAGAATCGTGCGTATATGAAACCGTAGAAATTCCAACAAAGGCACTGAAAACGGTAGAGGTTCCTACAGTCAATACCTTGGTTCCATCATAATATGGATCAGTTGATAGTGGGAAGGTTACAATACCAACCCCATCATCCAACTGGAGGTCGGACATAATAATGAAATCCTTAACCGACAAATTGTGATTTGTTGATGTAGTTACCGTAATGATACCAGATGCACCATCGTAAACGGCGTCATAAACTGATATTGCTGGGGTGCTTGCAAAAGTAACTGCAATTCCAGAAACCCATACAAAATCATCAGTCTTGGCTAAATGTCCTTCATATTCAGTAAATGTACCTGTACCCAATTGATGTGTATGTATTCCACTATTTCCAGTTAGATCGGACATAGCAACGCCGATATTAACTGTGAAATCTATCGTACTTGGAATACTCTTAACAGAGTATATGTCTCTCAATTCACCAACAGGAGGGAATATTACATCACCAGAGGTGCTACTAAAAGCAATTCCAGCCAATCTAACTACATCATTAACTGACAACCCATGCACATTGGTTCCCTGAATAGTCGCTATTCCAGTGGTGGGATCATAAAAAACATTCGATATTGTTGTAGTAATACCAATTTGTTTTCCAGAAACAGTAATAGTAGTAATACCGTTAGATGGTGTATTATCAATGTAAGAAACGGATTTGGGTGAATAATACCCAGTTCCACCAGCGGAGATAGTAACGGCAGTTACAAGTCCAGCTTGAGTTCTCTCAACAACTCCACCAGTAACATAATTGTGGGTAAAACTAGTGATTCCAAGATAAACTTTAAATGTATTTGAGGTCACTCCTGGGAGGATATCAAATCCAACGACATCTCTACCTTCAAGAATATTTGTATCAACACCAGCCTGAACAGTTCCAGCACTTGAATATATCAATGGTTGTGTGCCAACACCGATCAGTACTTTTACATCATTTGTTGATCCAATAGAAACCACTGGATACGCATCTTCTCTTAACGTAAAAGTGCTTACTCCATCCGTTACCTGGACTCCCTCAACAAGAAGATTTCTCGATTGATTATCTCCAATTCCCAAATAGTGACCACCAAAAACAGTTATACTAGCAATTCCAGTAATATAATCATAGGAAAAATTGCTAATATTTCTAACTGCACTTAGAGGAGTAAATGTAAATCCAGCTCCAACAATTCTTACTCTATCCCCCTCAGAATATCCATGGTTGGTAGTTGTAGTAAATGTCCCTATTCCAGTAAATTGATTATGAACTGCAGTGCTAATAGAAACTGTAGTTACATCATTTGTTCCCAGAGTTGCAGTTATTATACCGCCATAACCCTGAGAAGCTCTGATAGTAATTTCTGGAACACTTCTATATCCTTGACCTCTTCCAGTTAGAACAACATCAGTCAAAGATCCATTACTATCTACTTCAACTTCTGCAGTTGATCTAAGTAGAGAATAGTATCCACCGCCAGTCTGAAGACCTACCTTATTGATTCTACCAGCTCTTGGAACTCCACTGAGGAAATTAATTTTATTATCATCAGCATTAACAACTTCAAAGTCCAATCCAGGAGTTTGAACAATATTATTGATTAAAACAAATGGATTGTTATTAATATCAACTCCACTGTTTACATTATTGTAAATGGAAGTAACTATACCAAGATTCTCGCTAAGAGTAAACTGTGTCCCAGCAACTCCAGTAAAATCTAAAGAAATATCATCCAAAATTACGTTTTTATCTTTTGGCTGATATGGATCCAACTTTCTGGAAAATAACCTTCCACTAAAAGTTGATCCAGTAAGAAGACCAACTGGTCCCTGTCTTCCATATGGAGGAGCCGAGAAGTAAATATTATCATCAACGATATTATAATCGCCAGTAAACACTGACGATACGCCTATTGAGTGGGTTGAAGAAATAGATCCAAAAGAACCTCGTTTTACAACGATTTCTCCGCCGCCAGTATTATTAAAGATTGGAAAGTATCCAGATCCAGAATTAAATACGATAACCTCTCGTATTGTTCCAACTCCAGTAACTACTGGATAAAATACACCCTCAGTAATTGGTGTAGTAGTACCATTGACAACGATCTTTGGTGGATCTGTTCTGGCATATCCAGTTCCACCGTTAAGAACTTCAATCCTTTCAACTCCATAATTAGAGTCAAAGACTGGTCTAAAGACAGCTCCAGATCCTGGCGTAGTTCTTGGCATTTATTTACTCTCTTCAGCTAATATTCAGCGAGCTGCTGCAGTATACCCTAGTTGATCCAGTACCGTCTTTTATAATACTGAAGGTCAAAATATCTTCAGCATCTGTCGATGGTGGCGGATTACCACCAACCCATCTTATTCCACCAGCGATAGAAACACCATTTACTTTACAGGCATCCCCGTAAGTAGATGCAGTTCCAGCATCATTGATAATCGTAACTGTAGTAGCCTTACTATTTAATGGAGTAACATTAGTGAAATTCCAGGTAGATACTGATGTTGTAAGTCCTCCAAGAACTACTGACCCCTGAGAAACATCGACTGTTAGTGTTCCACCAATGGCAGTAAGAGCGCTATTGAAATTACCAATTACTTTTTCAGTAATATCTGCATTTAAGTGTGTTGTTCCAGTTAATGTAGTAACTCCAACAATACCAACATCACCACGAACATCCAATCTAGATCTAGGAGCAGTAGAACCAACCCCAACATAAGAATCTTTTGTGACTACGAAAGATTTGGATGGAGTAACGTCAATATCGGAAACTCGCAATCCGTGAGCATTTCCTCTTGCAATAGACCAAATTGTTGGCCTTTCATTCGAGAAAGAGGCAACTTCCAATTGCGATTTTGGCAATGACGTTCCAATTCCAACCATGCCGTCGGATCTGATCCTGAACATAGTTGCTGCAAAACCAACTTCAATAGGACCATCAGCAATTGCTCCTGGTTGTTGGATGGTTATTTTTCCAACATCAGCATATGTGGAAGTTATGACACCACTTGTATTGATATCAATATTACCAGCAACGTATCGTGAAGTAGTAGCATACCCAGCGGTAGAAGCCACTCCACAATTAGTAGAATATCCAGCAGTAGTAGCGTATGAAACAAAACTTACTAAATTTGATCCATCGCCAAAAATGGTGTAGATATCCTGAAAATTTGCATTAATTTTCAGGGTTCCCTCTAGGAGGGTATCCCCAGTGCCATCATTTGGAGCAGTACCAGTGTTAATACCTTGGAAAGCCATTACTTAAATAGTTTTTCTGTTATTTATAGTTAATATGGAGGGTGGTCGTCATGAGTTACTGGAGTATAGTCAACAGTAGTAACTGTGGAATTCATTCTATTAGTATCATAGTAGAATGCATTATCAACTGTAGACTCTGCTTCTGCTGTTCTTGACTGAACAAATGTAGAATCTCCAATGGCTTCAATCTGAACGTATTCATCATCTATCTTAATGATATCGCCCTTAGACAAAGAGCTAATTCCACTAGAAACAACAATATTTCTATCTGATACACCAACAGCAGATCCAATTCCGACACTCAGTTTTTTATTACTCAATGGTGTCTGAATAATATTATCAATCAAAATTAAAGCATTTTTAACTGGATCTGAATATCTCAATGAATGGGTTCCAGTTCCAAATCCAACAAAATCCATTGCTAGTGATGTAGATAGTCCAGTTAATCTAAACTTAGTATCATCGAGCTTTTGTACATATACTCTTTCTGGTATTGTAGTTCCACCAAGTTCAGTTGGAGTCATGAACAAGTCGTCAGTTGGACTCGAGCCACCAATATATGTTCCACCAATAGTGATGGTATTTGTACTTGCGTATCCAGATCCGCCAGCAACAACTTGAACATCAACAATATCGAGATTAGCATCTCTAGTGACATTGAATATAGCACCAGAACCAGATCCATCATTTGTTGAAGGTAGATTGCTATATGTTGTTACAATTCCAGTTCTTGTACCAGTTACTCTAGTCACTGGGAATGACAGATCATTTGTTATATTTGTACCACCAACATAAGTTCCAGCAATACTTACAGTATCGCCAACATTATATCCATAACCACCATCAATAAGGACAACATTAGTAGAAAGTGGTTGACCAGTGCCATCATAGGTGAACTTTACCTGGAATGTTGCACCAGTTCCGATGCCGCTTGATGTGGATGGAAGAGGATTACCAAAACCATACCACCTAAAGGTAACAATTGGATTGGCGGTAGTACCAACACCAGTTACAGGTCCAGGTATTTCAACATTATATCCATTTTCATACATTGCACTACTACCAGTTCCAGAAGTAGTTACATTCATAACGATGTCTCTAACTCCTGTTATGTGGGAAGTAGTAGCAATTCCAATACTTGTTCCACCATTTGTGGTATAAATGAGTTCTTGTCCTGTTTGGAAGTTGTGATTTGGAATAGTAAGAATATCATTAGCCAAATCTACTACTGCACTATCAGTAGCATCAAAGTCAATCTTAAATACCTTTTGATTGTTCGATGACAGTCTAAATTGGGTATTTCCAACTAAGTTACCACTTCTATCATGAGTTCCATTAAATCCAACGGATATATCATCAAATTTTAGAACTTTATTTGTCTTGTTAAGAACATAACTCTTAATAGGTCTACCTTCTGGGAAAAATATTCTCTGAACAGATCCATCTGGAAGAGCGTCATCTTCCGTAATCATCGCAAAGTTTTCTCTCTTACCAAGGTATATGCTGTTGTCAATATTAACAATCATATCCACTTTTGTATCAACAGCTGTAACTCGCATTTGAGTCCTTGCATCGCTGAGGAGTTCTAGATCGGAGAATTCTTTAAATCCAGATGGGTGAACGATAGATCTTACAGATTCTTTCCACTTGTCATATGGAAGAGTACTCTTGATAGAATACGAGAACTTTTGATAATATTCATTATCAGAAATTCTATGTAAGAAGTCATTCAGAATACCACTATTAAGATCACTCTTAACAACCTTATCTCTTGTTACGCCTACCTTACTTCTAACATTAAATCTGTTTACACTCTTAACATCTGCAGCTAATTTGGACTCTTCTCCAGTAAGAACTTGTCCAGAAAGTAATGTACCAAATGTGTCTCTGAGTCTGAGTTGACTGAGTTTGGAATTCCATCCATTTTCAGCAACATATCCACTGAAGTTTTTGGAAGTAACTTTTTCTCCAGACAAGAACTTCGCATCATCAGCCAACTTCATTTCAAATTTGGCCATGTCTCTATAATTAACAACATAACCTAGAGTAAAGTCATCATCATATTCCCCAAGAGTTCCTGTTGCAATTCCAGCAACACTATAACTTACTCTGTAATTTGTAGTATCAATTCCAGTTACAGTGAAGAAAGAATAATCATAATCCACCGAGTTGAAATTCAACTCTCCATTTGCTCTAGAATCGGGAGTTATTCTACAGTCCTCAATAAAGATTTTATCTCCAACTGCAAATGGGAAGTTAATTGCAGTAGAAGCATATCCAGCAGTAACTGGTTTATTAAATTGTGGATCTAGAAGAAGTTCAATGGTAACAGTAGTACCAACATGAGTAATTTGATCAATATCGTATCCATTGGAATTTTTTACTGGTACAATTGTTAGTGGTTCATCAAATTCATATGAATTCTTTAGAATATTAACCTTATTGACAGAACCACCATAAACATCAGCAGACAAATCTACATCAGCATTGCCACGAACAACTAACTTTGGAGGTTGGCTGTAATTCACACCGCCATCAACAACATCAACCGCACCAATTCTAGCAATACCACCAACATCAACAATAGCAGGAATACTTAAGAAAGGAAGTAGTGTTGGGTCTGTAGGATAATCAAATCCATCTTTGACTCTTTCGAGAGTATCAACCTGTCCAATAGTATCGGAAGAAATCTTAACTACTGCATCTTTACCTTGTGTAGAAGCAAATCCAGCAACCCTAGGTACTACTTTGTATCCCTTACCTGGGAAGTTAATTTTGATTTTGGATATAGATCCAGTTGTATTTGGAGAATTTGTTGTATAGAAGACCGTTGTAATTCCAAGAATATTAGTGAAGAATTCATTTGCTAAAGGTCTTCTTAATAGATTAAAGTTGAACTGTTTATCATCAACTCTAGTAATAGAATGTAAGTCATCAACAACGATATTATTAAGTGTTATACTATTTCTACCTACAACTTCAACATCTGATGTGCCATACTTTTTCCTATCATCGGATGGGACAATTGGAGTCAATCCATAGAAACTCTTTCTTGGATATCCATTTCTTGTATTAATCGTTACTGTTGCACCAGATGTACCTGGAACACCATTTCTAGAGATAGCGAATCCTCTGGAAACTGTTCCTGTAGTATCAAGGCTATTATAGAAATTAATATCCTCATAGAAATTCAATCTCATTTCCAATAGTGATGGATCGGAAACATTGAATACTATGCTGTTTCCATTACTGAATGTCAGTGGTGGATTTATCTTAGCAAGATAGTATGTGCCAACAGATACTGAAGTTGGAACTATAGAAGTTCCAGATTCTACGTCTGTCTTATACTTACATAGTTTAATATATCTTGGATTTTCTCTAATTACAAAATATGTTTCATTATCTACCAATCCATTGATGGTATTGCCATTAGCGTAATAAACAACTTTATCTCCACTCTTAAAATCACTATTGCCGATATCAAACTGAGTTAGATCAGCGGTAAAATCGGTGTAACCAAATGACTGTCGTGGTCCAGTAATTTTTGCAAGAACTGGATCATATCTAAGAGATGTGGTCTCAGTTTGTATTGGTAAAGCCGAGAACTTAATAATATCCCCGTTAACAAGATTGTGGTTTTCTGCAGTTGTAACTTCACCATAGAATCTTTCAACAGTTGAAGTAACTCTTGGATTTGTAGTTCTAAATGATTGTGCATATCCAAGAGAATCACTTAGGTTAAACCAAAAAACAGCATTTCCATAAGTCGGGAATCCAACTGTAGATATTCCAAGATAATTTGGACCAAAGTTAACTGCATAAACTTCAGACTCATTTGCAAGAAGTTCAGTACCAATACCAGTAGTAGCTCCAAGTCCAGTAGGAGCCCAAGCAAGAGAAGATCCACCAATACCAGTATTATAGATGAGTCTTTGACCAGTGTAGAATTTGTGATCTGGCAGATAAATTGCTTGTTGTCTTACAAATCTTTGCTCCACATTTGCATATAAAGTACCACCTATTCCAGCGGATATTGTATATACAGAACCAGTACTACCTACACCTACTGTATTATTTGGATCGAAGTATACTACATCATTTGTGAATGTCTGATAACTAATATCCGAATTACCAAGTCCAAATTCAAACTTGGTTGGTCTCAGGAATACTTTTCCATCTCCAGATGTATGGGTTATTGCAATGCCAACATAGTATTCTCGATTAACTCTCAATCTGTTAAATTTGGAGTCAACATTGAGAACTGTCATCGTCTCTGTTCCAATACCAATTAGATCACCTGGCGCAAATCCCCTAACATCAGTAACTTGAATATAAGTCGTTATTCCAGTAGCACCAACATCAGGAATGAATGTTGTTAGTCCTACAGTTCTATTGATAATTGAAACTTTCTGTGGGCCTTCAAAATCTCTAAACTGGGAAGTAGATACTCCAGAAATAAACACAGTTTCCTGATCAACTAATTCATGAGGAACTGTTGTAACACCAATGACTCTATTATTAATTAATTGCAGATCAGTATTGACAAAAGTGTTAACACCTACGGCTAAAGTTCCTACACGCTTTCCTAGTATTTCCTCTACAACAATGTTTGCACCAGTACCATCAGTTCCAGTATTATCAAGGATTAAAGAATCACCAACCTTATAATTAGATCCAGAACTAAAAATACTTACAGAAGTTATTCCAGCACTCTTTACCTGAGTTACTGCAAATTCTTGTTTAAATGAGTCTTTAACTTTATCAATAAGTTCATAGTCAGAATTACCCGCACTTAAGTAATATGGTCCAATATTTCTAACAACATCTCTGGATGTAATATCAACATCTTGACTGAATCCAGTAATAAAGTTTTCATCTACTGGCGTATCTTTGAAACTAGATCCAAGTAAATATGGGAATTTGGGTTGACCAACCCCGCTAGAGTCAACATCAATACTATAAAAGTAAGCATAGGTTCCATTGGGGAATTGTGGAGTAACACAATATCTTCCACCATATTCATCCAGATCACCAGAATTATTGAATACGAAGTCATTGGTAAAGTAGCCTAGAGCGTACCCAGGAGGTCTCAGACCCACCTGTAAAGTAGTGTCGATGACATACCCACTCTTAAGTCTAATAACAGGTCCTCCAGTCTCTCCTGCGAATCCATATGGACCGTATATTGGATTGCCATCATATGCCCAACCCAAAACTGGAGAGTGCGTAGCGTTGTTAGATAACTCCAAATTACCAGAGTCAATGTTGTCACCAAGTTGATAACGTAATCTACTTGGTGGATACATTGAAACCACTTGAAGATCCAGATCTGGATTTGTATTTGGTCTTAGTAGAGCAGCATCTTCATTGCTAATCAATCTTTGATTTTTTACTACCTGATTAATTTTCCACTCTTTTATGTTAGCAATGAACTTTGCGTCTCTACCTCTATTTCTTAAAATGAGAGTAGTATCATCCCCATATCCAATTCCACCATCAAGAATGTTAACACCAACAATTTTATTGTTAGAAATAACTGGTTTAATATCGGCAAAATCACCAGATCTAGAGACTACAACAATATCCGAGTCTTGTCGATATCCCTGACCAGAAGCAAGAATTTGAACATCAACAATAGTGCCTCCAATAATAATTGGCTTTAACAATGCATTGAAAGTTACTGTGGAAACGCCAACATCTGGTCTTCTGTGGAAATCCAGAATATTTGTACATCCGTAACCAATTCCGCCATCTTCCAAATAAACACTATCAATAGATCCAAGAACAACTGGTTCTAAAGTTGGAGATACAATAGTAGTCGATCCAAGAGCGGAAATGGACTCAACCTTTACTACGATTGGGGGATATTGTATTGTGTGCTTACCAGTTCCAACACTCTTTAATACTACTTCCCTGTTCTTATCAAAATCGGTAAAATCTCTTTGACTGGAAACCCCAACATCATATAGTCTGAATCTGTTAATATCTAACGTTTTAATCGCATAATCATTGGTTGTAGTTAGTCCGCTAATAGGCGTTCCACTAGTATAATACCTTACTACTTCACCATTTTTAAATCCGTGATTTTTAGCAAAAATATAACTATCAGAAGTACTAATACCAGATTGAATATCTCCTCTAGTTGGTCTAGATGAGACAACAACTTTTCTATTAGAATAACCAGATCCAGGTTCTTTTACATAAATTTTTGTGATTGTATTCTTAGCTTCAACTGTCTCAAACTTATGGAATCCATAACTAACTGATCCTATATTTACAGTATTAATTCCAGAATACGCATTATTTGGGCTTTGGTATAACTTGATAGTAAACTCATCAACGGGACCTACAAAATAAGTTGATCCACTTACAAGATTGCCAATATTTGGATTTCCTTGTGAATTATATACAATACCCTCTCCAAGTTGGAAATTATGTCTATTTGGAAAATCAATAGTATCGGATCCTGTATTTACTGATGATCCATCTGCTTTGAAATTGGCAATAATTCTACCTCTAACAAAGTTGGACTCAAGAACAGCTCCAATTCCATTTCCTCCCTGCACAGTGATCTTTGGTTTTTCCTGATATCCAATTCCAGGAGTGATCAGTTTAATCTCCTTAAACGATCCAGTAACATTTCCATGGGCAATAGCACCCGATCCAGACTGATCATTGATTATCAGTGGAGGTCCAGAAATTACATCATATCCAGTGCCAGGGTTGGTTACCTTAATATCGGTAATATTTCCAAAGAAGATCTGTTCATCAAAAAGAGTTGGTGGATATACTTCTACACCATTTGCCAACAATCCAATAGGTCTATTATCAATTTGTTTTTTGTTTGGATCTTCAAAGAACTCTTTTTCTTTTACATATGGGAACTTTCTAAGTATTTTCTGGTGCTTTAACGTTTTATTCTGGAGACCAGACTTATAAATGTACTGACCAGAAGTATTTGTCCTTAAAGCAATGTATTTTTTGGAGAATACATCAGAGCTACTGTACGATAGTAAGAATTCGGTCTCATTGACACTAGTTACAAAATAGATACCAGTTTGTATTCCACTATTTGTGCTATTATCCCAATAAATCTTATCTCCAGTAACCAAATTGTGATTAAATGGAGTATTAGATGCAAAATCAAGAGATCTAATTGTATAGGTGTATCCTCCACCCAAAATTGGTACATTATCTGAGTTTCTAACTTCAACTGTAGAACTCTTTACATAGATTTTGTTATCTGTTGCAAATACTGGATAGTTTGGCAATCCAGAAGCAGCAACGTATATGTACTTCTCGTCTTTATCCAGATAAGTGTTCTGAACACCTATGGGATATTGCTCCATTCCTGGAAAATAGTTTGAATTATGAGAGGCTTTTACAATCTTCTTTGAAATCGATACTGGGTTAGCGGGTGGAGTAGTAGAAGCCTGAACTACGATTTGGTTTGATAGTTTTTTCTCAAGATTACTTGCAGCATATTCGATAAGTTTTACAACTGCAGAAACTTTATTGCCAAATCTGTCCAAAATGTCAAGTTCTTCACCAATATAAAAAGTAACGAAGTCAAAGAGTTCAATTCTATACGTAGTTACGTTCTGTTGACTTATTCTGAAGATATTGTGTGTAGTTGGGACGTTGTAAACCCAGCTGTTGAACTTTGCATCCTGAGATAGATCAAATCCAAAAGAGAACAGTTTTAAACTGTCTCCAACTTGCATATTTGCTGTTTGTTGCGAATCAATATCAGTGATGATATTAACTAATCTAAGTTGAACCAACGAGGTTTGACCATATCCAGCATAACTATACGCAAGTTTATCCTCAAAGATATCAGCACCATAAACTAGAGTAGTTGTAATACCACTTACACCAAGAAATTGATTTATCGTTTTATCTGTATATCCGACTTCAATAAAGTTGGAAGTTTCTGATGGTTTAATCAGCAAAGATCCGCTTTTATCAAATCCAATAGTAGAGTCAACCAGAATACTTGTTGAACTCTGTGGAATAACTTCTAAAGTTTTAGTTTTACCTGGAACCTGGAAGGATCCATTAAAAGAAGTTGAGTCTAGGGAAATCTCATAGAAATCTTTATCACCAACTGGTCTATATTCTACGTTGTAGATCGAAGCACTTACCGTACCAACACCAGTAATATTCTGATTTAATGAGTTTCCAACTGTTTGGAGAGGATCACCTTCAAATAGGTTTTCAACAAGAATATTCTTGGTTTGAAAATACGTATTTGAAGAGGGTCTTAGTGTATAATCAATTGGTTTGATAATCTCAATATCTTCACCATAGAGAACCTTGAATAGAATTTTATATGAAGCATCTGTTCCCTTCGATGCATAAAAGTCCTTTGCTCTCGATAGGATATTTGATGGATTTACTCCAGTAATAAATGATCTATTTTCAAATCCAGGTAAGAATTCAGATTTAAACTTAGTAAAGAAGGTTTGTAAGAATAAGTTACTTAGATTTAAAGCAGTTGATCCAACTTTATGGAAAGAAGCTTCTGATTCTTTAAAGCTCAGAAACTCAGCATTATCTTCCCTAGAGATTTGATCAATACCACTAAATCCTCTAATACACCCAAGAAACTGAGTATTAGTTTTTGATGTATATGTGATAATTTCATCATCAATCTTGATGAGACCATAAGATGCTGGCCATCCAGCAGTAGAGAGTACAGTTATGGTATCATCAGAAGCAAAAATATCAGTAACAATAGCATTATATGGAAGTAGAGTTTCGCTATTGAATGCGTTGATCTGTCTATATGATGACAAATTCTCAGCAATATCAACTACACCACCTTGATGCTCCTGGGAGTGGTAGTATTGTTGTAAAAACTGATTAAAGAGTGGAGATTCTTCATTGAGGAACTCAGGAATTTGAGACTCAATTACGTGGGAGACCTTTACCTTCTTTATATTCGTCATTTTTGTTTATCTTATGTACTTAGATTCGCTTGCGTAGCTTGAGGTAGTAACGTATTGTGTAGCAGATAGGTTTTCACCAGATGATACAACGTCAGCAATTGTGACAACCTTACTATTTCCAACATCTAACTGTAGGAAAAGGTCTTTCAGTGCGATAATATCATTAGATTGTGGAATCGCTTCTATTTGAATCAATCCACTTTGCAAGGAACTTCCTGTTATATTTACAACATCTAAATTAATCTCCCCAGTGAGATAATCAACTGTACCAGCATTATTCTTTACGACAAGTGGAAGATTATTCTCAAGCTTGAATAAAACTAATCTACCAATTTTATCATCAATTGGAATATCACCAAGATATACAGTCCCCTGAACACCACTTACCGTAAATCCAGAAGACTTAATACTATATCCATCACACTGCTGATAGAAAGCATTTCCGTAACAAAGTTCATAAGTAGCAAACTGATTAAACTCTGGATTCAAATCTCTACGAATTTTAATCCTAGTGATATTAGATGTAATACCCTTGTCACTATCATCAATGAGTCCAACAACTCTACTATACTTAAATCTTCCGCCAAAACTATTCAAATCAGATGATTGCGAATATGCGGTCAATGTAGAGAATACTCTTGTTCTCAAATCAGCTGGATCAAAAACAGAGTTTGTATTATAGTAAACCGTAGTATCAACTTCAACGTAGATAAATTTCAGGTCAATAATCTCTGGTTTGATTCCAGCAATAGAGTATTGTTTTAATTTTCTAGAAATATCATCTTTTGTAACCTGTGATAGGTAAGACGCATTTCTTGGTTTGATCGAAATGAAGACTTTACCATACTCGGGCGGATCCAACTCCTCACCCCCGTAGGCGGTCACAGACTCGACGTTGGGGTAAACATACGGAATGATGCCTTTGTAGTCATTGGCGGTCACGGCACGGTACTGTGAGGAGTAAATACGAGGTGCCAGATACTTGATGGAGTTGATATCTTCTATGTCATCTCCATTCTCTGCAGACTGAACAGTAATGGGAACACCAATACCTGAAGTAATCGTAGCATCGGTGTCATCTTTCAAAATACCGACAAAGGAGAAATTACTTGCTCCATTTCCAGTGGAACCATTAGTTACAATATAACTGACGGTAATCTTAGCTCCTGCAGGTGGCCTCCGACCAAGAACACCGTCACCAAAGAAGATCTCATACTGTTCATCTTCAATTTCCTGAACAAGGAAGAGTTTAGATGTAGCATCAACATTCAAAATATTAGTATATCTCTCATACACTTCTCTTGTAGTCGATTCGACGACAACTCTAATAGAAGAAGTATCAATATTTGGGTTTGGAAGAATAAATCTCTGGTTTGTTTGAGCATAATCTACTGTAAATGTCTTCGTTAAGTAGATTCCCTCATAAATTTCTAAATTATTGAAGTTTGCAAGGTTATTATTATCAACTGTAGTGATAAAATCGTCAGGAATGGAGAAAATGTATTGTCCACCCTGTTGATTACCCAAACAAACTTGACCTGCTTTCAAAGTTACGATTCTAGTATCATTATTAGAGAGGTCAATAGTCATATTAATGACCGCCCTAGCAGATTTTGTGGATCTTGGGACGTATCCAATGTTTCTTGCAAGCGAAACTACGTTTTCTCTCAGAGTTGCACTGTCAAGGAAACATTCATTAACGGCCATGTTCGTATTGTAGGCCGTAATGTAAGAGTTATAGGCTAACAGATCGATTAAGATCGAAAAGTTTGATCCCTCAAAGTCAAAATCAGTAAAATTACTATTAACACGCAAGTAATCTCTGATTTGAGCTTTAAGGCTATCAAAATCTAAGTTTGTAAATTGATTGAAAGCCATTACTCTCTAGTCGATTGTAGGATGAAGTCTATTTCTTGTCTTGGAAGTTGCAAACCAACAACGTCATATCGAATTGTTACGTTCAATTCATTAGTATCGATAGGAAATACAACCACAACATCAACATTTCTAATTCTTGGTTCAAAATTCTCCAGAAGAATGTAGATTTCCTCTTGAAGAGTATTTGCAGTATATGAATCAGCTAGTTCAAAGAGAGAGTCATCAACTTCCCCTCCGATAAGGGGGTTGAAAAACCTCTCTCCTGATCTAGTTCTCACTAAATTTTGTACAGATCTTTTAATTGAATCAACACTTCCAAAGGCACCGATGTCATTAGTAACAGGATGCTTCTGAAAAGCTAAACTAATATCTTTAAAAGCCCTAGATGTAGATTTATCTCTATCGATTAGAGGCATTTTATTGGGGAAAATGTATTAATACTTCTATCTATATCACTTTTTCCAATTTTGACCGTAAGTAGGCTCAGTGCCATACTCCCAATCATCATAATCTTCATCATTACGAATCTCTTCATGTAATTTATTTTGCCTTTTAATGTCGTTTAGGTGATCATGCGACACCTCACGAAGCAAATTATCAGATTTTGGGTCTGTAATGAGGTATTTTGTACCCCATGTATCCATCATGTACTCTCTATTAGAGTCTGGAACTGGATGATTTGACATAAATCCCTCCTAAATGTCCTGCAAGCAGAACTTTTAAAGAGGTTTCTATCTCTTGTAAGTATTTATTGACCATTTTAACACAAAAAAATCTCCTCTGAACACATAATTGCTCAGAGGAGACCTTAAATTATTGTTTTTTTACATCAACCAGCTGCAAGTGGTGACGCAGGATTTGGTTTTTGCTCTTGGGCCTTGCTTCTGGCTTGTTGAGAAACGTCATAACCAAAGACTTTTGCGCCTTCAGCAGGCTCAGGAGCAGCATTTGGTGCAAGTGATGGATTGGAATCAGACATTTTAACCTTGTCCCCGATAGCGTTTACGACTTTTGTTACGTGAAGTAGCAGCATATTTAGTATTTTTGCTGCTTCCTTGACGGGTCTTCTTGGGTTTGGACTCGATTTTAACGTTTCCGCCCTTCGACATCTTACGTACAGCCATTATTTAGTCTCCTTTGAGGTTATTTTCGCGGTTTTTTTCGAGGCGCGGTTTTAAACGCGCCATTTTAAATCAGATAATACGAGTCTTTTCGTGTCCGACGCGGATTTTTGGATCACACCAGATCTCAAAACCAGCTTCTTTAGCATCGAGACAGAAGGATACGTCTTCCCCACACATATCTTGAACATCTCCAGACTCAAAGACTTGCATCTTAGGAGCGAACCAGGGGTACTTCATCTCAGGATGCTCAAAGACACCGTGCTTAATAAGAACCCAACCGAAACCAGTGTAGTCAACCGTGAAGGGTTTACGACGACGTGAACAAGACTCAACGGTCTCATGGTTCATAACACCGCCATTCTTAGCGAAGTCATCCTCTTCCAGCCAGTGAGCAACCGAGGTAGTCTTTCCGTCTTCCGTGCAGTACCAACCAGCAGCGATGTCCTGATCCATATGGACAAGACGGTAGAACTTCTCAGTATCGAAAACGATATCGGAGCCGA
>Ga0222714_10000529_pt1 | contig 43613 bp, 28 predicted proteins | sample C33_3DmetaG_FD_165048 | JGI IMG/M metagenome (GOLD analysis project Ga0222714, IMG submission 165048) | Estuarine water microbial communities from San Francisco Bay, California, United States - C33_3D | ecosystem: Environmental > Aquatic > Marine > Unclassified | place: USA: California...
GGTGTTGGTGTTGGAGTGATATCAACAAAATTACAATCATAAATGTGTGGTGGGAGTGTGATGACCCCTGTCGCACCACTAACATAAAAATCAGTATTAGTACATGTGTCATCTAATAAATTATAATTAGTAGATGCGGTTAATACTAAAGAACCTGTTGTAGAACCACTAGCAATTGGAATTGTAGGATAAAAAATTACAGGACTACCTGAAGTAACACCTAAAGTATTTTTAAAATTAATTGTAATATTTTCAGTCGCAGCCTCACTAGCAACGACATTGTAAGTTGACACAACACTACCAGGTGTTGTTGTAACCGTTATTATATATGAAGTATAGGCAATTACTGTATGACTTACCAATAAGTCGTTACAACCATCTTGAGTGTTTACAACATTTAACGTATATTGTGTTCCAAAAGTAGACCCAGGTACTGTTACAACAACACCGGCAATCATTTGGTCCCTAGTTTGATTAGTCTTTATTGGACTAGTTGTCGAAGTTGAACCTGTATATATGTCAAACGGACCTACCGCATTAGAATCTAATGTTAGTCTTACTATAAATTGCGCCATCTACTTTTTTTAATAATAAATAGTTTATCAAACAAAAATATCCTTATAATTTTGTTAGATTTTTATTAATTAGGCAGACTGACAGGGAAGGATTTCAAAATATTCGCAATCGTTACTATCAACAATCTTTAACATAACGGACGGTGCACCGTTAAAAAAGGTAGGTAGAACATAATCTTGTGGTAGCGATAATGGACTTGTAGCCATAATAGAACAATTATTTCCGTTTGAATCACAAACATATAATGTGTATGGTGCGGTCGCTCCATTTACTGAACTTAATGTAATTTTAGATACCATTAGCTAACACAATTAATATCATAAGTTATTTGTAATTGAATCTGAATTACCGCACCTTTAAGTGGGTCGTCATCACCATCACAATCTGAATTTATAATAATCTGATTATTCAATAAATCTATAGTTACCGAACCAACTTCAGGAATTGTATTTAAAATACTTTCAACTGTGTTAATCCATTCACTATCTGTTGGAACAGAATTTAATGTTGTTGCAGTATAAAATGGAACTGTAGAACCACTAACCCAACCTGTTGAGCCTGTTATTGATACTGATGCCCCAAATATGGCATCATTTAAAATACAATTTGTTCTACCTGATGTTATGTCCAAAAATCCTTCATTCAACATTTTAGTCATACTTCTTTTAGTATTTGTCGTTGTCACGAATAATTGTTCACACACACCAACAACACTATAAGCCGTAACGGTTGCAGAATCACATACTATAGTTATATATTTTGTTTTATCACACCCATCACTATCGGTTACAGTAACACTGTAAGTATCTCCCGATAAATTTGAAACAGATTGGGTTGTATTACCATTACTCCATAAGTAAGTAAATGGAGGATTACCATTCGTCACTACAACTTGAGCCGAACCGTCATTTCCATTAACACAATTAGACCCAAAAAGTGAAAAATCTATTAATCCACCACCTGTAATGTTAAATGTCTTTGTAACACTACAATTATCACCATCAGTAACTGTTACGGTATAAACACCTGAACTTAAATTATCAAATGTGTATGCACTGAATGGTAAATCTAAATATTGTTGTCCATCACTCAAAATATAATCCAATGGTGAAGTATATCCTGTACCTACCTCAATTAAAACCGCACCATTATTACCACCACAAGTAGAACCTGTAATCGTTGTTGAAACATTAAATTTATTTTGAGATGTTATCGTTTTGGTTGTGGTATACAAACAATTTGAACCTGTACCTGAAATTGATATTAGGTAAGTATCGTTTGATAAATTTTGAAACGATGCAGATTGTGATGTGGTTACTTGGGTTTGTTGAAAACCTGTTGTCGTACCCGTAATTGAATAAATGTAATTATTTGATAAGGTACCTGCAAGTACAATATTTATTTGACCGTTTGATGCGCTACAATTTGAATTTATTACAGACAAACTAACAACATCAAAACCACCTGGAGCGGTTAAAGTTCCAACAAATTCAGCCTTACATAAATCACTATCAGTAACACTTAAACTATATGACCCACTCGTTAGTCCTGTTAGGGTGTATACTCTTGAATTACTAAATGTTTGTTGACCTGTACTTCCCGAATAATAGAACGGAAGTGTTCCACCTGTAATTGTAAATGTTAATTCACCATCAGATGTAAAACATGTCGGAGTAACCGCAGTTAATGAGCCAACCCCTAAAGAACTTGTTATATCAATATTTTGAGTTTTTGTCCTTGTACAACCTAAAGAATCTGTGACGGTAACATTATAAGTCCCTATCGTTAAACCTGTTATTGTATTTCCCGTTTCACCATTACTCCATAAATAAGTGTAAGGTCCTTGACCTGTTAAACCTGTAACTGATAATTTACCTTGATTTTGCACACAATTAGATGAGTTTACAACCCAAAATCCATAATCTAATTGAGTGGAGGCTGAAATTAAAAATGTCTCAGTTTGTGCTGTTGCACCACCTGAGTCGGATATGGTTGCCTGATACAATCCACTTGGGAAGTTTGTAAACTGCCAAGGGAAAAAGTTTGCAGTGGCTCCTTGATAGAAGGTACCCCCACTATATATTTCAATGATATAAGGCGCATTTGTTGAATTACCACTAATAAAGAATTCACCATTATCATTTCCACATGTTGTACCTACAACACCAATGGCTTCACCACAAAAACAATCACTAACTATAATATTAACAAAAAGGTCTTGGTTATTAGGTGTTGTAGAATCTGAAACTAACCACGTATAACTACCTCCCGACAACGATGTGAAAACAAACGGACCATTACTTGACGCACCAGATAATGAACTATTACCCGGAACAATGTTTTGTATTGAGTATGGAGCAACTCCACCCGTTGGTTGTATACTTACCGCACCATTACCAATATTTTCACATACCCCCGTTACTGAAAAAGTTACATCCAATGAAACACATGGTTGAATACATACAGAAGCCGTAACATCAATACCTGAATATGCATAACTAGTATCAACACATATATTAAATCCTGCGTTAAACCCTGATTGTAATTCTCCACAACAATCAGTGTAGCTCCAAGTAGTTCCGGTCGTTATTGCTGAAAAACAAGCCATTATTGACAATTAATCGTTATATTTAGCCCCACATTTAAGTATAGAGTTTTATTTGTAAAATCATCATAACATGATGAGTTCATAACTGTAATAGTATTACCATTTATAAAATAGTTAAGACCATACTGATATAAGTACTGAAGTTTATCGTTTAATGCGATAACCCAATCAGATGTTGATGGTACATCATTCCCACCATAACCTGTATAAAATTTTTGTTGGACAAGAATATTACTATCTAACCTCAAATCAACGTACCATTCACTCGTTATTGAGTTAGGGTCACAGACAGAATACGATGATGTGACTTGTGTTACCGTATCCGTTAAGATTTGTTCAAAACTAGTTGCGGTTGACGTTGATGACGATTCAACCCAGGGGAATATGCCACATTGAACCGTTTGGTCGATACAATCATATCCCAATATCTGTCCTTCGAATGAACATGGTACACAAGTTACAGGAATTATTTCACAACCTCTTTGTCTTCTCCATACAACCTTCTGTCTGTGGAATACAGAGTTTTCCATTTTTTGACCACCCATCCAAATTGTAGATGCCGGTAATAATTGGTCCACCATTCTCATCCAATAATCACCCATACCCAAAGTGTAGTCAATCATCTTTTGATATGTGTATTGATTTGACGGAACATTAATCGCTTGTTCAGAATTTAAATAATCCCAATAAATTTTTTGTAATGTTGGGTAACCACCACCCTTACCATCGTTGATTGTTTGACGATTTCTAACATTAATCATGTTATTGTAGAAGGTCTGAGCAAATTCAAAGAATGTCTTTTCTTTTGGTTTTGGGTCAATAACCGTCCAATCAATACCACCAGGTGAGGGGTAAGGTGATGTCAAACCTGAATTAGGAATTGGGTAGTCGTACTTAACTGACATGTTCCAAACATCATATTCGAGACCTTGACCCATGTTCAGGTATAAATCTATGTTCTTGGCATTTAATACAAGTTTTTCATTTGATACTCGGTAATATGCATTGAACCCATCTGAACTTGACCTCAAACCTAAATCTGTGTTTGACCAAGATTTTTTGTTATCATACTCTCTTGTTAGTCCAAATCCTAAATTCAAATAAGGTAAATTTCTAAATCTATCAAAATATTCTTGACCATAAGTAAATGGTTGTAATACAGTTTGAGAATCAGGGTTACTACCCGTGAATTTTGTGGCGTTCGCTTTGTTAACTATTGGAGACCTATGTTCAGGTGTTGATGTGTACCAACCCGCACCTTTTTCAAAGAAGAAAGAATTGTTATTTGTAGGAGCAACAGGATAACCATCATCATCAACAGGAAAATCATTTCTTGTTAACAGAGTATTAATTACAATAGAATCAGTACTGAATCCTGTATAGAGTGTGCCTCTAATTTTAAAAGTATTATTACTATCAAATGTTGGTGTTTCATCGTTGTATGTTCCACCAGAAATTTGACTGTATTTTTGATTGAATTGGTCCATATTAATTGGACCGTCAGCCAAATAAATAATTTCGTTAAAATCAACCAACGCCTCAGGTGCTCCAACCGACCTTAATACCCATTCGATTGCTTCTCTTTTACCTTTACTCTTGAAAAGGTATGCTGAGTTTAAAATTAAATTTCTATAAAATTGATAATTTAATTCATTTGGCGTTTTATCTCTTGTTTGTCCAGGATATATTGATTGATTTTTAGTTCCAAAAACAGATTGTAAAAAGTCATCATTAGTTACTGGCGATATATTAACGTTCCAACCTAATGTTAATGCTAAATTGTATAATAATTGTGAAGGTATATCATTTTTAGGTATATAATGAACTGAAGTCATATATGCCAATGCATCAATGAATTTTTTTGTTTCATCAAAACTTCTACCATAGATTTGTAAAACTTTTTCAACTTTGTGGTCTTCAGTATCAAATTCATGAAACGCCGCAGTTGTTAAAAATCTACTGATAAGATTTGTTTTAAAACTATCTAAATCTTCAGCAATTAAACTAAGTTTACCCAAATAAGATTCAAATTTATTTGTTCTAATATCTAAATTCCATAAACCATCTAAAGTCCATGTAACATTTTTAGTCAATATTTGATACCTACCGTCATCATCAGAAACAGGAACATCAAATTTAGCAGTGTATTTTGGAGTTACTAATCTGTTTAATAAAAAGTCTTCAACCTCATCAAACGGGTCTTGAAATGCCTTTTCAGTCTCAAATTTATTGGGTTTGATAACTATGCTGTCTTCACTTGTTGAATCACCCGAAAATGGATTTCCAATAACAACTAATGTTATAGTTCCAGCAGATAATTTAACCGAAGGAGTAAAATCATAAACAAGATACTCAGTCTCTAAACCCCCCACATATATTGCATACTTACCATAATTTAAAGTTAAGTTTCTTAAAGGACTTACCTCAAAAGGTCTTACGGAAATATTTCTTGTTGCGTTTTGTGAGTAATCAATATCAAAAGGATTTTTTAATCTAGTAACATCAATATCTAATGTTGTGAGATTTTCTTGTATGTCATATGAGATATTATACGCAGTATTACCTGTTGTATAATCATAATAAGATTTATCAACCTCAATTGCCGCAGGAAAATAATTAATTATTTTTGTAACCGACGCACCAAATCTTTTTTGTAATGAACCATATAACGTAAAATTTGTTACTTGACTTATATCATAATTTGGATAAACCCTATAATTTTTTGCAATAATACTTCTCGATTCAAGTAAATTACTTACTTGTAACGCTTCCAAACTTATTGGGTCAGAAAAAACACCAGTACTGAAATTTCTGTTTACCTTTTCAACAACTGAAGTTGTAAACTCAAAATTTCCTTGAGTAAGACCTCCTCCATCAACAGTTTGTAATCCTACAATGTTGTCAGAAAAAGTTCCACTACCGTTTCCTGGTGCGGGAGGATATCTGTACTTATTACTTGCCATTAACTAACTACGTTTGTAAAGTTTTTACTAAAATCAATATTATCTCCTCTATCTTGACGAACCTCAAATAATAAGTTATTAAATTCATCTCTAACCTCAAACAAGTTGTATTGTTTGTAGATATTATTCTGAGTATCGTAAATTGTGTAGATACCATCTTCAATACTCTTAGTCTGATTACCGTAAAGAGCAATTCCAAGAGTATCCAAGTCATAATTCGCAACCTGAATATCCAATGTCATTGGATTAAAAAAAGTATTCGTAACAATAATATTTTGATTGGGTTGACCAATGTATGGTGTTGCAGATGGTTTATTAGTGGGAGCACTAGTTGGAGAAACCGTACAAAAAATTAAATCGCTACCACTATCAACATACCTATATCTAATCGCCTTTTGTGAAGTATTAACTAAATTTGTAACAACAGGCTCACAGAAAAAAGAAGATGTAATAATACGATAGAAGTTAGGAACTTTTGTACCATCAGAATTTAAATATTCTATACGGAAACCGACAAGACCCTGATTAACAAAACGGTTTCTATAACTTTGTGGTACATTATTTAAATCGATGATAATACCTTTAACGTTCGGTAAAGAAGCTAAGACTCCACAATCCGTAATTGTGGTTCTAATTTCTGCCGGTCTGATATATAATGTATATATTCCGAGTTGATTAAATTCTGATGCGGGTAGTTTTAAATTGTATAACCCACCTAATATTTCAACATTTGCATTTCCACCCGTTTGATTGTTGTGGAAATAAGGTGTCAAAATACTAGCGGCATCTAATTTCTTTAAAGTGAAATTCTCTGTTACGTCTCTTGAGGGTGTGTAATTAAGGATAATTTCCACATCTTCAGGAGACATGTCTGCTGGTCTTGTTGTTCCGTATGTTCCTAACGCCATTTTATTGTTCGTTTATGTTGTAGAAACCATACCCATAACGAGTAAGGTCTCCGATGTTATCGACTTCTCCAAGTCTCTGTAATCCTTCAAATGCTGAATTCTTACCTCTTTCAATAAATATTTCAGATTGAATTTCCGGTTGCATTGCAACATCTAATAAATTTTCTTCTTTAACTAATGGTACCGCAACTAAATCATTTGACGTAAATCCTGATGAATTAAACAAAAATAATGTTCTTCCGTTTTGGTAATCATAGTAGGTAATTCCATTTATTGTATATGAAGTATATGTTGTGTCAATAGTTAAAACTCTTCCATATTCTTCACCATCTTTATATATAGTGACCGAAGGGTCATATGGATTTTTTCCGTATGTTTTTAAATCAACTAATTTTGATACAGTAAAACCAGTTACCAAATAAGGAACCGTCATGTAGTTTGAGGTAACCTGAGCAGCTACATTATTTTCAGCATCACCACTAAATAAAAATTTATACGTTGTTGGAGTTCCTGACCAATTTCCACCTTGTGATTCAAATGTTATCTCACCATCTTCATTATCAATGGTTACACCAGTCATAGGTAGAGTTATTGGTTTACTAACATTAATTACACCCCAGGGGTTTGTCTGTGTTAGTTTGATTGTATAATTAGATGGTGTTAATGGGTAACTATGGGTAATACTACTTAAAGAAAATGTTTCAGTATTTGAACCATCACCCCAATTTATCTGATACGATGCAAATTGATTTAATCCAATAAATTGTTCCGAAGTATTATAAACAGTTATATTATATTTGTTGGCTGTAGTTGCAGAAAATAAAAAGTTAGTAATCGTATTATATTGAACCATTAAACCATCGAAGGGTGAGTAATAACCCATATCATTAAATGTCTCAGTAAATAAAATAGGGAGAGTGAGACCAGTTAAAGTACTACTTCCGTTTGTTCCACCACTGAGTATTTCTGTCATTGCAGAATAAACACCAAAAGTATCTCCACTATATGTTTTTGTAGAAATATCTGTTAGTAAAACTTCAGGTGAAATTCTATAATTATATTCAATAGTCTCCATTATGGGTTAACATATTCATACCAATTTATGGAGTTTACATCATCTCCAACTCTAGTAAGATTTCCTAAAGCGTCTTCTCTATAAATTTTATACTCATAGTTGTCATAATCTAAAACACACTTATAGTAAAATTTATAATCTTTATTAAAATTAAATTTATCAGGAAACATACCCTGACATTCGTTAGTCATTCTAACAAATTCTCCTGTCTTAGCATTAAAGAATTTTGCACTCATGTAAAATTCTGATAAATCTAAATAATCCGTATTTTTTAACCAATAAATAAAAAAACCTTCTTTATCACCAACATAATCTAAAATATATTGTGGTTTTTTTATATTAACAGTGGTTAGTTTGTTTACTGTACCAATTTGAGATACTTCGGTTAATCCTTGTTGTGTTGGTATAATAACCGTAAAATAATTTTTTTGACTTTCATTAGATTTTGTATCATAAAAGTCTAACTTAAAAAAACTATTTTTAAATGCATTGGTATAATAGTACACTTCATCAGATGTAAAACCTTGAGGTAAATATGAATTAACCCATAGGTTACAGTTTGTGGATGCAGTTACACTTACCGTACTATTATAAAAATAAAAAGAATAATTAATATTTGTGTTAATATTTGAACCGTTCCAAAAAGAATGTGGAAATCTAGTAACTTCAAAATCCTGTACAGGATTTATGACTTGATTAATTGCATATTCTTCATACTCAACAAAACCCTGCTCCTTACCCAAATTATCAAAATCTAATTGGATTGGAATATTAATTTGTTGTGTACTCGGAGATATTGTTATACGGTAATTATTCACAGTTATCTATTATTGGTTGTTTTATATCTTGATAATAAATACCCTCTGTATTTCTTAATATTGGTGTTTGTAGAAAAAGTATTTGTCTGAATGGATAATGCGAATTATTAATAAATGCATTATCAACACCAACACCGTCACCGTCTATAAAACCATAAGGATATAAATCTCTCCATCTCCATAACCTATCATTTTCTGAGTAGTAAGAGTATTCAGGAATATTATATACTTCATTTCTATTTCCTGTTTCAACATAATCAGAAAATGTTCTAATTGGTATGTCGTAGTGAGGCTTATACGCATATCCTGAAGGTTGTTCTAAAGATGAATTGTTTTGAAATAATAAAGGATTAAAACTGTACTTGTGATATATTTTAGATATTACATTTTCTTTTTGTTCGTAATCATTCCATTCACAAATATCCCCTTTAATAACGTCACCAGTATTTAATGTTCTGTTATAATAAAAAGTATTCAACCCGATAGTGTAACTATCAAACGGAATATTATCTTTATTAGTCAATGAATCATGTGACCACCAAGTGTCTTCATTAATACTATCAAAATTAAATTCCCACCCAATATCTATGGCGCTACTACTATTTTGATTATATGGTCTGTTAAACCAACCCATATAACCCTTGTTTATTACGGTTACAAATAAATTAGTTAATGGTTTGTTATTGTTATCTTTTATTCCTGTAATATCAATATCTCTATCAAAAGAAAAAGTAAAAACTTGATTACCTTGTTTATATGAAATTCTTTCAACATTATTTGGGGTAAGTCCACTATATTCTAATTTTCTTCTTGTGGTGAATGACGTGTTTTCAAACCCACCCTTAACTAAATCAACCTCCTCACCATCGGTTAATAATTTGTGTAATCTAACATAATATTTTGAAGTTGTTTCTCCACTATTTTTTATGTCAATAATTCTCTTAAATGTTCCAACACTATCGTCTAAAAAGTTATTATTTCCATACCCAACATTATAAATTGAAAATACTCTTTCTTCCGAGTTATAGTATTCATCCCCAACTGAAAATACCGCAAAAGTGTCTTTACCATTAACAGAGAAGTTTAATTTAACATATTCTCCAATCGATAAGTTATGATTTAAACCACAGTAAAATGTTATTAGTGGTTTACCATTGAAAAATCTATTTTTAATGACAAATGGAATACCATCAGATATTGTGGTTTGACCGACTGAAACCCCAAACCTTGAATTCGTATATGATATTTTTTGTTCGGTATCACTACTAAAAGGATAACTCACATACATATTCCAATTATATGTTGAAGCACTTTTTGGTACATATGTAGTGTGTCCACTTATACCTTCTTCTCTAACAAATGTAAATTCTTTGTATTGTGGATATCCCTGCCACACTCCACTAACAACCGAAGACTCAGGATTTAAATAATATAAATCATTAAGAAATGGACCATATGTTGTTCTACCACTAACACTATTGTTAATTATATTTGTAAGTTTACCAGAGATTCTTATAGTATTGCTCGCTTGTCTTTCATCGTCAAATCTCTGAGCTAAATTTAATAATACTGTCCTATCTCCCTGCGTGTAGTTTTTCTGTGTAGATTTAAAAGGTACCTGTAAGAGCATGTCCTTATCAGAATTTCCTTTAAACCTTTTAGAACCAGGAATATAAATTATTTCATTTTCGTTACCCATTATATAATATACTTTGTAATAAATTTGTTCATTGCTGAATTGCCTCTTTTAAGTCCAAAATAAAAGTGATAAGGGGCACCAACTAAATAGTTTATATTTTGACCGCTCGGCCAATTTTCATTTGGTGTACCCGAAGGATATTGATTATATATGTAACCTAAATTTTTGTCGTTATTAATATTTGTATCAAATTTAAAATAAGGTGAAGTGTCAAAATCTAAATTTTGATACTTTGAAGATTGTATTGGTGTATTTGTATTCCAATTATTTTCATCATTACCAAATATACTTGTTGTTGAATCTGAACTCCATCTATAAAATGGAATTGTTTGAGTTTTTGGATATCCAAAATAAGTGTAAGGTGTTGTACCAGGACTTAATAATTGTCTTAATTGTCTATTACTATCGAAAAATATACCTAAAACGGGTCCATTGGATACACTATCTTGTCCAACATAAAGTTTATCATCAGTGTAATTTGTACCTAAAAATGGTAATACACCAAATTCAGAATTTATACTAAATAATTGTGCAACGTCACCATCGACCCTGTCACCACTTCTACTAAACAACGCATTTATTGATGCATTTCCAGAATTAGTTATTCTACCTAACCAAGTGGAGTTTGAAAGTCTAGAAATTATAAACATATTTACAATTTCACTAGTATCACTATATGATGTAGATTTTAATGTATCAACCAAATAACCTTCAAAATTTGGGTCAAAACATATTTGTTTTGTGAATTGGTCTCTTGGTCCTAAATCCATTATTGTTGTTGGGAACCATAAGTTTCTATCATTAACTGCAGTATATGGTAAATTAATAAGTGGTAAAAGATATTTTGATTGCCCTACAAATTGATTGTTTTGGAATTTTGTAGACTTGTAATAAAAATTATTAGAATCGGTATTAAAATAAATTGGTCCTTCCCCTGATGTAATTAAATTTTCAGGGTTACCACAATAAGTATAATGGTCGACTTCATTGTCACTATTGTACACAGCACCTTTATCAAAAGATGGCATATATAATGTACCATTAACCCAGTTATTTTGGAACATTTGAGCCAAAGCACCGTTACAAATTGCCGCCATCATTCTATATCTACTATACCATTCAAAGAAAAGTATTATATCATTTGGTAAACTAATAACTGGTATTTTTACTAATCTATAACAACCGTTTATTACATCTTTATTCCCTAAAATATCTTCATTTTTATTTTCATCAATTGTTAAATTTTTACCATATCCCTCATAAGCATCTAGTCTAACCATACCATTACAAGACATTGAAGTAATAACGTCATTATACGCCGAAGATGTACTGCCCGTAAAATCTTGTGAGCCTGTTGTGTTGTTAGTTGTTGAAGGTATTTGTGGTGCATATGCAGCACCCGTTTCACCAATAGTATAAATGGCAAATTTTTGGTTTTGATGTAATAAGAAACTAGAACCATAATGATTCTCAGTTTGGTCAGATGTTGGTAACCTATCGCTTCTGAAAACAATTCTGTTACTATTGATAATATTTATCCCATTTGAACCATTAAACACTGTAATCCCGTTGTAATAAACAGGACTGTAAATTCTACCTTTTTTGTTTTTAGCAATACCATTTAACGATATTAAAGATGCACCCTCAATATAATATTGATTAGTTAAATAGTTTGTTCCACTTGGTCTATCCCAACTCTGAGCGACACTTCCATTAACAGTATATGTTTTTGGATATTCAGGACTATCATTTGGTGCCGCAGTAAAAAATTGTTGTGATTTATCTAATGAAGAATATCTAAGTAATTCCTTACTATAAAAAGAGATGAATTTTGAAGAATCAGGTGTAAATGTAAAAGATGGGTGGAATAAAGTATTATTATTATTACTTGTAATGTTATGACTTTCAGGTGTTAACCAACTACTTCTCCAAGTACCCGTACTTGAAGTTTGTTGCATTGGTATATTCAAATAATATTCACCTTCTATCTTAATATTTCCAAACCTTTGTCCACAAAGAACCGATATGTCATACTCAATAGTTTGTTTTTTAGTATGTGGGTCAACACCTCTTGTTAATAAAATTATATCATAATCTAAATAATCAGGTATTTGTTGTAATGGATTTATAGTAACTTGAGTATTATTAATAGTACCATCATTATACTCTAAGTTTTGTTGATAACTATATGTAGAATTTCTTATTAAACTATGTACGTTTTGACCTATTAATGATTGCCATTGTGATACGGTTGAACCCGTTATTATTTGAAAATATTCTACACCCGACTTGTACTTATAATAATTTTCTGAACTATCGTCTGCCAATATTTTTAAACTAACACCTCCACTATAAGTACCGTTTGGTCTTAAGTTAGGAACTGTTACCGTTACTAAACTATTTGCATTATATTTTGATGTTCCCGTTAAAGCATTATTACCGAATTGATTGGTTGTCAAACCTGTTAAGTTACTATCTTCAATTTTTCCTACATCACTAAAACTAATTAAATTACCTGAACCAAAAGTGTCAAATGTACCTGGGTCGCAAAGTAAAATTATTACATTATCATACAATGGGTCTGAAGCATCAACAGTGTTTGTACCGGGTATTTTATTCTTTACCGTTGTTTTTATCATGTTAGCCTCACCCGCAGAACCACCTAAATTCTGAGCCCATAAGAATGTTTGTGAATTAAAGTATCTTTGTCTTTGATTAATTAAATTCATTCTGTGTGCCAAGTTTGGTGTTTTTGACGCCCCCCAATCTCCACTACCAAAATTAAAGTATGGTACTCTCTGTAAATTACCATCACCCTGACCAGCTTCATTACCAGCCAATAACCATCTTAATTTTTTATTATACTCTTCATTATTTTCAGGAGCATAATTAGAGAAAAATCCTCTATCATTTATATTTGCTAAAACTGAAAGGTTTGGACCTAATTGTGAATTTGTACCATCAGTGGCTTCATTATATGACTCAGAACAATTACAATTTTCACAATCAGGATAAGATATCATTGGAAGATTTAATGTAGGCATTGCAATTGGTTCTCCAATATCAATTTTAAACCAACTAAGTAATTTTTTAATAGCATTTATAATTCCAATTATGATACGCATAATTCCAAATACAATATGCATTACAAATAATAATGGAAAAAATAACGCCCTAACGATGTACATTATAACATCAAGAAGGAATATTCCACCGGAATTTTGTTCACCATCATTAACAGGAAACTTATTTACGCTGTTCTTACAAAGACTATCATCAATATTTTTAATACCAATATGTCTTTTATCACCAAAACCAAATTTAAATCTGTCTATATGTGAAGAAATGGTATAAACTTTATTATAATGAAATTCATAAAATCTGTCTTCACAATTAATTGCTTCGTCAATCATTTGTTGACCCAATGTTGTTAAAGAACCAAATGTATTTTTATCACCATAATCATTCCAATCTAATGAAAATGCGTATGATGCGTTTGTATCAACATTAATACCCGCGTACTCTTTAATATTAGGAACTAAATAATTACCTCTTTGAACTTCGTTGGTCAAACCACCTTCGTTTTGCCACTTAATTTTAAATCTATATTTTGACTTTGTTGGGACACCAACTGATGGGTCATTAGATAAAACCTGTTCTCCAAATTCATTTGTTACTACATAATCTAGGTTCATAGGTAATTCAATTAACCAAGCACCATCACCATCTATAACATTACCTCCGTTTTCTAATTTATATTCTTCAAGTACGGGTCGACCATCAATATCAACACCTGTTGTTTGTCTTATACTTAAAATTTGACCAGGTCCTGTTGTTAATTCACATAATTTTCCAATACTATTTTTTAGATTACATCTTTCTCTAATTGCGTCCTCATCTGGTGTTGAGAAAATGGAACCCATAAAAACTGCATGTGGTTGTATGGATATACCAAAATCTCTTAAATCAAAATCAACTCTCGTTATACCGATAGTACATAAATCTTCTTGACCCCAAAAAGATGCAACATCAACATCTTTAACTGAATTAATTATTTGAGGTAGTGTGGCTAAATCTGTAGATGCTCTGAATTCTTGACCAGCAACCTGTGTTTGGCTAGCCATTCCCATTCTTATCAAGTCTGATGGTCTTAATGAAAAACAACCCATGTCTGAAAGGTCTAAATCCATCACTACTTTTTGTATTCCCAACGGAACACCTATTATCATAAAGTCACCCGATTCATTAGTTTTTACAGTATATTTGTAGTACTTTTCATATATCTCTAAAACCTCCTGTCTTGTTAAAATATCATTCTCAGTTGGGAATGTTCCCGTAGGTGTGTGACCTTGATAACTTTGTTCATACGGCAATAGATTATACCTATATCCATCTTCATTTTTTTGACCTAAATTTCTATATGGGTAAAGTGTTGAAATGATTGGGTCGTCAATATCCAATTCATCTAACGGTACAAACACTGAAATCTTTGCGTTTGGTATTCCGTATCCACCATTCGTTATAACTCTACCAACTACAACACCATAATCAGCACAGAATCGACTATAGACATCATCTTGTCTTAATTTTAAAGACAAAATTTCAAGGAAATCAAAATCTTGGTTAATTTCAACTCTAATGTTTTTATCAACACCAGGTTGTGTTCTTATTCTATAGGACTTGGGCATATTTTACTTTTAAGATAAATAGTTATTTATCCAATTTTAAAAATAAAACTTAATCTTGGTATGTAAACTCTCTTAAGAGAACGATACGTTTTTAAGGTCTTTAACTCTAACCTTAATATCTTTATTCGGGAATCTGATTTGATAGATTTGATTTGGTTCCGCAAAAATAGTATCATCTATTAATTCTATTTGTTTTGTAGCCGGATTAGAATACCTCTGAGATGTTTGAGACGATGAATATTCTCCACCTGTTTTGTTAAAAATACTAATATCAGATAAAGATATAACTCCAGATATATTTTGTATTATTCTTCTTACTTCAGATACATTTAAATTTTGTCCTAACTCTCTTGTTAAAGAACTCATATATTGAGATAACTGATTTATTATTTCAGTAATAACTTGTCCCTGATTTTGTGTCGAATCAAAAACTACCGATAAATCAAACTCTAAATCGATTACTTGAGCACTACCTATTTCAACATAGTCATTAATCATTCTATAATTTGAGAGGTATGTTGCCACATTATTTTTTAATGTATTTGAAAGAACCTCAGTTAATTGTCCATTAGAATCATATGACAACATTTGAACAATAATTTTGTTATTATTTTCAGTTATACTTACTTTTGCGGGTGCTCCAAATTTACCAGGCATTAAACTGATTAACGATTGATAGTCGTTAATTGTTACCGCTCTGTTCTGAGCAGAAAAATTAAATCCTACCATATTTCTAACTTCTTCGGTTGTTGGTTGATTAGCACCACCAACAGCTGCAGTTACGTTATTAACTGTCAATGAATTTATCACTGATTGGTTAATACTATTCGATGGTCCATTTACTGAGAAGTTAATCGTACCCAATTGTGTAATACTATTAACACCAATATTAGATGATGTACCACCACCAATTCTGTATTGTATAAATAAAGTTGTATTCGCCTTAACTGTTAACCCCAAACCAATATTATTTTGATAATCTTGTATTCTCATCGGTACTCCGGTTCTGGCAAATTCAGCTAATTGTTCGTCAGGTGTTGTAGTACCACCACCAAAAGTTAATTTTAAAAAACCTTCAGGGGTATATTCACTTATAAATCGATTTTCTGTTTGTAACCATCTACCCACTTTAACTCCTGTTAAATCTGCGGGTTTTGTTGGGTCTTCAATAAAAACTTTATTTTGTGCTAACGCACTAACTTCAAACCATTTATTTGGTGAACTAATAAATTCATTATATGTTGGAGTGGCTTGGTAATTTGTACCGTCTTTTTGTATAACTGATGTTATTCCTAATACATTTCTCTCTGGTAAAAATATTTCATAAAAAGGTATAACATCATTTGGATTGATGATTTGTTTAAAAACTTTAGTTATACCGTTAACTACGGTTTCTCTTTTAGTTATTGTATAATTAATTAACCTATTGTTCGAATCAAAGTTTGGAATTTTAATTCTGTTTGGGTATCCACTATTATTATATGGTGATGAAAAATCAATGTCATAAACATTTTCAAATGTCTGTCCTCCACCAACAACTTGAGACCCGGCTCTTAAGATACCTAAGTATCTCGCATCTTCTTTATCACCATAAGCAGGAACAGTGATTGAGAAGTCAACCATAGCCACAGATGGTCTATAACCTGGAATTTTTAAACCATATGTTCTTGCTATATTATAAACTGATGAACGTTGTTGTGCATATTGAAGAACAGTTTCTTGAACACTTCTATCAATATGATAATGTAAGTTATCACCAATTGCCGCATTCAAATCCATGAAAACAGAAAATACCGAAGCATCATTGAAATTATCAATTAGTTCAGGATAGTACTGACGAGTATAATTAATGAGGTCTTGTCTTAATCCTTCAAAATCTCTTTCCGTATAGGATATTTTCTTATTTGCCATATATTATTAAATATTGATAATTATAAAATCTTTAGTTTCGAAAGCCTTATCATCAGCACTGTAATCTATCCTTAATTTTGCCGTGTACTCTTGAGTTCCTTTTCCTGGTATTCTATATACTGCACCACCTAATTTTTCAAAATTTAGCTCTCCTTGAGCTTCTAAATCATCTAAATAAGGTGTTAATGTAATATCTTTAATAGTAAGGTTAGGAATGTATTTATCAACAGCTTCTCTAATATCAGATTTGATAGCCTCAAAGGTTGGACCGTCCATTGGTTCAAAAATGAATTCATATATTCTTGTACCAAAATCAGGTAAATAATACCTACTTCCTTTTCTTGTTAGTATTAAATGTAATAAGTCAGTTCTTATCTCCTCTACACTAGTTTGTGAGAGTGATAAGTACTTTCCCTGTAAACTTTCTCTAAAAGGGAAATTAACACCATATGTAAAACCATCAGCCATTACTCATAAATATATTAGTATAGTAATTTATAAAAAAAAGAGGACCAAAGTCCTCTTTTATCTAAGTTTATTGTTATTTTTAACAATTACCCCTCACAAGAAGTACAAACCAAATCATTTAGATTTAATTTCTTTCTTGCAAATGCCTGTGCCGAATTCATCGAGTGTTGGTAATACAATGTCTTAACACCCATCTGCCATGCATCTATTAGAAGTTTGTTTACATCTTTAGTTGGCATGTCAGGTGAAACCATAAGATTCAAAGACTGCGCTTGGTCGATGTAATCTTGTCTTACCGCCGCCATGTTGATGATTGATGACTGATTAATTTCAGCAAATGTTCTGAAAACTTCTTTCTGTTCATTTGTCAAAAATTCCAAGTGTTGTACAGAACCATCATGTTTCTTAATACTATCCCATGTTGATTTGTTGTCTTTTTTCATTGACGCCAACAACTTCTGAAGTACCGGATTTTTAATTGTTACTTTTAATTTAGCCACATCCTTAACATAACAGTTTGACCAAATTGGTTCAATTGATTGTGATACTTGTCCTAAAATAAATGCTGACGATGTTGTCGGTGCAATTGCATTAAGAGTAACATTTCTACGACCGTAACCCACTAAAGTTTCAGGTTCACCAAACATCTTAGCTAATTCCGCAGATGCTTGATATGATTTATCTTTAATCAATTTAAACACCTCAACATTTAATCTTGCAGATTCTCTACTATCGAATGGAAGATTTTTAGACTGAAGTAATGAGTGCCAACCCAATACACCTAATCCAAGCGCTCTTTGTCTTTTCGCGAAATTGTAAGCCTTTTCAAGATAGAAGAATGCTCTTTTACCTTCAATTGTACCACTATCACGAATGTCTTCAATCTTTGTAATAAATTCAGAAACAACAGCATCCAAGAAATAAACCATAATCTCAACTGCGTCGGTATCTTTCCATTCATCATAGTGAAGAACGTTCATAGAAGATAATACACAAACAAATGACTCTTCTTCAGAATTGTGAAGTGCGATTTCAGAACAAAGGTTTGAATTGTAAATTTTCATACCTTTATCACGGTATACTTCGGGTGCCTTTTTATTCATGGTATCCGTAAACATGATATATGGATATCCAATCTCACCACGTCTTTGAATTACTTTAGCCCAAATCGCTCTCTTTTCCTTATCACCATTAATCATTTCTTCCATGAACTCGTCAGTTACTGTAACTGCATGTGTCAAATCTTGAATAGGTGCACCTTCTGTACCAATTTCCAAGAACTCCATAATGTCAGGATGTTCAACTGGAAGGTATGGTGAAAAACGACCTCTTCTTGTGGAACCTTGTGAAATATTATCTACCACACTTTGGAATAGATTCATAAAGTGTACTGAACCAGGTGCGTGTCCGTTGTCTGTAATTTCAGCACCACGACCTCTGATGTTACCAAAGTATCCTGAGGTTCCTCCCCCCATTTTACTCATTTCACCAACTTCAGCCTGAGTGTAAAGAATAGACTCAATATTGTCACCAATGTTAGAACCAAAACAACTTACAGGTAGACCTCTCTTTTTACCAAAGTTAGCCCATACAGGTGAAGATAGTGAATACCACCCTTTACCCATATAATCGTAAAATTTCTCAGCAAAACCTTCGATACCTAATAGTTTTTCTGCATGTTCAGCAATTGTCTTAATTCTTTCTAATGGTTGTTCACCATCACTCAAATATCCTCTACGGAGGAATGTAATCGACTCTTCATTAATCCAATCAAAAGCTTCTCTATTATTATTCATATTATTTTTTAATTTTTTTTGTTAAAACAAATCGTTCAATGTTATTGACTTACTTTTCTTACTGTAATTGATACTTCTTTTATTAAAGAAATCCGTGTGTTTTGTTGTTAAAATCTCATCATCAAACCACTCAGTTGTCTCTAATAATTTTTGGTCTACATGGAATATATTTTCAATCCCAATAGAGTTTAATGATAAGTTAAAACGGTGTTTAATAAACTCTAAAGTTTGTGCTTTAGTCAAAAAATCTAAATCACCTTTTTCAAAAATCCAATCAATAATATCAGACTCAGCACTGAACGCTTCCATAGTAGCATCAATCAAATCTTCAACTAATTCTGGTGTCCACCAAGATGGATTTTCTTTCTTAATTAAGTTTACTAAATCAAAACCAAACTCCGCATGTATATTCTCTTCTTTCGATGTAGCTTCAACTGCGTTACTCATACCTTTTAACATATTCTTATGTTTGTTAAATGACATAATAACTAAAAATTGAGAGAATAATGATACGTTCTCTACGAACATAGAAAACAAGACGACAGACTCAAAGTAATCACGGTTTTCAACTGCCTTTGAATTTGTGATAGACTTTTCCAAGTATTTAATTCTTCTACGAATTGCCGGAACTTCCATCAATTTTTCAAACTCACTGTTCAAACCGAGTACTTGAATAAGGTTAGAATACGCATCTGCGTGTCTTACTTCAGATTCTGCAAATGTTGCACCTACGTTTCCGATTTCAGGTTTTGGTAATCTCTTATAAATGTCACCCCAAAATGTCTTTACTGCAATTTCAATTTGTGAAATTGCCAACATAGCTCTTTGTACTGCAGTTCTTTCTTTCTCATCCAAATGTACTTTAAAGTCTTGAATGTCAGAAGTAAAATTAAATTCAGTGTGAACCCAATATGAATGTCTGATGGCATCAACATATTCAACCAACTCAGGGTATTCATATGGTTTTAGATTCACTCTTTTGGCGAATATATTTGGTTTATGTTTAGTACGATAAATAATATATTCTCTTGCCACATCATTGAGACCATTATCCATCAATTTGTTTTCAACCATCTCATGAATATCATCCACGTGTGGTACTTTTTCTTTATCGTCCCTAAACAGACTCTTTCTTGTAATTCTAGCAATTTTTTCGGCCATTTCTTCATTAACTTCGTTAATGCTTTTCATAGCTTTTATAACCGCATTTTTAATTTTGTCTTCTTGAAACAAAACTTGTTCTCCGCTTCGTTTTATAACGAAACGAGCATCTTTGTCTTCTACTATTACTAAATTATCCATAATTAAATTTTATTTATTTTAAATTTGATTTTCAGATTTACGTCTATCAAGTAGCTGCTTAATTCGTTGACGATTTTTCTCTTCTTTCTGTTCTTCCAAACCTAAGAATGTTACACTTGATTCCGTATCAATTTCCAATAGTTCGTTATCGAATTTACAATTTTCGAATACAATCCCATCTTTACCAATACGTGACTTTGTAATTGCAATTGTCGCTAAATTCATTTCTTTTTGTTGTAATGATTTAGCAACAGAAATAATCACGTGACCAACTTGAGCTTTCTTAATAGAACCACCCATTTGGTCTGTTGTAACAACATCTGAAGAAATCGAAGAACGGTTACCTTGAGTTGCAGTCCATCCCGCCAAGTCAAGTTCATGACACATAGCTTCGAACCCTCTCATAACCGAACCTTCACTTTTCCATTCGTCACCTAAATTCTTATCAGGCATAATACAATCAATATAATCCAACACAACCATATCTACTTTGTTTCCCTCAGCAATCATCTTTCTAATTTGGTTTTTAACCTGACTCATAGTAAGAGTATCTGAAGGTAATTTTTTAAGTGTTAGTTTATTTGGCATATTATCTTGAATAGACTTAACCTTGCTCATCACCTCTTCTTTATGTAAAGACAAGTTGTCAGGTACAATACCAGTCCACAACGTGAAATGTTTTCTTTGGATAATCTTTGGATTGTCCTCAAAAAATATTTGAAGAACATTATATCCGAGATTAAAACCATGATTAGCAATCTTGGTTAAAACAGTTGTTTTACCTACACCTGTCGGTGCTAAGATAACACCAATTTCACCCTTAGCTAAACCACCCTTTAGACAGTTGTCAATACCTGGTATTCCAATTGGAATTGGATGTCTGAAATCATCCTCAAGTACTTGGTCCAAATTAGAAAAAACATCATCAACCCCTTGATTCACTTCACCAACCTGAAGAGCTTCTCTAACCATCTCTTCAAGTTTGTCGTAACTTTCAAAATCACCCTTGTCAATGATTTTTTGAGCCTTTCCCATTACCTTCTGTAATTCTTGCTGTTTACAGAATTTCAATGACTTTTCTTGAACAAACTGATGACCCTGAAAAGGAGCCTCTTTTACTTGTGACACCATGTCCAGAACCATTTTCTGAGCCATCGGTGATGTGATTTCACTCTTTGTTAACTGTTCAATAGTTTCAAATGTAGGAGCGTGTTCATATTTAACATAATACTCCTTAATCATTTGCATTATCAAACGAAAGTATTGATTGTCAAAGTATTTCGGGTCCAGTACATCTACAATAGAGTTTGCAAATTCTTTATATAAAATAATGTTGTTTAATAATTGTATTTGAAATGTGTTTCCTAGATATCCAAAATTCTTTTCGTCTGACATAATTCTCTAATAAATTTAATGTGTGAGTTTTAATAAATATGGTTAAATTAAAGAATAACCTAAGTAATTGTGTGTTAATTTTTCGCTTGAAAAAATGTCAGTCAACATACGAAGTATGTTTTTTAGTCTTGGGCGTATGTCTACGGTATATCTTACCTTCGGAGGGTATGGTTTAGCATCCCACGCCGACTGACAAATTGTCTCATCTCCAAACTTAATTGTCATTGTAAACTGCTCTGGACCGTCAGTATTTGACGTGTTTAAAATCTCTTCGTCCACCAGAATTTGTTCATAGTTTTCCAACAAATAATAACACGATTTGTTTGTCAAATCTTTCTTAATGTCCTCGATAATATCGTGGACAGTTTCAATCATCTCCAAACTCTTTCGTGCGTCAGGGTTGTACCCTCTTACGTTAAAGTAACGTTGGACCACGATGTTCTCATTCAATGTCAATAAGAACTCAAGCTTTACTACATCATTTTGCTCTTTCATAATTTTAGTTTTTGTTATTAAATCTTCTTTTTTCTTTTCTTGTAAGTTTCATAAAGGGTTGTAGGAATTCAACCCAAGCGTTGTCTTTTTTTGGTAGGAATTTGAAAAGTCCATCTTCCATCATGTACTTTATTAGATTTTTGTACCCCCTACCTTCTGGGTCCAATTCTTCACGGTAATACAATTCTATCTCTTCCTTTCCATCTTCACTAATTAAGGGGTTCGACAAATCTACAATCTTTTTGTTGATATCCAAAATCTCTTTTCCGTATGTACCGTTTTTAGTTACACCGTCTATTAAGTTTTTTAAAGTTTTGTTTTTTGTTTCTTCTTTAATTAATTCCTCAGCGTGGATTAAAATATCATCAATAGAAGTTGGAGTGTCAACTATCTCAGGAAAGAATTTTAAAACTGTCTTCTCCCCTAATCTTAATACACCGTCAATATTATCTGATTTATCCCCCGTTAAAGTTTTAAGTGTAACAACATTCTCAGGTATAACCTCGATGTAGTCAAATTTAATCTTATCACCCTTTTTAAAGTATTCTCTTTTAATTGGTGAATAAATTTGAACCTTATCGGATATTAACTGAGTTAAGTCTTTGTCTGACGAAAATATTGTTTTGTTTTCGTCTTGTGAAATTTGACAGTAATAAGAAATTGCATCGTCCGATTCACACCCGTCAAGTCTTACTTGACGAATAAACATTTCCTCCAAATAAAGACACACACGTGACTTCTGGTGATAGAACGATTGTTTCTTTATCTCGTTCATCGTCTCACGCCTATTCTCTTTGTATTGGGGATATAAAGCACGTCTTTGGGAGGCATTATTATTACCATCCCAAAAGACTATAACTTTATCGTAATTGTGTTCTTCTAAGAACTTTTTGAGTGCGTTGACGAAGTGGTAAATTCCACCTATATGATTTCCTTCGTGGTAGTAATCTCTAACCCCATGAAAACCAATTTTGAATAAGTTGTCACCATCAACTAATAGTGTCTTTACCACAAATTTTTATTTTAAAGGTCCAACGTTTCTTCTTCTAACCTAAACTCACCACCTGTACCGATGATATCTTTCCAATAATCTGATTGTTCAGCTTTGTATCCTTCGATAGATTTCTTTTCTTCTGCCGGGTCTTTACCTGCCAAGAATCCGTGAGCGGTCACCAAAATTTTACCATCTTCATAACCTAAACCATTAATGTGGTTTTTCATAACAGATACTTTAGTTCTTGTTGCGAACTTAACTTTTCTCTTGTCTTTAACTGCCGAAATCTTTGTAGTACCTGCACCCTTCTGATTACCAAACAAAAATACCAAAGATGAGTTTAACCAAATCGCCTCACCACCTTTTGCCTTAATTTTTGGTTGACCAAAAGGATTATCAGGTAATTCAACCCACGGCTGATTTACAATAACCAATGAGTTTTCATACTTAGAATCAGATTTTCTTGAACCTGAAATTCTTTGGTTGATACCCATACCGATTTTATCTGCCAATACCGCAGCATTGTGTTGTTTACCACCCTTACCTTCGAAAGTCATTTTACAAGGTACAGAACCAACAGAATCCCACAAGAACAACAAATCATATTCAATCTCACCTTTTTCTTGTGCGTCTAACAATTCATTGATGTAATCAGTAATTTGTTCGATATACTCAAAGTTGTTGTTAAACAAGAAAAATCCATCCCAATCAAGCTCACCCGTTGTTTCATCTACTACTTCTTCACACTGAAAACCCATAAGTTTTGCATGTTCGAAAGACCATTTCTGTTCAGTAATAATAAAAACAGGTAAGATATCTTTCTTTTGTGCGTCTACTGCCGTTTTAACTAACGCAGTAGTCTTACCAGTGTCTGAGTGACCTAAAAACATATTTAAATGTCCAATCGCAGGACCTGGTACACCAACAGCATCTAAAAAGTCTTGACCTAAGTCAAAAAACCTTTGTGGTTTGAATTTTGCTGAAGTTGAAAACTTCTTTTTAATACTACCGAAATCTTTTTTCTTGATTGCCATATTTTTTTTTAAATAATAAAAGATGACGCAGACAATGTCTGCGCCATCAGATTAGTTTTTTTAGAATGGTAGGTCCTCGTCAACCTCCATACTGTCTTGTGGGTCAACTGATTTTGATGAAGAACCACCTATAACCATTTCGGTATCATCACCATATACGTACTTTTTAGCCTCACTATCCCAAACAGGTGTCTCACCTCTTGAAACCGCCTCCAAGTATTCTACAGGTTTCTTTGAATAAACATCAGACCATGTTAATTCGTCTTCCATCCACTCTTTCATAATGGAAGCATCCTCATGAAGTGGTGATGGGTCATCATACATAATAGTTTGTGTGATGGTGTATTCTTTACCCGCAGGAGTCTTAGCTTTAGTCAACTCAATAATTAGGTCACGACCTTTTTGTGGGTCTGTAACATCACCCTTTTGTCTCCAAATTGGAATAATTTTATCAAGGATACCTTCTTGTTTGTAGTTGTCCTTAAATCTCCAAAACTTAACACCGTCTTCTTCTCTATCACGGTCAACAACTTTAACAATGTAAAATTTACGTGAACGATACTGACGAGCTAATTCTTTATCTGAAGCCTTACCTGTTGAAACAAGTTCTTCATAAACTTCATTCAAAGGGGAACGCTCTCCGTCATTCTTTCCTGGGTCATATAATTTTACCCATTGACCGTTAACCTGTAGTTCATGATACCACACCTCTTTAAATGGTGAAGAACCGTCAGGTGTTGGAAGAATACGAACTCTTCTTTGACCTGTTTTTTCATTTTTTTGAAGAATTGTAGTAAAATACTTCTTCATTCTTTCGTCTTGCGACATCCCTGTGCCACCACCAACACTTGTGGTGTTTTTCTCGTACTGTGCGAGAACTGCATCTAAACTCGAATTACTCATTTTTTTGTTTTTGTTTTAAGTTAATTGTTTATCTCTTTTATCTACATCAATTATAATCAATGGTCTTAATAAGTCAAACCATCAAAACAAAAAAAAGACCACCGAAGTGGTCTTTTTAGTCAAATACTTTTTTATAATATTAGTATTTATTTTGGTTTTGTTCAAATTTATTGAATGTGTTTTTGATTTCACTTGGTGAATAGTTTTCAACTTCATCTGTTGTTAAAATATATTCATTTTTTCCCGTCTTTTCAAATTCATCTTGCTTATCAACAAAAAAATCTGTTAATTTTTGATTGTAAGGATAGCTGTCCAAACTTCTCAAAGATAATCTTTCTTCAGGTGTTTTTTCTCTATACTTCTCAATTTTATTTTCAATATCGTTAATCTTATTAAAGATTGCATCCATCGCAGAAAGTTTTTCCTCTAAATCACCAAGTTTTGAGAACATGGTATCCATAAACTCTGTTTGTTTAGATTGAATATCTTTTTGTGCGGTAACTAATTCAGTTACATCTAACTCTTCAGTACCACTTTCTTCTGTTGGTTCCGTACTTGTTACATCTGTTTGAACGTCTCCTTCAGTATCGTCAACAACTTCAACATCAGGGTCATTAGAAACATCAACAGGTTCCGGTATTGTATCTACTACGGGTTCATCTGCAGGTGCTTCAGTATCTGTTGGTGCAACATCACCACCCTCAGGTGCTTCAGCATCAAACTGTTCGGAAATATATTTGTTAATATTTTTATATTTCTCGATTTCTTTTATAATTTTTTTGTCAATACTCATATTATTATTTTTTTTAACCGTTCAATAAAGATTTAACTCCTTGTGGTGTTTCTACTTTTAGTGTTCTATTGATTTTCATAGTATTATCTACTCTCTCAATAAGACCATCTCTCATTCTAACAGTATAACAATCTCCAGTATCTAAATCACATACTTCTTTAAACCCGTTTCCAGAATCACGCTCAGTAATTCTTGTGTCCTTCATTAAGTAACTGTCTAATAGATTTTTGATATCCATAACTTTTTTATTAATAAATATACGAAAAAGTTAATTTTTCCATAATTAGAGTATTTTAATTGATGCACTAAACATTTTTTCATAAATTTTATCAAATGTTTGTTGTGATATTGTATTGTTTGAAATATTTTGGTCTGTAGTTGTCTTAATATTGTTGGCAGTATTTCCAAATCCATAATTGTTCGCCCACGTTGATAGATAAAGATACGTCAAAGCTTTAGCGATTTTTTCATCATCCGTTGTTGATGTCACATCTAACCTAATTAGGTTCTCAATTATTGAAACATAATTAATATATACTTCAATAAAGAAATTGATTGAGTTTTTAAAATCTTCAAAAGCAAATATTGGTTTTGACACATTATTTTTATCAACACAGACTTGACCCGATGTAAATCCTGTTAAATTAACCCAAATATCAGTATTTGATGAGATACCATATAAATTATTATTAACACAATCTAAAGAACCTAAACCACTATTAACATATGTCGCACTTCCAAGTGCATATATTCTAAGATATTCATTATAGTTAATAATACTATTTAAATAATTTATGACATCATTAACCGGAATTCGTGTATTAGTAAAATCAACAAACTCTAATGATGGATAGAAAGTAGTATCATTACAATTTTCACTTTCACTTGGAGTCAAAGGATTTGTAGTAACACTATTATTTACCTGATTTGTACTATTCTCACTTTTTGGTAATCCTTTCTTTTTTCTATATACATTTTCATATTTCTTTAAGAGACTCTTATTCACACTGGTCACCAACTTATCAATAGATGGGAAAGCAAATATTGGTTGTCTTATACCCTCAAAACTTGTTTCAAACCCATTGATGGTTATATCATGACTCACATTAGTGATAAAATATGGACCATAAAACATCGGTACATGTCTTAAATTAAAATACATCGTGGGTTGAATCATCATATTACCCATAGAGCTAACTGAACATGTATAGCTTCTTGTTCTATAGATATTGTATAATGATGTTGATTGTTGAGCAACTTTATCACCTGAAGCTTGGTTAGCCATATCACTTAACACTTGGAATGTTTCCGAAGTATTTTTGTATTGGTTTTGGTCTAAAGAAATCGATTTGAATATATTCTGATTTCTAATACCAAAATCTAAATTAAATCCTACCACTTTATTTGATTTACTCCAATCTGTTTTATTAGATTGGTTTTCAAGTAATGGATTATTACTACCTCTCCTTAAATCAAATATGTCTGTTTTAAATCTTGATGTTTTATTTTCTTTCATGTCAAGATGTTCCGATGGTTTACCCACATACATACAAAGGAACTTTGGTTTTGAGTCTTGATAATCCACAGACAGGTATGTTCCAAAAGCCGAATTGGCAATGTCAGGATTTACCGTTGGTGTTCCATTTTTAGATGCCTGTTGTATCCCATAAAAATTAACATAGGATGGAAGGGCCATAAAGATAAAGTTGTTTTGAGATAAAATGTACCCAATTAAACTCATAAGAGAAAAACTTGCAACTTTACCTTTTAAATATGATTTTAATGAAATTATATCTATAGTAAAACTATCACCAATATCCCTATTTGCTCTGTCCAAAAATAAAAAGTCCTCAAATAATGTTCTAGTTTTAAAGTTACCACCCGCAATCCATTTATCATTTAGATTTTTTAAAGTGGTATACACTTCAAGTTTTGGTTGTTCACCATCTATAACACTCAAAGTAGAGTTTGAGGCGGATTCAGTATATGTTGGTAACTTAACTCTTAATTGAGTAAAGGTACTATTCAACACATTCTCTCTAAAAGTTTGTTGAGAAGTTAGTAGGTTTTGAATGGTAGTTTTAAACACCCCACTAGTGATTGTTGTGTTTTGTAGTTTTTGATTGGCATATATTTTAATAAGTTGTGATAAACTTATTATATTTTCATTACTAAACGTAATGTTATTGTCAATAAAGAAATCTGTTATATATGAACCATTGTTGGTATATGTCAATCCACTTATCGTTGAAAATCCAACATACTCCTCAAGTGTTTGCCATACATCAGGTAAACTTGTTTGACTCGTCAAAAGAGTAACATTAGTCCCATCACCAGGTAGTGTACCTGGAACATAATTTCCGAAAACAATAGGATTTTGTGTTATTGTTCCGGCAAATGAACCAAAGACTCTTCTATTGTATTTTGATACATTACCAAGTTTTAAAACAACATTATAGTTTAAGAAATCTTTTATTGAATTAACAACACCATCCATCTGTAAAGATGCCAATTTAAAACTATCTTTTTCAGGGTTATCTGTTTTTGTGAAATCACTAGAAATACACATAATATCAGACATTAGATATTGTATATTTCTATATCTTCTATTAGTTGCATTTTCTAAATTAAAGAAACTACTATTATTTGACTCACCATCCATCAAGTTAATACCATCATTAGAATTTTTACAGAAATTTAAAAATTCAGTTTCAAAGATATCTAAAGTCTCTTTATCGAAGACTGAGAATATTTCTTCAATAGACGAATATTGATTGTCACTTTCTAAACTAAATGAATTTTGTTTACTGTCACCTGTAAAGATTTGTTTTAGATATTCATTATATTCAGGTTTTCTTATTAATTTATTATTGTAGTAACCATAGTTTGGTGACAACCATAAAGACCTAACCGAACCGTTATATACCGATGTATTACCTGTAAGTTCTTGAGTTAAATTATTTGACGTATTTGTACATTCAAATTTACTTTGGTTGAATGGTAAGAATCCACAAGAAGGATACATCAAGACTTTTTTGTCTTGAATTGGCGAATTCTGAATATCAGGATTTGCTTGTAAATCCATGTATTCAAAATAATTGTTAAGATAAAGAATCCTATTAGGATTATTAGTATCAAACCCTAACCCAAAGTTTATTTGGGATGAATTTAATTTTCCAATATACAATTTTTTGTTATAAGCATTTTCTAAATCAATGTTTGATATATTTGGGAATAAATCTTGTCCTGTAAAGAAGTTGTAGGTGTCATTTATTAACTTTGGGTATATACCAACATTCATATTTGATTGGTCTATAACTTGTGGACCAACATAGGTTTGATTAAACTGTTGAGTAACTGAAGATGTTCCACCAGTATAATTAATATAATCATACGTCTTTGTAGACAAACTAGTATATGGGTCATAACCTTGTGAATAATTATAGTCCGTCCACACATCATTTAAGATATCAATACCTGTTTCAACATACGTTTTGTATCTATGCCATATTGAACCGTATTTTACAATCCAAGCATATGGAACTTTATGTATTGCCGAAAATTTATTCATAACCGACCATACATAATCCAACTCTGTTTCTACGTCATCATCATTAAACGATTTAAATTTTTCTCTCAAAGTTGCCAATGGTAATGAATTAATTAACAAATAACCCAAAGATTTTGCCGGCTCATTAGATGAGAAATTAATAACCGCTTCACTAATAGCATTAGCAAAGTAAGGAGTGTTAAGTAATGATGTAGTTTGAACCTCAGTAATACCTGAAGTACCATACTCGTTACCATAATTTACAAAAGATTCTGTTATCCAAAGATTTTCATAGTTCTTATCTTGGTAGAATTTTTTTGCACCGTCTCTTGTAATTTGATTTAAACCAACTGTTGTTGAACCCCCATCTGTGAAGTTTTCAAAATTCAAAATGTTTTGAGTTGACCCCTCACCAGTGTTACCCCTCCAATATGTTGTGGTTAGTAAAGTTTTATCATATACATTGTCTTCCCTACTAAATGAGGCGATTGTTTTCTTTTCGTCATTAAAGACCAAAGTTTTTGTCGTGTTGTTAGAATCAAAAACACCATTAATAGTTTTACCGTTGGCTAAATTACTCTTATCCCATTCTAAATTAGTAAATGGATATACATCAAAAGTTGTAAACTCATTTGATGTTGTTTTCTTTAGATAGTTAACAATATTCTCTGTTGATGTGGGTCCGTTTGTTATTTGGGGTGTATTTTCAAAAACAGTAATATCATATAGTTTTACAGGATTATTGGTGAGTTCAATTATATATGGTGTTACAAAATTTCCTTCCGAAAAATTGGTCCATAATTCACCCTCCCCGGTGTTTGACTGCTCTCTAAGAAGACTTAAAAAACTATCATATGTGAATGCGAAATTCTTAAGAGTAATATTAAGGGACGGACTATCTTTAATTGAGTCAGAAATATTATGAAATTCAAAATCTGACATCAAGGCATAAATTTCGTCACCATAGCTAGATGGTCTAAATAATTTAGTATAATCAGATGCAATCATAGCCCTTTCAAATATTTCATATAAGAAATTGGTTTCTGTTTTGTCTTCGTATGGTTGTAAGGTATTTGGGAATTCTAAAGCACTTACACCAATAAACTCTGATTCAACGGCTGGGTTTGCCAATCCTCTTGGGTTTTGTTGTATGTCTTTCTGTACAGACCCTTTAAGGTATTCTTCTACAAACTGTATTTCAGGCCAAACATCATAAAGATATCCTTTTGTTTTTGACATTGACTTTGGGTCTCCAGGATATTTTATAACATAACTTGAGTTGCCTTGTCTATCTAATTCTGTTTCAAAATATTGAGGCCATGGGTATACAACATTATCTTCCGTTAATTTACCGTCCACAGTAACTTTTTGTACCGAATCTTTAGTATCTGTACCAAAATTTTTATCGGGGTCAATTATAGATGTTAATCTTATCGGATTTGTTCTTTGATTATATGCCCTTGTATGCGTATCATCCATTAACCTTAAAAAGGCATCGGCGTTTGCGCAAATAACTCCTAATGTATTTCTAATTGTTGGGTTAAATCCTAGTCCCCCTTCAGATGCGGGTCTTGTAATTTTTCTTGCTAAAGATTTAGATAATGCGGTTTCAATATTTTGTTCATCTCGACTAAATTGTAGTTCCATCTTATCTAAAAGACTTAAGAAAGTATTAACAGGGAAATTTGCATCATCAAAGGTGTCACCAAAAACATAATATGGTTGTTTTTCAGCCTGTAAATTACCATTTACTACTACCTGTACTTGTAAATTTAATTCAACTATTAACTCAGATGTAAATGTAACCAATTCTTGTTCACTAGGTTGTCTATTTTTTCTAAGAATAAAAGTCTTTTCAAAATCAATTTTATTACTATCAACCTCTTTTTTGATTTTATTTACATCAATTAAAAAATTAATCTGACTAGGGTTTGTTTCAACTTTACCTGTATCAGGATTTTCAATAGTGTAACTACCATTAATACCAAAAGTATTATTTTTATTTAATATCTCTTCATACTTTTTTATAGTCTCATCAAGTTTTGTATTAGCTTTTTGTGTTTTTTCGGTACTTTCCCTGATATCTTTCTTAAGTGGATAATAGATATATCCATTACCTTTTTCTTTCGATTCTACAATTGGAAATGAACCATCAATGTAAGTGTTATAGAATGAACCCGATGTGCTAGAAAAAATTTCATTTCTGAATTTATTTATTGAATCTCTATAATTTTTAATGTCATTTAATACCTCAAGTTCTTGTGGACCAAACTGTTCGTTAATATATCTCTCTAACGATTCAATTCTATATAAAAACTCACTTAAGGTTAGTTCTTCAAAATCTTCTGCAAGTAATCCTTTAGCTTTATATTGACTATAAACTTCACTTAAAACCTGTCTACCCTTAGTAGTGTTTTGTATTGAAACCGCAGTAGTTGAAGAAACATTTGACGATTGTGCCTCTTGTTGTTGTTGAGATGTCGCGGTAGTGTCTTCACTTTTTGTGAACTGTTTAGAATACATTCTTGGACCAGTAAATAAATGTTGAACATTTATATCTTCTAAAATTGCAGAAGTTCTTCCAATATATTCTGTAGTTATTTTATAGTTACCATCAGATGGGTCAAACCTTGCGTTAAACTTTTTTAACATCAATTCATATCTAACCGCCTTACCATAATAACCTTTAACAGTTAAATAAAATATTGGATATGGTAATTGAAAAAATGCAGAATATGGAGATAGGTCACCTTGTTCAAAAAGTGTTCTACCTTGAACATCGACCATTTCAATAGTAACCTGAGGTATGTAAGCGGGATTATTTTGAATTTTTATATTTGTAATACCAAGTCCTTGAGTATCTTGGACATTAATTGTTTTTCTTACTATTTTTTGGTTTGGTTGTTGTCCTACCAAATATTCTTGCATTTGGTTAATACCTTGTCCTTCCCTACTACCTTTACCTGTTTGTTGGTCAGACCAACTTGTATCAAGTGCTAACTTACCACTCGGACTTAAAAAGTTAATTTCTTGTATTCCTGGCTCACCTAAAGATGCTACCGATGTATTAATAACACTATCATCTAAATCACTACCAACTGCGAGTTTAGTTCTTGGTAAGACTTTAGCCTCTAAGTTGGCATAAAATATTAAATTTTCATGTTCAACTAATCTTTCTTCTACTTCACCATTAGGCAAGACTACTTTATTTGGGTCAACCAAAATAATATTTTCATAGTCATTCTCTACATAAATGTTTCTACTTTGTCTACTGTTACCTACCATAATAGAAGAAATGATTATCTAATGCCGTTTTATAGTCTTGTAAAGAAGTTATTAACGGAAACGGAATAATCAATGTTGTTGAATCAGGTATGTTTGTTTCTAAACCACCAAAATTAGGATTGGCAACCATAATTAACCACCCAAAGTATGGAGTAGAATAGATTTCTTGTGAAATTTTGTCCAATCTACTTTTACCCAACCTATATATGTATTTCTTATCCGTTGGCTTTGACGGTATTCTAACATAAGGAACAACAGTCTGTTCTCCGTTAATCAAAAACTCATTATATCTGTTATAATATTGCATTAGTTTAATTCTTTTTTACCGTTAAAACTAGTGTTATCACCAGTGTTTTGTGTACTATATAATGTTAATAAACTTTCAGATAAAGTATTGTCTGTTATCTTTTCAAATGTAAATGCTCTTTCCTTATCTTGGTCATAAGGTAAATACTGACCATATTTTTTATTAAAATATCCGTCTTTGAATTTCTTAAATGATTTTTCTGATTCAGCATAAGCCGCGTCATAGTAAATTTTTAATTCATCTAAAACTTCATCTAGTTCTTTTGTAAATCTTTCCTCTTGGTTATTATTATCAAACTTCATATTTGATAATATTTTATCTCTGAATCCGTTTTTATTGTCTTTAATTTCTTTACCCATAAATGTATACAAACTAACTTCAGCAGGCGTATTAATACGTTTTTCATTACTAGTCTTTCTAAAAGGACCTTTTGATTTTAAAGTTGTATCATCAGGATATACACTATATGTAAAGCTAGAATTCCATTGGTTACTGTCACTAGTCATAATATAATACTCAACCATTTTGTTAAGTAGTTCAGTCATGTCAGTACCAATAGTATTGAAGTCGTTCGACAATTCAACTAACGTATTTGCAGGAACAGGTTTGGATGATGGGTCAACATTAGTACTACCTGTAATACTAAAAATTACAGTACTACCTTGATTTGTTTGGTAACCATCTGTACCTGTGTTGCCTCCAAGTGATTGTGTGTTTACATAATTTAATTTGTCAATATCAAATATTAATGTGGTTTCATCAGAAGTTATTGTTTGGTTTGTTGTTTCCATACCCAACGTATATTCTGTTTGGTATTCACCAATAACTTTAATAATCGATTTTTTATAACTTTCTTCTAATGAATTTTTAAATCTTCCAAAATTACCATAATCAATCAATGGTGATGTTCCATTATTAACACTAGTGACACAGAAATCATAAGTTGCATTAACTTTTTCCTGTATGTAAGTACTTTTTCCAAACATATTAGTATTACTACCATTGACAACACCAGTTATAAAATCTCTATCTTTTACAAATAATTTTAAACCACCATACAAATACTCTGTATTAACTTTTTCAAGACTTGATAGTATTGTATTTGCATATGATTTGTTATGTGCTGTGATATCTCTCATTATTTGTTTATAGTCGGAAGTACCTGTTATTGCACCAGTTTCTACTGTAGTCTGTTGTGTTTGTATATTACCAATAGTAACACCACCTAACCTTTGATTTTCAACCGTTTGTCTTGGGTCCGTATTTCCATTTAATAGTTGTATTGATTCTAAAATTTGAGCATCAAATTGTGAAGCTGAATCATCGGTAATATCGGCTCTATCATCATACATTTCAGTGTTAGCATAGTAGTTAAATGTCAACGCATTTTGTAATTTAGCAACAGGCTCTTTTAATCCTTCACCACCAATAAAATTAAAACTCATACTGATATCCGCAATCATTGGCTGAACACCAATACCTTCAGGATTTAAATCTAAAATTAATGGTTCATACCTAATTGTTAATGAATTTATAATAATCTTAGTATGATAAAAATCTCCGATTCTTAAAATACAAACCGGTGGTGCACCAAATGCCGTATTAAAAGCGTCGTTATAAACTTTAGTTATTCTTCCTGTCGAATCCTTTTGGATTGTTGGTATAGTATCACCAGGTCTCATACATTGTTGTAAGAATGTAAGTCTAGAGTTCAATCCTTCAGGTGTTATTGAGTGGAAAGATGGTTGGAAATATTTGAACTTTTCTTTGATACTCTCATAAACTGCGGGACTATCTTGTTGAACCATTTGGAAATAGTTACATTCACTAAGAGTTCTTCTTAACACTCTTTTTGCAATATCTTGTCTAACTTTAGATTCTTGAGTTTCAACGGTTGTTGTATTTTTAATATTAGATGTCTCTTGAGTGACTCCATTACTATCTGTAGTTGGTTCCGCAGGTTCTTGTGTTGACGCATTTGTTTGAGGCGCTATTTCGGCATCCATAGAAAGTCTAACCCTTCTACAAGCCATGGCTGGTTGTGAAAATTCAGCATCGGTACCCGTACTAGGTATTGTAGTACAATTAACAGTATTACCACTAATATCTGTTACAGTATCAGTTTCACCTAATGCCTCTGTTTTTATAAATAATTTTTTTGAATCTATATAATCACCAATTTTACCTCCTCCTTCAATTGGTAAGACTTTAATCCAATTAATTACAGACTCAATTCTTCTAGACGACAACGCTTGATTATATGCTTCGTCAGCAATGGGTGATGCTCCACCTCTAATTGTTACATTAACCGAATTACCTTGTTTCAAAGACTTACCTAATTGAGTTACAAAACTCTTATTTAAATTATATGATGGTGTAATTATTTGGTCAAAATATTCAGAAATTTGTGTTTTCTTAGTCGCGTCAGGTTGATTATTAATGATATCCGATTTTCTCCCAATATAGTTAGTATATGTTGTGTCATAAGATATAGAAGTGGTTGTATTCCAATTAGGTCGAGTCCCTTTTGGGCCTGGAATATCATTATCAAAATAGAATACTAAATTAGAATCTTGATAATCATCAAGATACTTATCATCCACTTTTGGTTTTTCTGTTTGTATTTGAGGTGGTACTTCACTTACTTCAGTCTTGTAATCCTCAACTGATGTGATTTTATTTACAATCTCATATATGTCAGATAATGAAAATTGTGGGTATTTGGTAACTAAATCATAAATGTCATAATTTAAACACCCAGCAATAAATGAATCAACAATAGCGTTTACCTGCTCACCGTTCTGACCTTTTAATTCTTTATCAATTATTAAATTCATAATTGACGGGTGGTCAACAACAATTTTCCAAGAAAGGTTACCAGTACGTGTCGTGTTATTGTAAGTGTAAATCGGTTCAGGTCTACCTAAAAACTCATTAGGAGTCCATCTTGCACTTATACTTTCATCTACCCTTAAATCATATGGTGGAAACCACATAATTCTACCACCATTTGGTCCTTTTTCACAATTGGCTAGTTCTTCGTAAGTAAATCCTGGTCTATTTGACGTTCTCCACGCTAAATTTTCAAGAGAAAACATATATTTTTTAGGTGCATCATTAGCAAAATCATTACCCAACATATTAGTTGAGTCTAACCCTTTCATTGGGGCTATATTCAAATTATATGTCTTATCTAAAACTGAATATGTAAACTTTCTTATATTACCACTCTTTTTCTGTAAATCACCCATATCATAGAATGGAGTGTCTTTGGTGAATACTCGACAATATTCATAACCTTCAGAATAATTGTTTTCCGAAGAATATCTAACAACTCTTGAACCTTTACTTAAAATTTTATATCCGTCTGAGAATTTTTTACTTACTTGATTAATAGCATTACCCGCATGTTCTAATTTTTTATCACTTCTGTCTGCAGCCTCAACTAATTTTTGAGTGTTATCTAATATCGAACCAGCCTTATATTGATATACCGAATTATTACTTGTTTTTGAGCCAAACGTACTTTTAGTTGATGTCCATGAGCTATCTGTTGGTTGTGAAGGATTGTCGTTAGTTGGTCCAGGTCTTTTACCATAACCTCCTTCACTATCGTTACTTGACCAAACAAATCCACCTGTTATACCACCAGTATCATAAGTTGACTTTGTATTTAAACCAAATTGAAAATCATTTTGTGAACCTTCATATTCTTTACCTAATTCTCCATATCCATAAACAGGTGATTGAACATTATAACCGTTTTTATCGGTTGGCATTGCATCAGCCGGAAAAACAATATCAGTTGGTTCTGAAGTTCTTTTACCAATATAGTAATTACCTTTTGGTGCGCCAAGATTTAAATCATTTATGAAATTAGCCCTATAATCAGGTCTATAATCGTTAAACTCTAAGTTATTAAATAATATGGATGATTGACCTTGTCCTGTATTGGCTAAGAAAATATCTGAAGACGTTCTATTACTCGGTAATTCTAATTTTTGAACTACTTTTTGTACAATACCCAACCCCAAAGCACCCGCAGCTCTCCCAACTGAGTTAACTGCTCTATTAACCAAACTTGTTCTTTGAATTTGTTCTAAGAAACTTCTTCTTTGTGGTAATGAAAAATAATCACCAGGTATCCATGAATATGGTGCCGTAATACCCGCAACTCTTGATATAAAATCTAAACCTTTACCTACAATAGAGTCGGGAACCGATATACTCCAATTTGGTTCTATTATAGGTATTCTTCCTGCTGCAACACCCAAAACTTTAAATGGGTCATTGACCGCATTTAATACATTTGCTCGACCTATAGTGTATTGATAAGCATTTCCTTCAGTTCTTGTTACCCAATCTCTTTGTAACAATTTAGCACCAATTTGCATCAAATCAGAATCCTCAGTCAATCTACCATCAGAACCTTGAGGGTCATCAGATATTAATATTTGATAAGGTGAATATGTAGATGCTATGAATTTGTAATACGTATCCCTAATTGGGTTGGGGTCTAAAACATATTCAATAGGACTACCAGCAACTAAGTTTAATGAAATAACAGGAGATGTAACCGTATCTTCTACTTGTATTGGAGGTCCCCATCCTGTTTGTGGTGCAAAATCATTTTTTATTAAACTATCTTTTTGTGATTGTGCCGTTGTTTTTGAAGGTTCAGACGCATAATAATCGTATTCGCCTAAGTTGGATTGTGTTCCATTATCAGCATTAATATCAACAATATCTCCATATCCATCAAAACCGTTTTCAGGTCCGTATGGATTTTTTACATATAACTTTTTTTCTTGGTCATCACCAATGTCAACTAACGAAGGAGTATCATAAACGGCTAAGTCATTAATAACCAAATCACCCGTAGCTGGTTTCGAATTTGGAGTAAACGAACCAGGATAAGTGTAAGGTTGTAAGTTCCTTACAAGTAACTTTTTTCTAAAGTTTTCCGTTGAATTAAATGATAATGGACTTGGCATCTATTCTTTTATTACATAAATAGATTGTTAATGTTTTTTTTAACCAACAAACCCTGCCGTTGTATTACCTAATGGACTACCTATACCCGATAAAACTTGTTTTCTAACGGCAGACCTAAATTCATTACTATTCATTAAATCCGCAAATTGTTGATTATTAACACCCGAAACGTTTATTTTAACTTCCAATGGACTAAAACTAATATTTTTTGAATCATTTGACGCAATATTCCGATTAGGGAAAGTTCCACCAATAATCGTATCTAAATCATTAATCTTAAAGGTATCTGCACCAACTGTAAGCATCCTTTGTCCACCAGGATATGAAACAAAGTCATTACCTACAGGTGGTGGTGGTTGATTTCCTCCACCTCTTCTTCCACCCAATTCAGTAACAAGTAAATCAATGACTCCACCTACTTCATTAACAGAATCTCTAAATTGGTTTATTTCATCAATATGTTGAGTTTGTAATTCCGTTAATTCAGCTGTCAAAGCTGTTGGTAATGATGTTACTAAGGTATTTACCGCAGTTCCAAAATCTTTCATTACGTCTATTAAATCTGTTGCAAATGTTGCTGAACCGGTTACAAATCCTCCCACTAAATCAGTGAACTTAGTACTGTCTACAAAAGATTTTATTATATCTGTAGATTGTTCGCTGGTTGCCTTTGCAATTGACCTCATCAACATTTCTAAATCTTGTCCTCGACTCGCATCATCCGTTTGTAAATAACCACCAGCTAATAAACCTGAGGATTTTATTTCAGTAAGTGCGGCTAATTGTGCTTCTTGAATGGAAAGTGATTTTGCAGCTATTTCCTTTTCGGTTAGTTGTTGGGCTTCATTTTGTTTTTCAATAGCGTCATATAATTTTTTTTGTTGTGACTCAGTTAAACTAGTAAAATCTTCAATGCTACCCTCAAAACCAGGTAAATTTAATTTTATCTCACCATTTTTACCAATTTCACCAAGATTTGCAACTAATTGTTTTTGTTCTTCATTTAGACCTGTAAAGTCTAAGGCTTCCATTACTCTCTGTTCTTTTGCAGCCTTTACTGCCGTGTTTGCCAAATCTTCATAAGTCATACCCAATGCATCTGCTTGAGCTCTTAATCGTCTCATTTCCACACCACTGAGTTTAAACTCACCAGTTTCTTCGTTGAACATTACGGCCGATTTTGCGGTATCTATAATAGCATTTTGGAGTCCTTCCATGTCGTTTTCCGCCATGTACATTAATTTAAATGGGTCACCTAATGCACCAATTTCACCACCTAATGTTTGGAAACTAGCTGCAACTTCAATTGCCTTTTCGGGATTTAATAACTCTCCAGCTAAGGAGGTAACTTTATCAAAATTCATACGAAGACTTTGAGCTCTAGCAACCATTCTACCTAACCCTTCTACTCCATCTTGGAATCCGTATGAATTAACTAACTTAATGTTTTCACCAACCTTTTTAAGGAATGTATTTACATTTAAACCATAACCTCTAGCGGTTTTTGTTAATCCTTCAATACTCTCAATGGCAGCGTCTGTCCCTCTACCTAAATCTTGGAAACCCGTAACCATCACACCAATTTCTTCTGCAGTAAGGTTTGTGGTTCTTTGAATCGCAACTAAACTTTCTAATTGTTCGTTAGTTAAGTAAGCATTTCTTTGTAATGAAGTAGAAATTGCTTTGTATATATTGACATTGTCTTCTAACTTTGCGCCAATTTTAACTGTATTTTTAAATGATTCTACAATTGTTTCTTGTATTAAATCTGATGACCTACCTAATTGACCAAATATGGTTCTTGCGGTTGTCGTAGCAGCACCCTCAATTTCTTTTAAACCTTTTATGAAATTTGCAGGATTTACAGCATCTTTCATTGCCGTAGTAACATCTTTCATAAATCCTTCGCCACCTTGTGAAGGAGTAAAGCTACTAGTACTGGTTGTTTCGTCAACAAAAAACATAATCTACTTTTATAATAAATAGATTATTAGTTATTTTTTTGTTTTTCTATCATTTCATTTCTCTTATCAAACTCCTCAACCATTTTACTTATAAAATATTTTCGTTCAAAAACAGGCATAATAAGAATATCCGAATAAGAAAAATTCGCATGTCTACTTAGATAATAAATTTCGTCTAGTTGATTTTTTTTATAATCAGAAGAAAGGTCGAAAAAACTCTGCCCCGAAAGTGACATTAACAAACACTTTTTCTCCTGACGGGGCTATAATTTCTCTTCTTAAATCAAGTTTTGGTTCTGCCAACCTTAATTGTTGTCTAATATACTTAGCGTCGGATATTGGCATTTGAGTGATGAAGACAGATATATCTTGTTTATTGTCACTACCATCCAACGTTACAATTTGTTTTTCTAGTCTTTTTGTGGCAATTGGTGCAATCATACCTTCAGGATATTGTGATGTTAATTTATCAATCTCTTCTTGTTCACCAATATTTAATAATCTACATTCAACCACTTTTCCTGATGTTGGTAAAGTTAATCCAATCAAACCTTTTTCATTTGTTTGTAATTCAGGTTCAATAAAGTTAACCTCATCTAAGTTAATAACGGATTCAAAAGTTTTTTGAGTTATGGGGTCAGTACTTGTAATTTTGTATTCAGTACCAAAAGCAGTATTTCTTAAAAATAATAATATGGCTTGAACATCACCGTCAATTAATTCATTAATATTAAAATTTGGTTCATAAATTTTTTGTTTTAGTAATGTTTTAATTACCCCCTCTGATTGAACAATGTTAGGTGACATTAAAATGTTCTCGTCATTAGCAGTTAAATAACCAACCTTAATAGACGATTTTTTGTTTTTATAAAACTTTCCTTTAGAAGGTAATGAAACCACATCGTGTGGTAAGTTCATATCCATTTGTCCGTATTGTGTAGATGTATCCATATTTCTTTTAATAAAAAAACCATAGGGTTTCCCCTATGGTTAAATATAACAAAATACTTTTTTTCGTAAATATTAAATTAGTAAACCAAAATACATCTATCAGGACGAAGAGTCGCCGTGATTGTTGCCAATCCGTCTTCACCGTATCCTAATGAGTCAAAGTTAACATCAGTTAAGAATGTTCCTTGTAGAATCCATTTTTCAACTGCCACACCTGTAGGGTCTAACATTTCTAAATCAAGGTCTTTTTTATAACCAGCAGCATAACCCATACGGCCAGTTACTGATTCTGCGTGTAAACGAACCCACTCCATTAAGGCTTGTGCCGCTGAAGGACCGATTGGGTCACGGAAGGTTACGTTAATTGTGTTCCAATTAAATCTTCCCGCTACGAATGTTGATGTATTCAAAAATGGAATCTCTGTTGCTCCAATTGTTACCTGTGGACGAGAAGTTGATTCTACGTACCAAGAGTTGATACCCAATGATGAAGGGAAAGTAAGAATAAATCGATTCTTTCTTTTTGGTTCATACGGTGTGGGCATTTTCATTAATAAGTCTGCCATAGTATTTTGGTTTTAATTTTTTCTTTTGTTTATTTCTTATAAATATTATGAGTTTGAAAAATTTTTCTATTTACTTTATTTTATAAATCAATTACACATAGTATGTGCCCAGATTTACTGAAATATATTAAACTTCTTGTTTTTCTCCTCCTTTTGTTAAATAAGTTTTAACTAGTTTATCTTTATCTTCTGCATCTAGAAAATCTTTAATCTTTTCTATATTTTTTGCATCATCATCTGAAAAGCCTATATTAGGTACAAAATTGTTTTTTACATCGTTTTTAAAGTATGCCTTCTCCCCCAGCTCTTGTGCCATATTTTTGACATACGCAAGGAAGTTTCTTAAAGCAACAATTTTACCTTCTTCAGGATTGGAGGCACTACCTTCACCATAAGTAACTGGATGGAATTTAGCCAAATCCAAATAAAAATCAATCATTTCTTTGTCACTCATTTTTGTCTCATTAAAATATTCACGATATCTCTTTAAGTTACTCAATAAGTCTTCCTTACTTATACCGTTGTGGTTCGTTACAATCATGTTATAGACCGCTTCACGTAGGGTCTTAGGGTTATGACCCCTCGCAGTGATTATCGAAAAAATAGACCCCCCGTTTATTGCCTCAACAAAGTCGTTCCATGACGGTCCTGGTTTTGCTAACATTGCATCCACAATAAATGCTTTGTCACCCGCAACACCAAAATTACGATATGGATTTTCAGCGTATCCTACAATTTGTTTACCTTTATAATCGAAAGGTTGTTTACCTATCTTTTCTCTATATTCTGCGAAGTCCTCAGTACTCATACCAACTTCATCACCACCTTCGGTAGATAAGATAATTTGAGTAGGCATTGTCACAATGTTGTCATCCCAATCAAAAGCATAATACTTTAAATCGGGTTGTCCTTGTTCGTCAAACCCTTCACGTAATTGTTTTTCTTCCGCAAACTCTTTAATTATTTGACGTAATTTCATTTTTTTTCTTTAGTGACTTTTTGAATTAATCTTTCTAATTGTTCTTCTGAAATAACAATGTTTTGTGGTTTTTCGGAAAAAGTTTTCTTTTCCGAACCCGCTAAGTTCAATGATTCGTTTAAAGTTTTTTTATTGAATTCCATTTTTTTTGTTTTAAAGGCTATAAAGGGGGAACTTTCGCTCCCCCTTAGTTTATAATTATCTCTATTAGATATTTTCGAAAGATGCTCCTGTTGGAGTAATCAAGAATTCGATGTCGATGAATTCAAGAGCTCTTGTTGGTTTTAGATAAATCTTACCTGTTAAAGTATTTGAATCTAAATCCTCAGGAGTGTTTGATACAGTCACACGGAAGTCAATCAAACCTCTATCTCTACGGATTGAATCCAAGATTGGGTTAACCGAATCCAAGAACTGTTGTCTTACTTTCTCGTCATTTTGTTCGAACAACAATCTAACAGCTACCGCTGAGATTAACTTACGAGCTTGTAATAACAATCTTCTTACGTTAATTCTATCAAGAGCCGACTCTTTGATTTGAAGAGTTTTGTTACCCCAAATTACAGTTCCCACATCTGAGAATGTTGCGA